>Ga0224501_10002822_pt1 | contig 13685 bp, 5 predicted proteins | sample SF_Oct11_sed_USG_4_FD_169105 | JGI IMG/M metagenome (GOLD analysis project Ga0224501, IMG submission 169105) | Sediment microbial communities from San Francisco Bay, California, United States - SF_Oct11_sed_USGS_8_1 | ecosystem: Environmental > Aquatic > Marine > Sediment | place: USA...
CCCTCACCCCCCCCCCCTCCCCCCCCCCCCCCCACTCATCCCCTCACCCCTCACCTCTCTAATATGCAGACCATGCATAATTTATTCTATCTAGGCTCTATAATCAAACATTGACTTCCTGTTATGTAGACTGAGAAAGTTTTTTCCTCACCATCTTATAATTGTACATTCAACAAGCCGGGACCGACTCCACAGCGGAATTCCATCAAGGCAATTACTTGGTTGTAACTATCCCAAATACAAACATCATTAACCAGAATAATGCACTGGACTGTGTGTTTAACTATGTAGATTATTCACATCTTAACCAGAGAGGAAAGTCCTGGAACCAAATCCATAACTCATAAAACCTCAACTGAAACTCTGGATGACTCATTTGTGGTAATATTTTACTTCTTACATGTGGCTGTCAATGATAATGGTATATAGCAGTGAAGGCAAGAAGTCTTGTCAGTAAAAAAGATCCTGGTAGCATTTTTTTGCAGAAACTCGCAGAATTGTCCAAGGAAATTAAGCAATAAGGAGTCCCATCCCTGGTTACAGGAAGACAAAGAGTCGCTCTAAAAATCATCTGTATATTTCAGGGTGGTGATGTCATCGCTGTTAACAGCTCTGAAGAAGATCAACTCAACCGAAGACTTTCTATACCTTTGGATCGAGTGCCCCTTATAACAAATTTAATTCAATAATATAACCTTCTAGATTGAGGCCCCACCACACAACTTATTGAGTGGAACTTGCTAACTCAGTGACACTGCTTTGTTTTAAAATATCCCTTGGGACTATAGCACCTTGATACTACCATGCTCAAGCTAAGGGGTCAAGCTCAGTGTGTTCTGCGTAATGTTCCGGGCCTAATTATAATTATAGATATTTCCGCAGCCAGCTAGAGTTAAAGCCCTTAAAGGGCTCTATAGGAGGTCATTGTGTCTGTGATTTGTAGGAAAGTCAAGTGACTATTGGGCTATGATAATGAAGAGTTCTCGTTCCGAAGAGCTAAATCCTCATCAAGTGATTGATTGAGCGAACAACAGAATCTGATTGTATTCCAACCAATAGGGTTTTACATGGATGCTGTCAAGAGCTAACAAGTGTGTGTTCGCACCAGCAGCCAACAGTTCTATATAAACACGATTTCCCAGCCAGTGTTGTCGTGCGGGAATGACTAATGGGAACTCGGAAGACTGATGCAATCATTGGTTTCTCCAATCGCCTTTAGAAGGAAGTTTGCTTTGATGACACAGGCAAGGTGGGAAGGTCATTAGCAAGTAACCAAGTGTGCCTCTGATGTTGATTATTTATGCATTAGATATATATGTATCTTGGTGAATCGCCAACTAAAAGATTATCTTGGGCAGTCTGAGGAGTCCCATTCATTCATATCACCCTGAAACAGGAAACACTGGCTAAACCACCCTCTATACTGAGAGTGTCAATAAGAGACACCGTGGGCGTAAATGTGAGGGTGGTTTACAGCCAGCTTATTTGAAAAGAGGACACAGAGCAGGTGCTCACAAGTGGCTAATTCAACAGCACTTGACCGTATCCCAGGCCAAGCAAGCAAACATCAGAATATCCTGGTTAACTGCCATTTGATTGCCAGTTGGTAGCACATTTTAAAAATTATTCCAAAGATCTCAGTTTTTAAATCTCTGTCATTGGTTTCCATAGCCATTCGATGAGATTTTTGTAACATTAATTTTTCCCTTGCAGTGCAACCAATAAACATGCCAGTTTTCATATGTTGAAATATTATTCTCTACAGTGAATGCATGCATGGGAACCAATCTTATCTGAAAGGTAAAAGTTATGAACGATCTACGGCAACATACCCAAAGTTCTAATAACCTTTCTAAGAAAGAAAAAACAATCATGCATTGATCAGGGGCCTGTATCAGCCTATTACATGAGAGTATGTATATAGCGCGCAGTGATTTTGGAAGTAAAGCGTTAATTTGGCGCGCTGTAAAGTTAGCGTTACACATTACAGCTATTGCCCGCGTTCGGCTCATCAAGCACAGTAGTGGGTACATGCATATAGCTGAATACGTCAGGCATACCTGAAACAGAGGCACGCCCATATAATCACACATTAAATTGGGCGGAAGTGATGCACGAGGGACAAAATACCATCAACACTAAATGGACACAGTTACTAATCAACTAACAAGTCGCAACTGATGCTAGAGCAGACGTTATGAGGGAGTCATTCCCACTGATGATGAGGCCATGTGTGCTGCAGACTAGAGCCCTTTGGGTGAATAAGGGCTCTGCTGCAGCCTGATTGCCTTTCTATGGCCATAAGTTCAAAGTCACTAAACCTTGCCCGGCTGAGTGGATACATTTGTTCAAGCAAGCAACTAATTATACAGTGGTGGTTAGAGGTTTGCCTTTTCGAGTCTCCCAAGCTACATTCCTGCATGTCTACTCACAGTGGAGCCCTGTGTGAGAAGGCTATAGCTAATCTGTGATAGTGTACCATTGTTTAATCTTTCCATGAGCTGCTGACTGTATACTCAAGCCTCGTCCAACACTGCTATTGATGATCCCAAATCCAAAGGGTTGACTATCGCAGTATTCCCGCCGACGCAGAAACTTGACAACTATAGATTTCTGTGCTTATTTTTTTGTATTCACTTTGCTCCTAAGAACGTTAGCTTTGAACATTCCCATTAGTCCATAGAGAAAGGAAGGCAAAATATTCTAGAGTCTAGACTAGAGTTTACTAGTTGTTCTAGTCACCAAGCCATGTGGTAACAATGAGACTCAAAAGATTTAGTTATTGAGAGTTTCAATCTAATCTGGATGTTCAGCAGGATAACCTGTTATACCAACCAATTTGGTCTCCGCTCGTTATAATGGATCCAGACAATGTAAAAAAAGACCATACACACCATCTACCCACTGCTCGATTTAAATTTTTGGTTTATACTCCACATTAATTGTTATTCCCTGCGCGTAAGTCGGGGTCATGTATTTTCTTCCATGGTTGACAAAGAAACTAAGCTCGAATGCCCTTTTTGCTACCACTATTGACTTTTTTGAGAGTCGAACCAACAGGTTGTTACATGTAAGTTGTATTATCTGCCCACTAAGCCACGGCTGGTCATAATTCACTGCTCAATGTATTGATCAATAGTCGAAAATCACCAGATGTGTTATAACGGACATTGGGACAACCTTTGATGGTGTGTTTCTGAATGACTGATCCTGATAGGAGTGTGGGCACTAGAGCAGTATAGGTCTAGCTCATTAATGGTTCATGATCAGACAAATTAGCAACAAACCCTAGTAATTGACTGCCTGGTTATTCCTACACCACAAATATGAGAGATGCATGTTCTCTAATTGGTCATGACAAAGATTAATTTCGATAATAGTTTTAACTCCCACCACAAAACATTGAAGTTACACTGCAATTTGACCATTCAGAGGATAATGTGGTATTATTTACAGCTTTACAATAAAAGGCTATAGGATCTAATGGGACATGAGACTTTTGATCAAAGACCTACCAGTCAGACAACTTGACTAAACATAGGCTTACTGGTCTGCACAGCCTGATGAAGGAAACAGACATTTTCATTGTAAACATGTGACTCCATGGGCCAATTACTAGACCTATGAGTGTGCCATTGTATCATGTCTTGTATGTTTGACTCAGCAACACTGTGTGATCTTATGTTAAAGACATTTCACAGGCAACCTAACTAAATTTTATGCCTATGAACTTCTGTGTATGAAATAGTTTTCTTGGAATAATAAAAATGAGCAAGAGTTTTACTGAATCAGTGACCGAGCAATACATTACATGGCTAACTGCAATAATTTAGGTTCAGTTGCGGGTATGTAACTCTGCAACCTCACTCATTAAAAACTTACATACAGTCACAATGCAACTTCAACTACTGTCAGTGAGCTGGTTAATGACTCAGTGAAAACAGTGGTGTTTTGGATTGGTGTTAGTAGTGAGTCAGTTTACATACTGGGTGCAAAACCATTATCTATGAACTGTGTTAGTGCCCAACATCAAACATCAGTGATTGCTTCCAAACTGCGACAAGGCTAACTTGAAACAAAAACCGAACAAAGACAGCGTTCCAGGTACCATTATTCGGAATTGAGAAGAACCTAAATACAGACTGACAGTACTTCGTCTGCATTCACACTGAAATGATGTAATTTCTGGGCCATTTTCCGTCTACTGGTTACGCAGTCCCGTATCCTCGCAATAATAAAGTTAAATGATCATACAATTTGTTTGTTTTTCTTTTATTTCTGACAGTCAAAAATACTATTTTGGGGCGCATCTTCACACATGATGAGGCATAGTGATAGAGTGGAGACAACCCCTACTTGCTTGCACCACACACAATGGTTGCTCAACTGGCAAGATGAGTTGATACAGATATTCTAATCATTTTCTTATAGACCCTCTCCTTCTTTAATTCCAATAGGGCAGATATTAGGTGTCCATATTCAAGCATACTACTCTGCCCATTTTACACAGCATAGAAAACATATGTCCATTTGGTTTTTTGCGATAGTAGTATCAACTTAGTCCTATTGTAAACAGTACATATCGATAATGGTCACTATAATGCATAAAATGCCCCAGGAAAGAAAATTTCCTTGATTTGAAGCAGACATTGAGAACAAAATGTAGGTTATATAGCGAGAGATATCAAAATACAACATAATATTCAGCAATAGTCAGTCACAAGCTTTACTGCAAGTCAGAAATCCTTGATCAGGGCTTTCCAACTCTGCCACAATTGAATCCTTGGTTCTTTTTACATTTAATGACACCATTTAATGTACCATTATTTCTCACAGCTGTAGGTATAGGGTCTAAACTTTTAGCCAAAGCTTGACCGGTGCTTAGGATTAGACATATAAAATGTTAATTAATACAGATTATAATCGGTTAGAAGAGACGCGTGGGTAACAGTCTGTTATTGATGATGACATCCCGAATTCGAGCGATAATCTGTAAGCCACGAATTCCATGTTCTGGTGGTTACAGATGTATTACTGGAGGAGGGAGTCAGGCGATTGTATTTCTATTTTCTCTTCTCTTCCAGTTTTTAGTCATCTCTTTCACACATATCTTCTTTTCATTAACCAACAGTAGTTATATGTACACAGGTTATATAGTATGTAGTCAGAATTTCAAACCTCTGCAATCTCCTCACAGTAGGTAGCTACATGGAATAATGCTTCTGGACAGGAGGAAGAGTCTGAGTTCTCTCTGATTGGGTCCATACAGGAGGAGCGCAGTGTATAACTAAATGAGCTACCATTGGAGGGTAGATGAGATCGAGATGATGTTACATCAGATTCAAAGCCCTCATCAGTCTCTGCAAATGAACGCACCCCAACATGATCTCCAAAGCGAGTCTGGGTTATAAGTTATAAGTTATAGGGTATAGATCTAGAAAGAGGCCAGTAGTGGTCATGAGAGATCAAACACGGCGACCAATTAATCCACAAATCCCTCATACAGTTTTAAATTGAATTAGTTTGTAGCTGGATATACATGTTTTTGTGGGAAACCAACTCATCTAGTGAAGTTAGGATGAGTTACCAAAGCCCTCTATAATGAAATTTCTAAAAGTTATGTTCCAGCTTTTTAGTAGATGCTGCTTTCTTATTTGGTAGTAGCTTGGCAACCATTATTATCTTCAGCCACTAGGGTGCAGCCAGCACAGCTCAGTGCCATTCCCATGCCGGAGTGAAGGCGTTGATAACAAGTGAAACCAACAGGGTAAAGAGCGGAAAATAAGTTGGCGTTTCCCACACTTACCGCTTTCTGGAGGGTCTTCCTCGAAGCAGATACTGTGAAGGTTAAGAACACTTTCCATCTGCTCTAATAGACTGATTAAATTCTCTCTAAGCTGAGAGAAAGTTGGTCGATCGGCTGGACAGGCTAACCAACACTTGGACATGAGATCATAACTACAAAAGTGACAATCCCATATTAAAATGTTTGATTTTTCGGAAAAGCGGCATAGCATGTGATCATCCTGTATAGCCTCGTCTTGATGGATGGTTGTAGTTGGTTATTTGACGCACAGGAAAAGTAGTTGAAGTGCTTACTGACCAGGCGATTTGCAGAAAATATGAAAACTTGGAGCCAATTATTCATTTCAAAAGAATGGACCTTGTTAAGGTAGAGTTAGCTCAATAAAATGGTGGATGTACCCCATTTTGTTCTGTCCATGAAGAATCTAACCGTGAGCAAATAGCGCAATGTCAGATACCAAAGAGCTAAGACTAGAAGTTTGGGTTTGTCAAAACTCGGCTAAAGAATGGTCGGGTATCATACAGTTTTGTGATAATTAAGAGTGACAGTCATGACATTTTTGTTTCCAGTTTTGTAACTCTGGCCATTTTTGACATTTTCTTCTCTACATAAAGAAACCTATAGATTCCAGGAAAGCATTGCATAGCTATATAAATCGGTCAGGAGTATAGCAGACGAATGCCAGATAATTTTTTTGCGATCCTCTTATTTTTCAGTATCAATTAAATCCATTATTTTTCAGAATCTATTGTGTTGTTTTATGATAAAATGTGATCTACCAGTTCTCTTTGTCTATCTTATATCACCGGAGTGACCGCTCACAAGCCTATTTCACTCAATATCAAATGACTAGGTATTTATTGCTTACGGCAGGCACAAAGGACAGTTGTGTAATGAAGCATTATCAATTTCCATTTGGAAGCGCAAATAATTATCATGTTTTTACAAGAAAACATTTGCAATAGTATAATCTCATCTGAGTGTATTAGCACAAGGATCGTATTTGGTATCCAATTACCAGAATCTGGCCCCATGACGCAGAGTTCTATTGTCAAACGAGCATAGAGCGATATTGGGCTAGGAATGTCAAGATTTTGCTAAGAATTCTATTGATATAAGTCAAATAATGAAAATATGAAAGGAATTTCTCGGGCATTATCTAGGCGGAGTCAGGCCTGATGAGATTTAGCCGTAGGGTACAGACACATACTGACACATACGTTCACCTGTCACGGTCACCTCCATCAGTATGGGCGATTGATTGCACACCTGCGTGTGTTTGGACTTTTTTTGCTATTACTCATTACTGTACTATAGGAGTGAAGGCAGATAATCCCTTGTGTGACTGAGAATAGGAGGTGTTCAATATGATTTGAACCGAGGACGATGACCTCTCAATTTAAGGAACAGCTAAATAATTTGTGTTTTGAATTGATAGGCTGAAGCGAAATGATACCGGAAAACATGATTTTTTATTCAACTTTCAATTACAGTGAACCTCGGTTAAAACTCAAACTTTTAGTCATAACTCGAACCGATAAACTGCGATTAATGCCATCAAATTACCTTTTCTGTGGCTGGATGTGTTTACATCCTTGTGTGACCAGCTTAATTTCGTTGTTTTCTTTTCACATGGGAAGAAAATCTTTTAGAAAGTTTAGCCAGGAAATGGAATACACTAGAGCGAAATGGACTCACTATGGTGGCCACATGGCTAAAGCAAAGGGAGAGCATAATTCATAACTCGAACTTTTCATAACTCAAACTTTTTTGGTGGTCCCCTCCAGTTCGAGTTATCCAAGTTTCTCTGTACTCTCAATTGAATTACTTTGAATCAAGGCCTAACTGCATCTAAGTCCTTTCGAATCAGCAACAAGAAGGACGGCGTGTCTGGTGGACATATCACGTATCCGGCTGGCTACCCTGGCGAGATAAGGTCAGTATTCACACCTTCTGCCTTTAAATGATTATCTCAATTACCTAGCTTACTGTGACACCCAATAGTAAGACACCTGTGTACTCATAGCACGTCGGAGCGGACAAAGATCAGGGGGTGCCACCGCTAACTGAGCGGGCCAGTCAGGCACACAGAGCAAACCTATTATAAAATTCCACTAAAAGTTGGATAATACTGAATTCTGTCTTTAAGCGATTGCTCTATAAAAAAAGTAAAAGTTGTCCCCTCATGTTGGGGAAGTGGCTCTTAGGGGTCCATCTTGTACCGGCAACGGTGTAACGGAGGTGGAGTGCCAGTCTTTTTCCTCACCACCTTCGGCTTCCCCAGATTTGAAGAGAGTCGGGTATCCATTCCCTGTTGGGTGAATAGACATTTTACGAAAATCAACGCTGTCTTGAACCTGTGACTATTAGCGTCAGTGGTATGGTCTAACAATTCGGTCACAGTCGGTCCAAGAATGAAAAGATTGACAGCGGACTTTAAATTAGGGATATTTTTGTACCAATGACACTAATGCGACAGATCCATTGCTGACACGAAGCAAAAATGATATAAGCTTGTGCGCGTCTGAACTCGAGTTAAACTGCAGCGATAGAGGAAACCGAAAACATGGAGAAACTGTTCTATTGCTACCCATCAATGGCAAGCCAGTGCAAAGCAGTTTAAACTTGATGGTTTTCTGTCTGGCTGTCAAGTTATATGGCAATAAAGGAACCCTAATAGCAGCAATAATGGAAATAAATAGGTGACCATATTTTGAGAAAAACTAGGTAATTTATGGCGTCTGACAGAGGTCACATTCAGACCGGGATATTGAGACTTATATTTGAAGAAAACTGGCCAAAAGATCATATCAGAAACTTCTAGTGTGGTCTCCCGAATTCATGGAATAAATGTATCCAGAAAAAAGGGGGAAATAGAAGAATCCGAACCTAAATCTTCTTTATTTACCGAGAATCGGTTTCTCTCAAAAAACTCTAGCGATCTACGAGGGGCTTGTGGTATGTAGCTGGTGTTGACTTTACAGCTTATCCCCCTCATCATGAAGGGGTGAGCTTGGAACAGACCTGCAATCCATATAGACTTAACATGGTACTAACCCATCTTCAGCCGATCATCCTCTTTATTGGCTAGATTTGGATGTAAAAAATCAGTGGGTGAAGTGACGAGGCAAAGATAAACATTGACCGATTAGTCAGGTTTTCATTAACATTAGCATTACTGTGAATAAGTTTGGAGAGTTTTCAGTTTGCGACGACCGCGCTACTGAGAAATGATGCTACATACATGTGAGTCTAGGTGGTCTGGGGGTGGGGCTGAATAGCGAGCACAATGGGGTAATAGGGTTCCAGTTCAACTCTAAGTATGCATGGTGTTACCCGGTTATCTCATTCATGACGAACTCATATCGTAACTTAAAACATAGTAACCCTCTCTATGGGACACAAACCGTCTTTGTCCTAAAGATATTACCCCAGAAATGGTCTTCACTCATTACCGATGGCGACCTCAACAGCGAGCCCAGTGAAAACTGAATGGCATCAAATGTGTTTGGTCTTTGAATCGAGTGCCCTGAAATCTACTGGCTATCTCTATGAAATACAAGCTACCAGTTAAAACAACGGACATTAGCCCATAAGAGAAGGTTGATCACATTCCGAACTCATTTTGTTGAATATTTAGCATAAAATGAGATCATAGAATTATGATACTGGTAGACTGAACTGCTTATAGTCCTAAACATGTTATAACTTTTTGAAATCAGTTTTGCCGCATTTTTAACTCTCAGCCTCATAATTTTGTGGTAGAATTTCTCAGTTGCAGGCATTTTAAGTGCATCGATGATACTTTAATTCTGATAAGGCTACTTGACTATGCAATTTTACAAGCACGCTGCTTTTTAGGTTTTTGAGCAGTGAATGAAGTCATCACCACAACAACGTGCGCTGATTTCATAAGAAATATAGCTGTTAATGGGAGGCCGGATGTTTAGTCATTGCGTGTTATGGTCTTCCGTTAGTATCACAAAGAACGATGGCATGGAAGATAAGCTGGTAATCTTCAAGTATTTTTCAGAAGGGCGCAATTCCTAGGCATATAATGATCTTAGTCTGATGTTTATCTTGTACAAATGATAGTTTCGCATCCACAAATTAACAATGCTAATCATTGGGCCTGCACTCGGGTGTGAATTTTAAACTCTATCTTCGCCAAATTTAGCAAATAAGTAATTGACTGTTTATTAGAAACTGCCTTGTCATTTCCTATAGTCTCAGTGAGCTTATGACAGATCACATTGTGCGACAAAACAAAAACGATTCTGTATTCACCTCCACACCCACTACTATCTATATAAAGCCTTATCTACATAACACTTGTAATTGGCTGTTGGTCAGTAGGTGAATTGGTAAAGGTAAAGGTCAAGGTTGCCCCCTTAGCCAATGACTGTGTCTACTCGTAATGGCAACGGTGTAACTGGGACGAGACGGCACTCTCTTCCTCCTCACTGCCTTCACCTCCCCCAGTTCTGAAAGTGGTGAGGTACCCATTCCCTGCTGGGGAACAGGGAGGTTTTTTTAATCCCAGATACAAGCTGTAGTGAGTTCAGGACTTTCAGCGCCAATGGTTAGCGCTTTAATCAGTCTGCCCTGTTCCGTGAATTAGGGCAGCATAGCAGAATATGGTATCAGCTTGTTAAAATTTATGAGTTGAACCTAATATGAAGTGGTGAAGCCATATTTAGTTGGTTCTGTTGGAATGAGTCAGTCAAGCATTTAGATGCTATGTTGTCTTTAATTGCCCCCCCCCCTGTTCTCTCCGAATACAATGACAATGTTATAAAGATGGTACTGAATCAAATGGTATAGAACTTCACTGGAGCGAAAACACTGATTTCAGGATAATTATAAGCTTCCGACGGAAACTTTATCAGCTAAGCTGAATAGATGTTTATGTTAGGATTATCAAGTGCATAACAGCAATAAAATTATGGATTATCAAAGTGGAGAATCTTTCCTGATCCTATCAAAGAGGCGTATCTTGTAATTTACAGATCCGTGAGGTCATTTTAACGACATTAGATCATATAATACATATCTATCATATAATACATATCTATCATATAATACATATCTATCATATAATACATATCTATCATATAATACATATCTATCATACAGGTGACTTCCGAGTACACAAGTAAATGATTTTCCGTATTCCTTATACCAAATCGTACCCTTCTGACATGTAGCTCACTTTTCTGATTTTGAATTTGAGCAATTTCATGCCTGGGTAATGATAATTTGCTGGGCATATCTTGAACTTTTAGTCATAACTCGAACTGATAAACTGCGGGTTAGTGCCATCAAATTACCTTTTCTGTGGCTGGATGTGTTTACATTCTTGTATAACAAGCTCAATTTCATTGTTTTTTATTCACATGAGAGAAAAATCTCGCAAATTTTAGAAAATTTAACCTTGAAATGGAATACACTAGTGTAAAATGGACTCGCTATGGTGGCCACATGGCCAAAGCAAAGGGAAACCATAACTCATAAGTCAAACTTTTCATAACTCAAACTTTTTTGGTGGTCCTCTGCAGTTTGGGTTATCCAAGTTTCACTGTAACTGGCTAATATGTTATAATATAGGGTCTCACCAAAGCAGTGATTTGATTTCATTTTAATTAACATATGTTTCACTTCTAGTTTGTTCTTTGAATGGAGTGCACATCGTATGACGTTACTTACACTTCATCGCTGCAGTTTTCTGGCCGGGCTAATCGACCACCTGACTTGAGAAACATTGGCAGGTCAGAATGGCCAAGAGTTACATAGGGGGAAGCTCCTAGACTCATCAATTCATAGAGGACGACTCCAAACGACCATCTAAACAGAAGGAATATGAATAAAGGGAAATGCTTGTAGTACACAGAAGATCAGAACTGACCCATTTTTTTTTAGCAAAAACAAAGCGTTTTACGCCTTTGAGCTTTGTCTTTTTTCTTGTATGACATTTTCCCTCTTATGGCGAAGCTGCAGGGATAGACCATTCTTTTCTGCCTCTTACAGCTTAGCATGGAGCACCACAAGCGTGTTAGTATCAATTTTCCACCTTATAGTAAGGTAATAAATGAGATGTTCTGCCCGAAGGCAGGTTCCTCATGACCTGGCTTGTCATGGTGTCCTGAGCAGTACAGATGAGGTTTGCCATTGCCTTCCTCATGTTTTTGGTAGAGGGTTGGTCAACCTAAGCCAATTGTTTATTCGTTACCGTGGAGAATTCTGCTGCTCTTAACAAGAAGGGAGAGGTGGATCTTTGACAACTACGAAGTGATCTTTATCTAATTGTACACTGGTTGGGACCTCCATTATGTTTACCGCGGTATTCCGAAGCCGTACTAGCAATTTGGAGTGAGAGGGTTGCTAAAGCCCCATACTGGAAAACACCCCGTCAACAGTGAAGCTCGAATCTGCAATCCTTAGAATGCGGATTCAAGTTTTTTTTACCAGTTGAGCTATCCTGGCCCTCTTATAGTGAGGTTTGCTGGCTTTTTTAGCTATCATTGATGTGAGGCACTCGTACTCACAGCCGAAGCCCGCCGTGACTGAACCCAGGTTCTCACGATTACGACCTAGACCCTCTACCATTGAGCTAACCCGTATCTCACATGTTTTATGCATTCCCAACAGAAAGCTGTGAGTTAATTGGGAAAATATAGATGCTTAGGAAACATTCATGAACTAGACTGGTGGTCTCCCGACACGATGATACTGATAGTTCCATTGTGAGTCTCTATCACAGTTATGATAATGTTCATGTATAACATAATGACGTCATTATGGTGTAAAAACAGTTTGAGGAAACCAATAGAATGAATTGTGCGTATGAAATCCAGCCAGTCTAGCCAACACAAACTGGAGAGAACGATTCATTAGTGTTTCCAGTTATAGCTTTATGACCTCATATTCACTAAACAGACCTGATGAACTTGATAATCACCCTATGCTATAGTAAAACACTGTCTGACTAGGTAAAGGTGTTCATCTCTCATTCTCACTGGTGTGATTTATTCTAACCATCCATAATTACATAATCAGGCTCAGACTAGTGGATATAGGTTAAGATCATCTCATAGCTAATGACTTGGTGCATAGATTTATATATAAGATAGCTGTATGAGCTCATGTCTTACTTACACGTCACTAGCCGGTGAGAAGATATAATCTGTAAGCGCTTCTAGACTGAGCCATTTCACTGGTAGTCTTTTACTTGTATTCATTATGTACAGATCATCGTTTGATGTTCCTCGACTAAGGCCAAAGTCTCCTATCTTTACTGTCAGCTTGCTGTCGAGGAGGAGGTTTCTGGCAGCCAAATCTCTATGGATATAACCTTTACTAATCATAAATTCCTAAAAAAATAAAAACGGAATCACACTCTGTAGGTTCGTGCCATTATTACTCTAACACAGCTAGTCCACTTTAACCCCCTTGGTTTCGAACTTTACATTATTATTCCATGTCTGAGGTCATGGAGTTTGTTCCCCGAGTAGCCTGCAGACTTTTTTTAAGCTCGGGAGTGAATCAACTGCCTATCTATCCCCTTACCACCATTGACTACTGTCCAAGCGGAACTTCAGAAACCGCCCATCGACTACAGCCAGCTTCAGACAGACCTTTGACATTCCCCTGACTGCTAACAAGACTGCCGACTGTGCATTTAGTGTGACTATGCCTAGGATGTTAAACAATTTTGATGATGTTTTATTTGATGCTGCCAGCTTACGGATTTTTAACTCCCATCTTCGTAGCCATTCTGTAAATCTGATTCGTGACAACACTTAACCTGTTTTAAGTTTCCAGTTTTCATTATTAATTGTAAACCGGCCTGGACTGTTTACAAGGACCATCCCATCCCCTC
>Ga0224501_10002823_pt1 | contig 13682 bp, 10 predicted proteins | sample SF_Oct11_sed_USG_4_FD_169105 | JGI IMG/M metagenome (GOLD analysis project Ga0224501, IMG submission 169105) | Sediment microbial communities from San Francisco Bay, California, United States - SF_Oct11_sed_USGS_8_1 | ecosystem: Environmental > Aquatic > Marine > Sediment | place: USA...
TGATTCGATGATAAGACGTCACTATTTCTCCATTGCTGTAGTTATTGGGTTACTCGAAATCATAGACGGCTACTTGCATTTTTCCAGCATTGAAACTTCCTTTCGCTATAGTTTTTCAATAATTGAGGTTTGTTGGTTTGTGTTGTGTGTTCCCGTCTTTATCCTCTTCAAGAAAGATGCGCGTTTTAAGCTGATTTCCGGTTCGTTTATTATCTATTATTTATTTAACGCAGTAACTGCAATCTGGATTATTTCGATGGGCAGCAACGTTAGTGATTTTCTTTTGCCTCGTTGGTGGGGCTATTTTGTTTCCGTATTTGGTGCATTCTATCTCATTCTAAGTGTTAAGCAGATTACGAGAGACTCCAAATGAAATTCGAAAAATATCCCTCTAGTGAAGAGAAAATCGAACCACGCTGTTTTTTGTTGAAAAGGAGAGGTCAAGCACTGGCATGGTGTAGTGCGGAAAAAAAGGAGATCTCTAATCCTCTTTTAACATGGAATAGTGCGCAGCCGGTGCCGATGTATTCTTTGTTGGCGCAGACAATTAAAAAGTACAAAAACGAAATAGGTATAACGAAAAAAATCTATTTAGACGTGTTGAAAACGGAAAATGTATTAAAGGCGCTGGAAGAATCCGGACGTCTAGATGTCGTAGAGAGAAGTTTTGACTTTGTGGGAACGTACTCGGATGTTTCGGATGCCCAGGAAATAGAGACCCTCGAATTTTGCCCAAGCGATTCAGAAAATGAGGAAGAGTTTTGCTGGTTGCGTTGCGCCTGGCTTTCAGTATTAGAGAGCGATAGGTCTTTGAGATTCAGATTTAGTCATGGGATGCCAGATATCGAGGATGTTTCATTAGACCTGGCCTTGCAAAGGAAATCGTCTTTATTGTGCGATCTGATTTTTCCTGAGTCAAAAATAATTACTGACTCTGAAGAGATCGTCGAAGTGGTAGCGAATAGTCTGGGTGTGAAGCGGTTCGAATTCCTGGAAAAAATTGTCTATTTCAACGCTCCAGATGGGGGTGCGCTTTTCCATCATGATGTGGAGAGAGGGCATTTAGGTGTTATATACGCCCAAATAACAGGTTCTACGGCGTGGCTTGCTCTTTCGAGTGCGCAATTGCTTGATTGCATCAAGCAATACGTTAGCAATTCAAACAATCATGATGCTTTAAAGGCTGATGTGGGTTCTGAAGAAATTTTTATCAAATTGCTTGGCTGCACGAGTGAGCCGGAAAAAATATATTCATCACTCAATGAAAGAGAAGAGGAGTTGGAAATACTAATCAACAATTCATCCTCATTCACGAAATATCTTATAGATTCAGGTCATGGTTATCTTTTGGAGCCGGGTGATGTGATATTTTTGCCCCAGTTCAGTGTGCAGGAATGTGCCTGGCATTCTGTATTCTGCGTGGGTGAAGAAACTGGAGAGGCCTTGTCTTTTGCTATAAGAGCTAGTGAATAATTTTATTGACTAGCAAAACTGCTGTCTAACGACATATCAGTAATTGACTGCGAGTCTCTTATCCAGGGTTGAATATTCGCGATGCGTTTTTGTAGGTCTTCTGCTGCGGTTTTCGCATTTTCTCTGGTCTCGAATTGGCCGTAGATCACGCTATACCACCTTTTTCCTTCTCGAACTGATGTCACGTAATGAGCATCTTTTTCTATTTTGTTTTCTTGAATGAAGTTTACGATAGCCTGTTTGTCTCGTCCTCCAATTAGTTGAAGAACAAAGCCGGTTTTCATTTCGGTGTTTGTTTTCAAATCCATGTTTTCCAGCCTGTCGCTGCTTTCTGAATTAATGATTGTTTGAGTCTCCACGGGAGCCACCGATTCCTTGTGAGTGGTGGCACGAAGCGACTGCTTGTCGGTTTCCAATTGGACGGTTTGGTCTGGAGTAACGGAACCTTGTCTGGGGATTGGAATAAGCTTGCTGACATGCGCGACATCGGTGCCTGGTTTAGAGTTGTCAGGTGCAAATCCCAAGAATTGAAACATACCGATAGAAACGATAACGGCTAGACCGAGAGTGACTGTAATGTATTTGATGGTGCCGGGGAGCCTGCTTTTCTTTCTTTCCGTCTTATTTTGGGAGTTTGAGTAGCGTCGCCACTCTTTATCAATCAGGCTATTGATGGTTTTGATTTGCCCTTTGGACTTTTCCACTATTTTTTGCCTGCACCGCGGGGTAAACGGCTGGTTGGAAAAATGCCCAATATCGTTGAGTATGTCATCGATATAGTGGTTAAGGTCGACTTCATTCATCAAAGGAATTTGCATTTCTTTATAGGGCTCGGACGAACTTTTAACATTCACTTCTTTTAAGAGTGAAGTAGGAGGATGTTCACCAAACAAAATGAGTGAACTCAGTGGGCTGGCATCGTTGTTGGGTTTTGCCAGTTGAACGAGAAGCTCTACAACTTCCTTTTTAAGATTTTGAGCATTATCGACAACCAACACAACTAGAAATCCGTTGCTCCGATATTCATCGAGTTGTTCCACAAAACTATTTGCAGAATCCTTTAGCTGTGGTGTGAAGCGGGGAAGGTCCAGTTTTTTTGACATCTCGGCCAGGACTTGCTCTGACGTTTTGTGTATGCTGGCATCAAGTATTACAGGGCGCCAATTTGACTTGGCTTCAAAAACAAATCGATTCTGAATTAATTTTGTTTTACCGCTGCTCGGCGGGCCCTTAACGAATAAAATGAGGTCTGTAAATTCCACCAAGTGGGCAATTTTCTTGAAAAGCTCTAGCCTTTCGCCGTCATTATAGAAGGGAACTCCCTCTGAAAAGAGTGATTTAGGGTAGTAATTTGTCTGTTCTTCGAGTGCTAGGTCTTCTGCGTGATCGTGATAATGTGAGATTTTACTCATAATACATGTGGCCCCTGGTCACCTTGAACAAATACTACTTGATAACCACGTTTGGTTTGAGTGTCTCTGGAGGCAAACACGGCATTTTCTGCTTGTTCCCTGTCCGAAAAATGTTCTTTTACCACTTTGCCTGATGCGCCAACTCTTCCCCATTCTTTAACTACGTTCCAGCCGTCTATCAGGTCTCTTTCCAAATAAATTTGGTAAAAACGGGGGGATTGATCGTTCATCGCAGGTATTTGCATATAGATCCGCATGGTGCCACCGACCTAGGTCAAACGAATTGGCTCAAAAAGTTTACCGTGTTCCATAATGGCATAGCGATCTGTCATCCCTGCGATATAGTCGGCAATGGCCCTGGCCCTGCCCGTGTCCCCGCTATTGTTCTCCATATTTCGTGCCCGATTAAGATGCTTTTGCGGTAAAAGTTTGGGATCCTCAAAAAAAGCATTAAATAGATCGGATACGACAATTCGAGCCTTTTTAGCCATACGATAAACTCGGTATTGAGAGTAGAGATTTTCCCTAAGAAACCGCTTTAAAGCCAAGTTCTGCTGCTGAATTTCTGGGCTAAAACTCACCAGGGGGGATTTCGCATTTCTAACATCTGCAAGTGACTGAGGACGTGCTTTAGCGAGATTGCGAGTGGTGGTTTCTATCAAATCATTGGCTAGCCTATCGATCATTCGACGCACAATCTCATGTGTTTTTCTGCGCTCTTCAATGGTGGGATAAGACTTTTCCACTTCAATCCTGATCTGAGAAAAGAGAGGGATTTCAGAAAGTTGATCTAGTCCGATCAGTTGGGCTCGTATGCCGTCATCTACATCATGGTTGTTGTACGCGATCTCATCGGCCAGATTTGCGAGCTGGGCCTCCAGACTGGGCTGGTGTTTGTTAATAAAGCGTTCACCGAGTTGGCCTAGTGTCTGTGCGTGCCGGGGAGAACAGTGCTTGAGTATTCCTTCCCGGGCCTCATAGGTAAGGTTCAGCCCATTAAAATCAGCATATTTCTCTTCTAAATCCTCCACCACTCTCAGTGATTGCAGATTGTGCTCAAAGCCACCAAAGTCACGCATACAATGATTGAGAGCGTCTTGTCCAGCGTGTCCAAATGGCGTATGGCCCAGATCATGAGCGAGGGAGATTGCTTCGGTAAGGTCTTCATTTAGGTGTAGGGCTCTGGCCATAGCCCTCCCAATTTGGGCGACCTCGATCGAGTGGGTGAGTCGAGTACGAAACAGATCGCCCTCGTGATTTACAAAGACCTGAGTCTTATACTCCAGCCGCCTGAAGGCAGTTGAGTGCACAATACGGTCCCTGTCGCGTTGAAACTCAGTGCGGTAAGTGGGCGCAGGCTCAGGGTATTTTCTTCCCCTGGAGTTGGTTTCGTTCGCTGCATAAGGTGCCAGACCGTTCACCTGCTATCCCCCCAAAACAACGTCATCACGGTGACGTTCGATCGTCTTTGTAAGTATCGACTCGTCATATTCGGCGCTGATTACGGCATCGCCTATTGCCTTTAGTAAGACCAGTCTAATCTGCTTGTTTATTACCTTCTTGTCTCTGGCCATCAAGGAAAGGAACTGACTGTTTGAAATCGCGTGCGGGGCATGAACGGGTAATCTGGCACGGTGAATTAGGTTCGCGATTCGTGTCACATCGTCAAACTCCAGCCACCCCAGCCTTCGTGACATGTCTGCCGCCATGACCATGCCTGCCGCCACCGCTTCACCATGTAACCATTCGCCGTAACCCATGGCATTTTCAATGGCGTGCCCAAAAGTGTGACCCAAATTGAGTAAGGTCCGCTTACCGCTTTCCAGCTCGTCTTCTTCCACTATTCTGGCCTTGTCGGTACAGGATCGCTCAATGGCATAGCTGAGTGCTGTATGTTGACGCGTAAGCAGGTTTTCCAGCTCGAGTTCCAACCATTTAAAAAACTCGTAGTCTCCCAATAATCCGTACTTGATCACTTCGGCGATGCCAGCGCTCAATTCGCGGTCTGGTAAGGTATCGAGGGTATCCAGATCAGCAAGAACTGCTTTAGGTTGGTGGAAGGCACCTATCATATTCTTTCCTAAAGCGTGATTGACTCCCGTTTTTCCCCCCACAGAGGAGTCCACCTGCGATAACAGGGTAGTGGGGATCTGAATAAAGTTGACCCCTCTTTGATAGCTGGCCGCCGCAAAGCCCGTGATGTCACCAATTACACCCCCACCCAGCGAGATCAGGGTGCATTTACGATCAAAATTACGTTGTAATAAGGCATCAAAAATTTTGTTCAGTGTTTCCAGCGTTTTATATTGTTCGCCGTCGGGCAGAATCACGGTATCTGTTTCGTAAGAGGAAAGGCCGGAAAGGGTTTTATCCAGGTAAAGTGGGGCGACGGTTTCATTGCTTACTATCAGGACTTGCTTGCCCGTCAAGTGAGGACTGAGCAATTTCGAGTTTCCTAACAGACCCTTGCCGATGTAGATGGGGTAGCTACGGTCGCCGAGTTCAAGATTTAGCGTTTTCATGTTTAGGGTAGGTATTTGTTGTCTTTGGGGTATTTTAGCATGAAAGCAATAGATTGCCGGAGAATTGCGCTATGAGATTAGTTGGAGTACCTCTTTTAGGATTTTGGAGATGGGTTTGTCTCCGGTGTTGACAATATGGTCAGCCACCTCCCTGTATAGGGGCTCACGAACGTCCATCAGGTTTTTAAGTACCTGTTTCGGGTCCGCTGAATTCAATAGGGGTCTGGAATTGTCTTTTGAAGTTCTTGTATAGAGCTGCTCGATATCGGCGTGTAGATAGATGACCATGCCATGGTCTTTCAGGCGGATTCTATTTTCCTCTGCCAGGACTGCGCCTCCCCCTGTTGCAAGGACAATCTGTTCCAGATCGGTTAACTCTTTGATTACTTGGGTTTCTCTTTTTCTGAACCCCTCCTCCCCTTCCAATTCAAATATAAGAGGTATTTTGGCGCCAGTTCGAATCTCAATTTCCTGGTCACTGTCATAGAAACGTCGTCGAAGTTGTTTGGCAAGCGTGCTACCAATAGTGGTTTTCCCGGCTCCCATAGGGCCGACTAGGTAGATATTGCTATTTTTCTCAGTACGCATGGTGCGATTGTATTGCTGTTGAGTTGGAATTGCAGAATACCATGATGCCTTTCCGCCGGAAACTGTTGGGATTTGCAGGCACTTTTGTGTGTTTGGTTATTAGGAGTAACTTGTTTCTAGACAAATCATTGTGGTTTAACTTCGTTCCGGATGGATGATCGCCCAATTATTGACCGCTTGACCAAAGCCTGCTTTGGGATTGCCAATATTGACTAGATTTTTGCATAGATTTAGTGAAATGTAGAAAGGGTCACGCATTTTTTACAAGACTACCCTAATATGGATCAGAGAAATTTTCTATCTTTTTGTTTATTAAATTCATTTTTCTGTCGATTAGATTAGAATACTCAAATTGAAAACTTGCTCGTCACACGTGGTGTCTTAGTCGGTATGTTGTGGAAGAAATTTTTAAAAATTAGTGTCACCACGGTTTTAGCCCTGGGCCTGCTCGGTGTTGTTGTCACCACCGGCCTGTATGTCTATGTTGCGCCGCGTTTACCTGATCTGGATGCCTTGAGAGATACACAATATCAGGTTCCTTTGAGAGTGTTCACAGCAGACAATCGTCTCATTGCCGAGTTCGGTGAGAAGCGCAGAACCCCGCTGGAATATACTGAGATGCCGCCACTGCTCATCAAAGCGGTTTTGGGCGCAGAAGACGATCGTTTCTTTGAGCACCCCGGGGTGGATTATCAGGGCATATTACGGGCAGTAGGCAAGCTCGTACTAACTGGGCAGAAAGTTGAAGGTGGCTCGACCATTACTATGCAGGTGGCGAGAAACTTTTTTCTCAGTCGCGAGAAGACATTTCTACGGAAGTTTTCAGAAGTTCTGTTAGCCTTCAAAATCGAAGATGAACTGAGTAAGGAGGAAATACTTAGCCTCTATTTGAACAAGATCTATTTTGGTAACCGAGCATACGGTGTGGGTGCCGCTGCACACGTCTACTACGGAAAGCAGATAAAAGACCTTTCCTTGGCGCAAATCGCCATGATTGCGGGCCTGCCCAAGGCCCCGTCCCGCTATAACCCGATCGTGAATCCAAAGCGTGCTCTCCTGCGCCGTGACTATGTGCTCAGAAGAATGCGGGAATTGAATTATATTGATGAGCCGCTCTATCAGGACTCCATCCTCGTTGAGGATGATTCGGAATTACACAATTTGTCAATAGAAGTAGAAGCCCCCTACGTGGCGGAAATGGTACGCCAGGAGATGCAGGACCGTTTTGGTAAAGACATATACACCAGCGGCTATAAGGTCTACACGACGGTCAAAAGTGATCTGCAAGAGCAGGCAAACAAATCCTTGCGTATGGCCTTAATGGACTACGAGCATAGACATGGCTATCGAGGTCCGGAAAAACGGTTTCAAGATTTTGAAATGTTTGATCTGGATAATATGTATGAATTTTTTAAAACATTACCCGATGACCCCTTTTTAGAAAAGGCTGCAGTCATGACGGTTGAAGACGACTTCGCCTTCGTTATGTTGGAGACAGGCGAGTTGATTCAGCTTTGTTGGAAGCAGGCAGAATGGGCGGCACCTTATACCGACGGTAATCAACCAGGACCAAGTCCAACCAAAATTTCGCAAGTATTGACCGAAGGGGATGTAGTTAGGGTCTATAAGGATCGAACCAATAAATGGGCGCTCGGCCAGCTACCCGAGGTGGAAGGTGCATTGGTTTCTTTAAGCTCTAAGGATGCAAGCGTTCTTGCGATTGTGGGTGGATATGACTTCTACAAGAGCAAGTTCAATCGTGCCGCGCAAGCCAAGCGTCAGCCGGGTTCTAATCTAAAACCTTTTATTTATTCTGCGGCCCTAGAAAGGGGATACACTGCGGCGACTACCATTAACGATGCGCCAGTGGTGTTTGACGATCCGGGTCTGGAGGATACCTGGCGACCCGAGAACTACAGTGGAAAGTTTTTTGGTCCTACACGATTTCGTGAGGCCCTGGTTAGTTCCCGAAATCTAGTTTCTATTCGGATTTTGCGCTCCATCGGCTCCAAGTATGCGATTAGTTACTTGAGTAATTTCAATTTTGATCAATCGCAGCTACCCAATGATCTGTCGCTTGCCCTAGGTAGTGCCACGCTAACACCCTTAGAAGTCGCAACCGGTTACGCGGTTTTTGCCAACGGGGGTTATCGTGTGGAACCCTATATAGTGAAACGAATAGAAGACGTGGATGGGAAGGTTTTGTTTGAAGCAAATCCTTTAACTGTTTGTGAAAAATGCAAAGAACAAGATGTTCGCCCCAACTTACCCCCACCCGATATGGTAGAGACGAAAGAAATTCCTAAATCTGAAGAAATGGAAATTAGCGAATTAGAGGGTTTGGAAAGCTTGATTCAGGACTTGTATGTTGATGATGAAGACAGCGAGAAACTTCAACTTCAAGAAGAACAGCTGTTAACCATACAAGAACCAGATTTTGTAGAAATCGTGGCAGGTTTGGACGATTTTGAGCCTCCACAGATTGCCAATGTTGCCCCTCGCGTACTTGAGCCAAGAAATGTCTATATCATGACCTCTATCATGCGGGACATTATTAAACGTGGGACAGGTCGCAGAGCCTTGATATTAAAAAGAGGCGATATTGCAGGAAAGACAGGTACTACAAACGACCAACGAGATGCCTGGTTTTCTGGGTTTAACCCTGAAGTGGTCACCACGGCCTGGGTGGGATTCGATAAGCCCCATCCCCTGGGCGATGTGGAATCAGGTGCGAGAGCGGCCCTGCCCATGTGGATCGACTATATGAGGGTTGCACTAAAAGATCGTGATGAGAAAAATATGACTCAGCCTCCAGGCCTGACCACGGTCCGCATCGATCCTGAGTCGGGACTATTAGCGCCGGCGGGATTTCCCGACGGAATATTTGAGATTTTCAAGGAAGAGGATGCGCCTAAGCAAGTCGCTGAAATTGGGCATCAGGTCACAAAGGCGGGCAGTGAAAATGGTGAAAAGAAACCTGTGAAGGATGAGCCTATAGAATTGTTTTAAACCACCGATTGTATTAATAGCATTAGTAAACTTCGGAATCTATGGCTCGACATAAAGACCTACAACAACTTAGACATCAGATAGCAGTCACTGCCGCGCGCATTATGGCAGAGGAAAGGCTGGAAGACTTTTACGCCGCCAAAAAGAAGGCGGTCCATCGCTTGGGGGGGGCTGCAGACAAGGCCCTGCCTACCAACGAAGAAATAGAACACGAACTCAAGATTCATCATTCACTGTTCAATAAAGATCGTCACAATGGGCATCTGCTCGAGCTGCGCAAAACGGCGCTGGATGCTATGAAATTCTTTGAGTCCTTTAATCCACGTCTGGTGGGCCCAGTGTTGGAAGGGACTGCGCAAATAAATTCCACAGTCATTCTTCATCTGTTTGCAGAGCAACTGGAAGAGGTGGATCGTTTCCTCATTGACAAAAAAATACCTTTTGAGCTCGCTAAGGTGGGATTGCGGATGCGTGTTGGCAAAGACAAGGAGATATTTCCTGCCTATCGTTTTATGGCTGGAGAAACTCAGGTCGAACTTGTTGTCTTTCCTCTCAAAGGGACAAGGCAGGCCCCACTGAGTGCGGTTACCAGTCGTCACATGGAGCGTGCTTCTATTAAACAGGTAGAAGATCTTATTAACTCACAATGAGTGTTACACCTTTCTGTAGTGTGGCGGATAACCGAGTCGGGCAACACCCGTTTCGACTGCTGCCTTAGCCACGTATGCAGGAATGTAATCGATCAGACGTGGGTCCACGGGTTTGGGAATAATATAGTTTTTACCAAAACTCAATTCTTCCAGCTTATAGGCCTTAAGTACTTCTTTTGGTACGGGTTCCTTGGTCAAGGTGCACAGACCTTTTACTGCCGCGATAGCCATTTCCTGGTTTATAGAACGGGCTCGAACATCGAGCGCGCCACGGAAGATAAAGGGAAACCCCAGCACATTATTGACTTGATTCGGGTAGTCGCTTCGGCCCGTTGCCATGAGCAGATCGGAGCGTGTGGCTTGCGCCAGCTCAGGACGAATCTCCGGGTCTGGATTGGAAAGTGCGAAGACGATGGGATTGTCAGCCATGGACTTCAACATGTCCACGCTTAGGATATCCGGCCCCGAAACACCGATGAACACGTCTGCCCCATTGACTGCATCTTCCAGTGTGCGGGCATCTGTTTCGATGGCGAAGCGCTTTTTGTACTCATTGAGATCAGTACGCCCGGTATGTATCACGCCGGTGCGATCAATCAACATCAGGTTGTGTTTGTTTGCACCCAGAGAAAGGAGCAGGCCCATCGAAGCGATCCCCGCTGCGCCTGCGCCCACGCAGACTATTTTTGCTGTTTCCAGCGTTTTCCCCTGAACCTCCAGGGCGTTTTTCAAACCGGCCGCAATAATGATGGCTGTCCCATGCTGGTCGTCATGAAAGATGGGAATGTCCAGATTTTGTTGAATACGTTTTTCAATCTCGAAGCAACTGGGGGCTGCAATATCCTCGAGATTAATACCGCCAAAACTGGGGCCGATTCGAGTGACCACGTCCACAAAGGTGTCCACATCCTCGGCGTCCACTTCTATATCGAACACGTCTATATCCGCAAAGCGCTTAAACAAAACACCCTTGCCTTCCATCACAGGCTTGCCTGCCAAGGGGCCCACATTTCCTAGCCCCAGAACGGCTGTGCCATTGGTGATGACTGCCACCAGGTTGCCTTTGGCGGTATATTGGTAGGCCATTTCCGCATCCTTGGCGATGGCGCGTACGGGCTCCGCGACCCCCGGTGTATAAGCGAGCGACAGATCCTGCTGGGTTTCACAGGGCTTGGTGACTTGTATGGCAATCTTTCCTGGACGAGGCTTGGCGTGATAGTCCAGGGCGTCCTGTTTGCGGTCTTTGCTCATTATTTCTCCTTGTAGGCAGACTGAGTCAGGAGATTAATCGATTACGGTCATCCCATCGGGGTGCCAGATTCGCATATTAACACCGGAGCCATAGGGGTAGACAATACCGGTAGCATGGACCAAATGGCTTTTTAGGCCTTCAGGTATGTGAAACTTAAATCGCTTTAGGTCGTATCGATTGATGCGTAACGCGAAATCATCCGATAGATACAACCACACCCCTCGTCGGTTACTCGTGATTCTCTTGACTCTGCCTTCCACTGTATACAGGCCTCTAAAGCCTTGGTCAATTTCTTCAGGGTCATGGGCGCGGTAGCGTTCCAGTCCCCACATCCCTTTGCCCTCACTTTGGGCTTGGTCCGCTGCCTGTTTATAGCAGCGAGATTTCCAAAGATTGGGTGGAGTTGGGACGTATGCAGCCAGCCCTTCATTGAGTAGCCAGGCATTGACATTGGTTTCGTCGGGCAAAAAGACATGCGCCAGTCTTTGTTGGCGATTGTCCCGTCTGAAATTATCTCGTCTCAATAAGATATAAGATACGTTTGCAAACTTTTTTTTGAGTTCGCTAATTGTTTGTTGGGCAAAGGGTGCGTCGGGAAAGCCCTGCTTTCCTGCCTCGGGCGCGACGGTACCGATGAAACGAATTAGGTCTCCGTCTTTATTGCTGATGGTATTGCCGTCAACGACCTCGCCAAACTCAACTTTTTCATGGTACGAGGTGGATGAGCAAAGGCTTTGTGCATGGGCCTCTCCGCAGAAGAGCAGAATTAGAAAAATAAGGAGAGGGAAGGAATAGGTGGGCCAATAAGAGAATGGCCCACTTTCAAATCTTGCAGAACTATTTCTTTCCGTACTTTTGACGGAATTTGTCGACACGACCTGCGGTGTCAACGATTTTTTGCTTGCCTGTGTAAAAAGGATGACATTGCGAACAAACATCCAGGTTCAAGTCCTTACCGCTTGTAGAGCGTGTTGTGAAAGTGTTGCCACAGCTGCAATTTACCGTAATTTCGGAATAATTTGGATGAATGTCGGCTTTCATCTTATCTACCTCTATATTCAACGTGTGTGCCATGCCGCCATCTGGTGGAATATCAGACACCGCATGGACGAAGGCGCGAAAGTATACGGTTTTTTGCCATGTACAGCAAGTTTAATGGCAAGTTGGAAGATTGCCTAAATCCACAAAATTTCGTAATGTGGGGCCTCGATCTGAGGATAAATAACAGGGAGAAAGAGATGTCCGAAGGCGCCGTCCGAAAAAGCATTGTTTCCTTACTCAAAGCCACCGTAGCGCAATTTCCACAACACACGGTGCTACGATTTATGGCTAAGTCCACGAATTTTAAGGAGTTTGATGAGAAATCGGACGCGGTCGCCGCAGGCCTGATTGAACTAGGCATCAGCAAGGGAGACAAGGTAGCCCTCTACTGCGTCAATTCTGACCTGTTTGCCTTTGCCTACATGGGCATCGTGAAAACCGGTGCAACCGTGGTCCCTATCAATTTATTGCTCAATCCCCGGGAAATTAGCTTTATTCTAAATGACGCCCAGGTCAAAGGCTTGATCTACCACGAGGCCTTTCTCGCCAATGTGCAAAGTTTTCGTCCGGAGACCCCAAGTATCCAGTTTGCGGTCGCCATTGGTTCCCAAAAGGCTGACCCAGCAGACTGCCCTTGGCCGGAGTTCCTGCGCCCGGGCGTGGAAGTGCCTGCAGTTCAGGTGGACCCGGATGAAGACGTGGTCTCCATTCTCTATACATCCGGTACCACCGGTCGGCCCAAGGGTGTGATGCTGAGCCATACCAATTTGGCCTCCAATACCACGAGTGTCAAAGAGTCCTTGAAACTCACGCCGGGGGAAGACAGCTTCCTGGTGGTATTGCCCATGTTTCATGCCTTTGCGTCCACTGTCGGGATGTTGATGCCCATACTCCATGGTCTGACCCTGTTCCCCGTTCCCAAGTTTGACCCTGTGCTGGTGGCGGATACCATTGCGGAAAACAAGGCGACAGTCTTTATGGCGGTTCCTAGTATGTATAACGTTTTGATGAATATGCCGGAAGAGCATGTGAGTAAATTCAAGACCATAAAATTCGGCATATCCGGTGGCTCGGCCATGCCTCAGGCCTTGATGCAACGTTTCGAGGAACGGTTTGGCTTCCCTCTGCTTGAAGGGGATGGGCCTACCGAATGTTCCCCGGTTACTTGCGTCAACCCGGTGGATGGTGTCCGCAAACCCGCTTCCGTGGGGTTGCCAGTTTCCCGAGTGGAAATGGCCATACTGGATTCTTCGGCGAAGCCTGTCGCCGATAATGAAATGGGTGAAATCTGTGTGCGGGCGCCGAGTGTAATGAAGGGCTATTACAATCTTCCCGAGGAGACGGCCAAGACCTTTTACGGAGACTGGTTACGCACAGGGGATCTGGGTTACCGGGATGAAGACGGATATTTCTATATCGTGGATCGCATCAAGGACATGATCATTGTGAACGGCATGAACATCTATCCTCGTATGATCGAGGAAGTCTTGTATGAAAATCCCGTAATACAAGAAGCGGCCGTGGTGGGAGAGCCGGACGAGCGCCATGGAGAGGTGCCGGTGGCGTACATTGTTCTTAAAGATGGCGGGGAAGCAGACACTGCAGGAATGCGGGCCTTTTGTCGTGAACGGCTGGGCCGCCATCAAGTACCGAAAAAATTCCATTTTATTGACATGCTGCCCAAGAATGCCGCCGGCAAGATTCTGAAACGGGAATTGAGAAAGCAGGGGGAATT
>Ga0224501_10002824_pt1 | contig 13681 bp, 13 predicted proteins | sample SF_Oct11_sed_USG_4_FD_169105 | JGI IMG/M metagenome (GOLD analysis project Ga0224501, IMG submission 169105) | Sediment microbial communities from San Francisco Bay, California, United States - SF_Oct11_sed_USGS_8_1 | ecosystem: Environmental > Aquatic > Marine > Sediment | place: USA...
GTCGTGCTTTGATGTCTGGGAAAGACCCTATTAATCCTTGAGTATATGGATGAAGAGGCTCCTTGAAAACGTCGAAAACAGTTCCATACTCTGCAATGTGTCCAGCATACATAACAGAAATTGATTCGCATGTCTCAGCAATAATTGAAAGATCATGCGTAATCAATATCATTGCAAGCTGAAGCTTCTCTTTCAAATCCTTCATCAACTTCAGCACCTGAGCTGCTACAATAACATCTAAAGCTGTGGAAGGCTCATCAGCAATCAAAAGCGATGGGTTACACGCCAAAGCCATTGCAATCATAGCCCGCTGCCTCATTCCCCCGCTAAACTCATGAGGATAATTGTCAAGTCGAGAAGGATCTACATCCACTAGCTCAAAAAGCTTGGCACCTCTTTCTTTTGCCTCTTTAGTTCCAATTTGTTTGTCATGTAAAGTGATGGCTTCAACTATTTGGTCGCTTACTTTGATTACTGGGTTAAGGGCATTCATAGCTCCTTGAAATACAATAGCGATCTCCTTCCACCTTATGTCCTGCCTAACTTCATCTTCATCCATCGACGCTAAATCTTTATGCTTATAGAGAATGTTACCGCCAACAATCTTTCCACCACTTGGCAAAATCCGCAAAATCGACAACGCAATCGTTGACTTGCCGCACCCGGATTCTCCAGCCAAACCCATAGCTTCAGCTTTTTCCACATTAAAGCTCGAGCCGTCTACCGCCTTAACAGGACCTCTAAGCGTAGTGTAGTAGGTCTTTAGATCCTTGACCTCAAGCAAAGGCAAACGTCTACACTTCCTTTCTTATTACGTACACGTTGAATAATACGATATTTAACCTTTTAGGGACAAGTCATGACAAAAGAATTTCATGAAATTCTAAAAAAACCCATACAACTTATAAGCTTCGATACGTGATGATTCATCATGAAATGCCGCTGGATTGACAAAAACGTAAAAATTCCTGATATTGAAGAAGCAGTTAAGTCTTTCTTGCAGGAACACAGGTTTAAGATAGTATCTGTTAACAATAAAGATTCGAAAAAAATAATAGGAATACTAGAAAGCACTGAAGGTAAAAAGAAAGTTATAGTCAAAGTCACCGGGGAGGCTGAGGATTTTACAGTAGACTTCGCTGCCGGCGAAGTTGCCAAAATCATGGCAAAGTTTGCTTCAAACATTACCTTTTTTGGTGGAGGCCCCCTTCAGCTCAAATCTTTGAAAGAAAAAGAGTTCTACCAGAAAATTGAAGATCAGCTGTGGGATTATTTGGAAAAATTCATTGCTGAGAAAAGTCAAAGTTAATTTAGCGTCGAACTCTAAGTTTAGGATTCAACACATCGTCAAGCGCGAATCCAAGAACTATGAAGGCAACAGCCAATATTGAAATCAGCAAGCCTGGTGGAACTATCCACCACCAGGCGTTCAATGCTCCTGCGCCAGTGGCTTCATTCAGCATTCTTCCCCAAGACATTCGCAGAGGATCGTAGAAACCGAGCCAGCTCAGTGCAGCTTCTGCTGTCACTGCCCCAGGTACCGAAGTTGCCAACGAAATGTAAACCAAAGCCATGACATTCGGCAGAATATGGCTCACTATTACATGAGGCGTCGAAGCTCCCGCAGCTTTCGCAGCTTCCACAAACGGCCTCTCTTTAAGACTAAGAGTCTGCGATCGCACTAACCTCGCAAAGCCATTCCAACCCAACAGACCCATAAAAAGTATCAGGTTTTCCAGTCGAGCACCAAAAATAGCTACTAGAACTACAAGAAATGGCAGCCCAGGAAGAACAAGAAGCAAATCATTTATCCTCATTGACAATTGATCAACAGCTCCGCCTATGTACCCTGAACCGAGACCAATAAGTAGGCCGATAGTTATGCTTAGAAGCGCAACCGTGGCTCCCACATACAAGGATACTCTTGTTCCGTATATGAGCTGACTAAATAGGTCTCTTCCATATTGGTCAGTGCCTAAAACACTCCAAGATGTTCCTAACGTATCGAAGCTGAAGTTGTCTATGTAAACTGTAACCGATACTTCACTTGAAGGAGTTTGCGTATCCTTCACATATATCTCGGCACCATACAAGTATGTTCCCGGATTGTTCTTGAATACATCTCGCACAGGATCTCTGGGCAACGCAAATCTCGGTTCAAATTCTCTTGACTGTTGAGCGTTAGAATCCATCCAAGAGATTGACGATTCCCATGTATCTTGAGGGATAAGCCAACCGCCAAAGTTATTTAAAGCCCTTGTTGTCGGCGTTTGGAGATATTGAGGTATGTTGAACCCACCAAAAATCATTTGGGAATACCACACCGTATATCTTGTCCCATTTTCAGCTTGAATGAACACTCGAACAAGAACAGGCACCTGCAGCATTCCATAGCTTGTTAGAGTTCCATTAACGTTGACAGCAATGTTGCCAATCCATCTTCTAGGAGGCCCGCTAAACGGGTACTCATGTCGAGCATACAGCGTTGCGACATATGTTTGGTTTGGAAACTGTGAAGCGGTACGAGAATACTCTATAGCGATTGAACCATTTTGCGGCGAATACTTGAACCATTTTGGTGTCTTTGACACAGGATACTCTAAATCTGAGGGTTCACACGTGAAAAACTGGTTACCCTCAAACATCCATTCCCCACTTGGATCCCAAGTTGTCAGCCTAGGAAGACTTGGATCTTGAACGAAATCAAAATTTTCGCTTAGAGTTGGAATTCCCCCTAGAAAGGTAGGAATCTTTCTCAACCAAGATGGTGCAGCGCGGTCACCAGCCAGTAATCTATCGGGCATTCCAGGCTCTTGTCCAAGCGCATTATAAGGCGTAAATAAGAATGGAAAAAAGGCCAAAAAGACAAATGTACTAATAAGCAACACACCCAATGTTCCTTGCCATACTCTGAATAATTTGACAATGAATGACCCGAATCTTTTTAGTCGAAATGAAAGCATGCTTTCCTTTTTTGCCATGACTCTCACCCAATTTTGATTCTTGGATCCAAGACACCATAGAGCAGATCAGCTATTATGTTTGCAATAATCACACAGATCGATATGACATAAAATATCGCCATCAGCACAATTATATCCCTTACCCCTATGGCGAAAAATGTCCATCCTCCTACTCCTGGATACGTGTATACTGTTTCAGTTATTATTGCACCTGATAATACGAACCCGAAGCTCAAAGCTGCGCTAGTGATTATCGGAAGCGACGCATTTTTCAGTGCGTGCCTTAATAATATGGCAGTCTCTCCGACTCCCTTTGCTCTAGCAGTCAAGACATAGTCTTCTGTGATTGTTTCTATCATTGTAGCTCTTGTCAGAAGAAGCCAGCCGCCAAAGTTAAAAAGAACCAAAGTCGTTAAAGGAAGAAACAGATGCCTAACAAAACCACCCACTAGATTAAGAAGATCTGGTAGCATAATTCCAAGCTGAATACTTAGTGCAGATGGTTGGAGAGAATATGCCAAGGAGAAAGGTTGGGGCCAATTACCTCCAGCCCATTCTCTTGGAAAAGCGCCAGCATTAGGAAACCAACCTAACGTTGTAAAGAAAATGAAGAGGAACACCATACCCATCCAAAAGGTTGGAAGTGCACCTGTAATCAGGGAGCCGAGTACAGAGAACGTGTCAAAAGTTCCGCCCCTCCTTTGAATCGCCAAAATTCCCAAAAGCACGCCTACTGTTATAGAAACTAATGTAGACCCTCCTAGTAAAAGAATAGTATATGGTATCTTTTCCCTCATAACATCGGACACTTGCCTCTTATCAACTATAGCTGTCCCAAAATTGAACGTAACTAGATTCCGAACATATTTGGCTAACTGTATTGGTAGAGAATCATTAAGACCCCATACCTCTCGTAGCTTTGCCTCCTGAGCAGTTCTCTCCTCTTCTCTCATGCCTATCTGAAACTCTGGCATCAGATAAGCGGCTGGATCGCCAGGCATTGCCTTAAAAATCGTAAAATTAACTACAATCACTAGTAAAATCAAAATAACAGAATATATCAATCGCCTGAAAATGAACCCTCGAAGGCCCATTTCAAACCCCAGAACTTTACTAGAAGAGTAAGACTCTTAAGCTTTTGCCTTTCTAATGTTTTAGCTCCAATAATAGAGCGGCGCGAAATCAATGACATAAACTACGATTTGAATGGCAAAGCAAGGTCTCTAAAGCCTTAAATATGCCAGAAAGGACATAGAGGGATAATTCGGGGGACATGAATTGCCAATAGAAAGCAGGGGTTGGGCTTTCAGACTCTCGCTTGTTGGTTCTATTTTGATTTTTTTGAACTCGATATGGATTATTAGTAATAATAATAGCCCAATTGTTTTAACTACCAATCCAAATCTGACAAAGGTTAGCGCAATAAACAACTCTACGGATTTTTGGGGTAGAACCTCGTTTGGAAACAAAGGAATGGTTGAAGGCATTTGGACACCATTCTGGCTCATATTCACAATAGCATTATTTGCCTGCACCATTCAGATATATCGCAAACCGAGAATGCATAAAGTTCTTGGGATTCCTATGGTGATTTTTTCACTGCTCAGCCTTCCTATAGGAGGAGGATGTATAATCGGTTCAATCTTGGCGTTCATTGGAGGCATGATGGCTATAGAGTGGCCGAAGTCTTTCTCGGATACTTTTATCGGGAAGATGATACGGACAGTCAGGTTGGATCCCAAAGTGTTTGGAGTACTTTTCGATGATCCCAACATTGTGCAAAGTGGAGTACTTGCTTTGTTGTTTACTAGTATTACCATGGGTTTAGGAAACGCAATTTACGTCTTTAATGTCAACTTGATTAAGACCAAAGCAACTGATGCTTATGAGATACTTCTGCAGGGAAAACTTGGCATGGGTATAATGACCATAACAAACGCAGTTTCCTTTATAGGAATTACGTTCCTAAGGTGGATCGCGCTTTCGATTATTCTTTACGTTATCATAGTTAAGCTGAAGGGGCATGAAGCTGATTATGATAAGATAGCTTATACTGCTGCATTTGCCTTTGTTCCTCTATGTATTCAAGTATTCTTGCCAATGCTATTTTCAAATGAGCCTTATCTCTCATTTAATTGGCCCTTTGCAGTCTCGCTGATTTCAATATTCTGGGTAGCCTTGGTCGTATTGGTTTTTACTAAAAATGTGTTTGAGCTTAAAATAAGAGAAGCACTAGGTGTTACGCTTCTTGCAGGAGCGCTGTATTTGCTTTTAGAGTCTTCAGTTATTTTGGTAATTACGTCTGCCTTGTTGGTATCACTGCCTGGAGTGATGCTCCAATTTAAAGCTACATCCTTAAGCACGATACTTTTGTTCTTTTCGCTTGTAGTAATGGTAGCAATCTTGTTAGGTGCGCTTAGCAAAAAACGAACGTAGTAGCTATGCTTGCTAGAATAGGTTGCATGGCTTAGTATTTTGCTTTTTCCTGTTCCTTCTCTTGCTCCTTCGACACTATCCAATCTTTATATCCAGAAATAACTCCCCACAAGATAATAATGCATATTGTGGCTATTATGCGAAGTTCAGCTGGGAGATTCAGAATTCCCCAAATAATGACAAGTGGAAGGACTATAACGAGTACCACTGAGAATATTGTTATCCACATCCACTTATCAAGGGGTATAATACCCATCTTTCTTGCCCAAGCAAAGAAAGGAATAAACAGATATTTATGTTTTAAGTGTCTAGAATCTGACCTTTTTTCCTCGCACCTATCTTGATAAAACAAAATCCTTCTTTTTCATGAAAAGTATAATTAGTGTTGCTACTAGTAAGGAACTCAAGGTCGAGACTAGAAGTGCCTTGATTGTAAACTCTGGTATTAATAGGACTTGACTTGTTGGGTGTGAATAAGTGAAATATGCATAAATAAACAAATCATCCTCCCATTTTTTCATGTTTGACGGAGGAATTCCATTAACTAAAACAGTGAAATTATCGTCCCATAGTTTTCTCACGAGTTCCTTTTGAATGGTTATTCTGCAAAAACCCAAAGTTTGAGCTGAACCTGTAAAATTGAGACTTATTTTGCTCTCTGAAGGAAAAACCTTGAAAGCATGTTCACTGGAATTAGAAATGATTGTTATGAAATGTTCGCTATTGTTCCATGTAAACGTGTGATTAGAAAAGATTCCAGCAAGTGGATAGTTGTCCATGTTATTAGGGTTGACAGTATAGGGTACATCATCAATACCATCTAAGTCATTGTCTACGACCACATTGTTACTCCAGTAGTTCCCACCTATAGCGCGAGTGTTATTCCACGAGTTGACTGAATTGTCTGTGTGGAACACTTGTGATGTGTTGTTGATGAAATTGTTGTTGAAAACAAGGTTCTGACTGCTGTTTTGAACTGCGAAACCCCAACTGTTTTCAGAGAATGTGTTTCCACAAAAGACATTGTAGGCTGACCCGCTCAACAATGCTCCCGATCTAGTGTTAGCCCTGATCTCGTTTTTGCAAAACTTATTGCTTATTGCGCCGATCGCTTGAATTCCATCGTCATTGCCAGCAATGTTGTTTTCATGAATAGAATTTTCAGCACTGCGTTTTTCCGGAATGAGTGGAGAATACGAAAATTGCAGGCCGATCTGATTGTTAGAAAAGTTGTTTTTTGAAATGTCATTATCGTTTGACAAGTCAAGCAGAAAACCTGCATAATTTTCTCGAATGTTATTTTGAGTAATAATGCTACTGTTCGAGGATACGAAGTGAACCCCATAATTGTTACTTGTGGAAGTAATGTTCTGTATTGTAATTGAAGTTGAGTATGCTGCGATTACTCCATCAAAATTTTTTTCAAGTTTTAGATCTTTGACTGTGATATCTGTAGAGTTGACCAAGGCCACATAGCCAGCATCGAAAGAAATGGTTTTGTTTTTTTCATTAATCAAATAACGTATTGGTTTTCCATCAACAAGGTTTGAATCGTCAATATTATGTAGAAAGTGTGCCAAAAAAAGGCCCCACACTCCAAAGTTGAAACTATTATTCGCCATGCTATTGTTTCTTAGAGTAATGTTAGAAGAATCCCAAAGGCGTATCCCATGCTGGCTATCGACGACAACATTGTCAAGGATTTGATTATCATGAGATTGTTGAATATATATACCAGCCCAAGTGCTTATGTCACCTTCTATGCGAAATCTTGCGAAAGTAACATTGTTAGCTCTGATATTTACAACATCGCCACCTTCAGAACTTCTAATTATTGTTGGTGCTGTATCACTTCCATAAATCTTCAGAGATTTAGTTATGTCAATATGTTCATTATATGTTCCATTCTTCACAAATATCGTAGTTCCCTCAGACGCATTGTCGATTGCAGATTGAATTGTAGGATATTCATCTGGAACCACTATAAGAGGTGATGCGTCTAGCTTTAAGCTTGGATTACTTGCTGAGACATGTTGAGAAATCATGATGAGAAAGATTAGAATGACTAGAAATCCGTATTTCATTCTATTCCTCTATAAACCCATTTGCTAATTTCCTTTTTGAGCAAAGTTTCCAATAGTCCCCCATAGATTGTTGTTTTTTAGTCTTATTATTTGTTTCGTGCTATATCCATATGTAGAATTGCATAATGACCTTTCAATAGATAATTATGTTTCTGAATTTTGAAAAAAGTTTATGAGAAGGGACGCACTCAGAGTAATTGAGAGGAGCAGCTGAGAAGGGAAATGAACAAGATTGCTATAGCTCTTGGCACCATTCTTATTCTTTCAGGATTGATTTTGCTTTCAGTACAGGGAACCCAACAGCTTACAGTTAATGGGAAAGATCAGTGGTACAAGGAAGTTGAGGAAGAATGGAGTATTCCACCTGCCTACTTCAAAAAGGGAGAAATCTTAAGTCTGAAATATAGGATTGGGGCCAATTGGGGTTGGCCGCCAAACGATTTAACTTCAATTGAAGGTGTAGTGTTCGAACGTGTGAAAGTCTTATATGTTAAATTTACAGAAACCTCGTCTGGCAATTATACCGAATTTGCTGTTTTTTTGATTATACCTCCTCCACCATATGACCCCTCACAAATATCCGCACACCCACGAATAGAAATCACTCACAATGGTGGGGTGCTTGCAGTATTGAACTATACCAAAGTAGATGAATATAGAACTGTACAATACTATACTGAAGAAAACATTGGAGGGATGGCGAAATACAATGGAAGTTATGCGGTGGCGACAGAACTTTATTTCGAAGGCGGTCCAAAACTACAAAACATTGTGGAGGAAAACAATCAAACACATACGGAATGGGTGGACCCGGATCCTCCTACAAATCTTTATTTGTATAATTTGAGTGTTGAGGTTTCATACCCCTACAAATCTCTCCTGATAGCGAGCCCAGTAACGATGGGTATTGGGGTTGTCGCTTTTGTTTGGGGAACCAAGAAAGACAAGAGCAAAATCCCACACAAGAAACTCGTTCCAGCAAAATAAATCTGGCACTCCCATAAATGATGGGAGACACTCATTTTCAAGTTTTTAACAGAAATTAGGATGTGACATTCAACCAAGTCTAGCTATTAGCGCATTTGCCAAAAGTCTGCCAAAATGAGAATGGAGAGTTAAATCTAGTGTCTGAATACATGCATGAAATCGATAGAAAGCCACAAGCAGAACGTGACATAAAAGGTGATTATTCCCATAATGAATCCCAAAAGTCCCTAAGCACGGCCATTTTAGACTTGTTAAAAACTAACAAATAGACAATTGCAGATGCACTTATGAGCGAACCAATAACTAAGCCTATGACACTCGCTACTGCAAAGCCGAGCGTGCCGCCAACGAGGACTAAGTAGACAATCCTTTTGTTGATTATTTCTAAAAATACCGTAATAAAAAGCAAGAAGACCACATTCGGTATGATTCCCCATATATATAGCATTGTTGTAACGTACAGGTCACTTTCCCGAACGTCTGGTCCAGGAAAGATTGGATATGCCTGCTCTCCAGGTCCATAACTAGGGAATAATATCATTGAAATGTTCCCTGTAAAATGTCCGGCTCCTACATACCAGTAGTAAGGATAAAGAATTGGGTTGTAAACGATGTCACAATAGAAGCTTCCTACAGCATAGGTTCCATAACTTTTAAATCCCAGGGGATATGGGAGCTCTTTGACTGATATGACATGATAACCTATGTTAGCAAAAAATCCGAGAAGGAGCATAAGTAAAGTGAAGGCTAAAGCAAAAATGATCCTTTTGAGTACTGTTACATATTTTGTTCTTGGACCTTGCAATGAAGCCCCCACAATTCTTAGAAAAAACTAAGCCTTTAAGTTTTTGCTCTTGAGTGCAGCTTTTCACAACAAAAAAAAGGGGGAATTATGGTTTTCCGACTATGGTTAGCGTTAAGGTGGAGTCTTTGATAGGGATTGACTGACCTTGAGAATCTAATAACAAAGTTTCGGATAGTTCTTTGGGAACTATTTGTGGTGTATCATAATTTTCTGTGAAGTATCCAAAAACTATAGTTGCCAATCTGCCACTGCCATTCTTGCCAGGAACCGCCCCTTGTAGAAGACCTGCAATTAATACTAGGTCTTCGCGAGTGTCTGTTGAGTTTAGAAAGAAGGGAAAATCACCTCCGACAAAACCGCCTGAAGTGATTTCCAAAACTTTTAGTTGGCTTGAGTTGTAGGCTATAGCAACTTGCCAAGCGTAAAGATCCACAACATTATTAACATCAAGAGCCGTCGTAAAGTTCCCTATAAATACTGGTTCTTGGTATGTTTGTATATGCGGTAGAGTGAAAAGCATCGCTAAAACATGCCCGGACACTGAAGAAAATAATAAGAACGCAATTAGCATTAAGCCTGTTCTCACCTTCTTGTTGTGGAATCCGTTCAAAAATCCATTCACAAAATCTTTGCCTTTGTCCTCAATCCCTAAGGATCCATTTAGCCTATAACCACCATCGTCTTTGATTAGAACCCCTTCTTTGCATAGTTTCTGAAGTCTTAAATTCAAGGTTTTTCTTGAAAGTTTTGTAATGTGCAGTAATTCAGTGAAAGTTCTAGGATGCTTCCCAGTCGCGTTCTTGATTAAGCCAAAGTCTATTTTCCTGCGGTTTTCCAAGTTTATTGTCATTCCACAATTTGGACACATAACTTGAGGCATATTGCATCATCATGATTTTAATGAGAAAACGCCAGATATAAAGGTTGGTTTCATAGAAACTTTTGTTTTGGCTCATCTGAAAGTATCAAGTTTCTAAGAAACTAGATAAAGAACGATACTGTTTGCAGATTTCCTTTGCCAAAACAATCAGACTCCTAGGAAAATTGAAGATCAAAGGGACGATAAAGAGATATGAAAGCGGAAGACGCGAAGCAGTAACTCTTTTAAAAAGAGCTAACTATTCAGCGATTTTTTTGAGCTGACTCTTATACATCTCAACGATCTCTTCCACCGTTGTAGCATCTTCAGCCGCCTTGTCAAGCCTATAGTTCCCTGTGAAACGTGGAAAGCGAATAGCGAGACCGCTCCCTTTACGGATAGCATCCATGGCGCACGTGTGAATCGGGCTTAATGTTATTTCAGCTCCTAAAATTTCAAGCACCACGACTGGCTCAAAACATACATCTGCTTCAATCATGGATTGCATACGTGGATGTTTGTGAGCGATGACATGCTTTTGCATCATTTTAGGTAGTTTGGCTAAATCTTCATCTGTAAAGCCTGTTCCGCACTTTGTTACCGTTTCAAAAATATCTGTGTCAGGGTTATATGCAGCTAAGAGTACCGCGCCGTAAGTTCCTGCACGTTTACCTCTACCGTGAAAGGCTCCGACGACAACTAAATCAACAGTGTCGGTCATCTCGCTTTTATAATCTCGTTTGTATTTTATCCATAGCCATCCTCTAGCTCCAGCTTGATAAACTGAGTCTTCTGCAATTGATTTACATACTAAGCCTTCACAGCCATTTTCTATGGCTTCTAGAAAGAATTTTTCTAACTCTTTCGCGCTGCTTGTGATAAAGTATTTGGCAATGTTCACTCTTTCGCTTTCTTTTATGGCTTCTTCAAGTGCTTTTCGTCTAATTGGGTAGGGTTCTAAAGTTAGGTCTTTACCGTCAACGTAAAGGGCGTCAAACATGAATAGAGAGACGGGATACTCTTCCATGGCTTTTCGGATTCCGTACTTTCGTCTGCGGTGCATCAACTCTTGGAATGGCCTCATTTCGCCAGTGTCAGTGTCTACGGCGACGCATTCAGCTTCTAAGATGGCGTTTTTTGCTTTCGCATGTTTTTGGATAAGTCCAATGGCGTCTGGGTATTGACTGGAAATATTTTCCAAGCGTCTGGAAAATAGAACGATTTCGTCGCTTTTCTTGTGGATTTGTATCCTTTCGCCATCGTATTTGTATTCGGCTATGCATCTTCCGCCAAGCTTTTCTAAAATCTCCTCTGGTGAGGATAGCCTCTCGGCTAACATGGGTCTTATGGGTTCACCTACTAAAACTTGAAACTTCTTAATTCCTTTCAATCCTTTTTCAGCCACGGTTTTTGCAACTCTTCCAAGGTCTGAGGAAATGCTGTAAGCTCGTTCTACGAGTTCGCGGGCTTCTTTTCCACCGCCGTAGGCTATGGCTAAAGCGTCGAGAACTGTCATGTCAGCAATGCCTAAACGCAAATTTCCAGTAACGGTTCGCATGATGTATTTGGCCTCTTTAGGAGTTGCATTAGCCAAAAGTCCAGCCAAAAGAGCAGTTTTAAGGTCTACAGTGCCAGAACCAGAAGCCCTAGCCATTTTGTCGAGGGTTTCGTAGACTTTTTGAACGGTTAGAGGTTGCTGGAAAAATGTTGCTTGTTTTTTGTTGACCATGAAGTTTTGAGCTGTTTCGCCTATGTCTCCGGTTTTTGGTAAATCTTCCTCGATTTCGCTTTCTTTTCTTCCAGAAGCTCTGGCGAGGGCTTTTATCGCAAGTTTCTCGGCTACGCCTATTTCAAGACTAATAAAATCTGGGCATATCTTACCCTGAGTTAAGTATACAACTTTGTCAATGATGTCTTTCGGTGTATTTTTGAGAAGGTCAACTAGAAGGTCTGTCATTTCCAGTCTTTTAGTTGTGGATTCGATTTTTTCGTAGGCTTCAGCGATTACAGCGTATCTCAATAATTAACCTCACAAATACAATGCGAATGCAAGATATTAAAATTTCATTTCGTCAAGCTTTGTTAGTAAGTCTGCAAGTCTTTCGATTGCTAACTTCCAAGCAGTTTCGCCTTTCTCTTTCGAAGCCTTCGTCAATGGGCAAGTGGGGACCATGTTGCTCGCAGCTTCCAACGGGCACAACAGCAACGTCATGCACTGCTAGGAATTGTTTTACGTCTGGCCATGTAAGTTCGCCTAAGTAATAACTACGCATCTTCATGGAAATGTCTCCACCTCAAAGGTTTCATAATAAACTATTTGATTTATAGGTCTTCTACTAGGTGGTGAAGGAGCCTCAGCCGGATAACCAACGGGAATTATTGCTACCGGCCTTATTCCTTGGGGAATTTTTAGGATTTCTTTTGCCTCTTCCTCCCTAAATGCGCCAATCCAGCATGTGCCCAACCCGAGAGAGTAGGCAACCAAGTGAATGTTTTGTATGGCAGCGGCTGTGTCTTGTATACAATACAAGGTTTTGCCTCGCATACCATAGCCTTCAAAGGAGCGATTTTCGTTTGCACAAACTACAATTACGACGGGCGCTTCTTCAATTAACATTGCACCCAAAGCAGCTTGAGCAAGTCTTCTTTTTATTTCTGGTTTTCGGACGATTATGAATTCCCATGGCTGAATGTTTCCTGCTGAAGGCGCCCACCGTGCCGCTCCAATCAGTTTTTCAACTATTTCTTGTGGAACGTTCTTGTTTTTGAAGGCTCTGATGCTTCTTCTACCTTTGATGGCTTCTAGAACGTCCATAGATTCCACCTGTAACTGTTAGTATCACGTTCATATTTTAAAGTTTACAATTTGCGAAAAGCTTTTTACGAGTGAAGTTTCAAATCTAGTTTGAATAAAATGAACAGAAGCACTTTATGGAATATTATTCGTTTAATTTGTGTTTCTCTTGGAATTGCATGCATTACTTACCTTTTTGACTTATGGTTTTTCTCTATATATCCAGAGATGCTACCTGCAGAGGCCTCATTCCTAGAAGGAGTAACCTTCATTATTTTAGGCGCCTTGTTTCTTCTTGGCTCAGGCGGAATAAGTCAAACAACAAGAAGAGCAGCTACGACGGCTGCAGCAGCAAAGGCTATGGGCAAAGACGTTATAGGACCATCAGAAACATACAGAAGAGATGCTTGGAAACCGAAGGGCTTTAAACGATTAGGATTAATCTTCGTCATGACGGGAATAATTCTGATCCTAATCTACTTGTTTCAATTTTAATATTCCAATAAAAACTTCACAAGATGTTGTCCATTATAATATTCAAAAGCCTTAAGTTTCATTGTGCCTTCGTTTCTACTAGGATGATGAGCTAGAGAGTCAATAGAGCCTCGGCAGTGATATGACTCGACGGGCGAACTGACACCTTCTTGTAAGGAAAATTTATCAGCTAAAAACACGAATGAGAAAAGAAACAAAATTTAAAGTTGTGGGAGTGAAGCTCAGGCGGAGAAATAATTGCCTAAATCTAAGATCACA
>Ga0224501_10002826_pt1 | contig 13674 bp, 8 predicted proteins | sample SF_Oct11_sed_USG_4_FD_169105 | JGI IMG/M metagenome (GOLD analysis project Ga0224501, IMG submission 169105) | Sediment microbial communities from San Francisco Bay, California, United States - SF_Oct11_sed_USGS_8_1 | ecosystem: Environmental > Aquatic > Marine > Sediment | place: USA...
TCTAAATGAATAGCTGAATAGCTGAACCTGGATTTCTTAGAGAGATGAAATCTTCTCATGTTCATTCTACTCTGACTCAAACGAAACCCCGGCTTTCCATTCAAAAGTCTCTAAAGAATGAATCTGCCATACCCGCAGGTCTCGTATGTAGTTTCGATCTAAGACATATTTAAGTCGTCTATGGTCACCACACATTACTAGGTAGACTATCGGTGCTAAAAGATACGCAATACCTGGAAGTGTCTATTGACTCTTCTTTAATCGGAAACAGTGGACTAGACCCGTCCGCTCCAACCTCCACAGCACCACCCTTCAGCTTGGCACAAATCGCTGCTAGCTTTGACATCTTGACCTCATCCAAAACCTACAGCAAAACACTGACAGTTGAATATTCAAAGACTCATGAGTACAGATTCCTGGAGTCAAAGACTCATGAGTACAGCTTCCTGGAGTCAAAGAGTCAGGCGTACAGATTCCTGGAGTCAAAGAGTTAGGCATACAGCTTCCTGGAGTCAAAGAGTTAGGCATACAGCTTCCTGGAGTCAAAGAGTCAGGCGTACAGATTCCTGGAGCTAAAGAGTCAGGCGTACAGCTTCCTGGAGTCAAAGAGTCAGGCGTACAGATTCCTGCAGCACTTGAATGCCTGCAGCGATTGGGCATTTAAATAAAACTCGGACAGCCAAGGAGTTGCAAAAAGTTACTGAATTACCATAGCGCCGCCGAATTAGCTGGCTAAGCACACATATTCAATATTGACCTTTGTTCATCGTCGAATGATTACAGAATGAGCCGGTTTCTGATAAAAACAGTCAATATTACTTGGGCTGTTGGTTTTATTGTCGTTGTCTCGTTATCACCCAGAGCCAGCCGATAATAAAGGAAAATCTATAGCGGGTACTAGTCATCCAAATAATGAACCTCTCTGCGAACCTTCATCGGTACAATTATACAAACTCAGGTCAAGCCGAGTGGGCACTTAAATGAATTCAATGCCCGTGTGTAAGCTATCCACACGTTTAAGCTATCCACACGGTCTCCATTGACAAGGGTAGAGATCAGCCCTAAATCTCGGCGGTAGATAATACCCGTACGCTAGCATTGCCAGTATAAATCCTGAGTATACTGCTTAACCATGAGTAAAGTAACTCTATTGACTGTATCAACGATCCCTGTACAAACTCATTCTCAGCAATGAACTGGTATTTTATTACGAGCTGAGCTCTCGTGAAAGGAGTATCTGCTTTAGTTTCTATAGAAACAGAACGCAATAATAACTAAGGCGTTACCATGATTCTTGGATAGATCTATGAGAAATGCCTCAGTCACTACGGAAACGAGACAGTTTGCACAGTAGAGGCAATCCAACCAATATTAAACTCACAGAGTTTCCAAGGAAACTGGCACAAGTGCAACGAAGACTCCTTTTCAAACAAATGGCAACAAACCCTGTTTCAATTGAACTGGTGGCGGGGCGGGCATAGTCAGTGTACCATGGCTTATTCAGACAGCTCTGGTAGCTGTGATTAACAACCTTTATCGGCTAGAAACAACTAAATTCACATAATCTTCTGCAAACATGACCAGCAATGAGCCCTAACAATAATTATTACCTGCACAGTTCAAGCTAATCAAACAAATGTTTGCATGTTACCATAGTCACCGCAAACCTAAGCCAGTCTGAATAAGGAAAATACATCATAAATTGGGTATTGAACCAGAGCTGTTAGTGTTTTACTTGGACTTCCACTAATTGAGTATACTAAGGTTTCCCATTCCAAATGCTCATGTTTCATCCTCATATCAAACAATGGGAGTAAAGAAGCCTTGCGTTCTTGGCTGCCGAGTTTTTATTTGCGGTGCATTGAGATGTTTCCTTGTTTGTGAGTCGGCCAGCCATTTTAGCTCGTAAGATATACCAAATGTTTCCGGTTTATCGCATAAAGGATGAGTATATACGTATATACCAGCCAATTAGGGTTTTGAGGTGAAATCATGCAGAAATGCATTCAAAATCAAACATAAGTTCCAGCATCTCGAATAAAACTGCTCAATAGCTGGGTGACTGACTAGTTTTGGAGTATATAACCAACGGGTCTATTATAAAGGAGCTGCCAAATTTTCCTCCCAGCACTGTTGGAACATGCGTCAGAGTAGCAAATCACAAACCGTTGGTTAGTTCACGCCTGATTTCTATTCAAAAACTCGCATCGGTTTATATGAACTCCTTTTGTGCTTAAATCAACAGTTGCTATAGCAATGCTAAAACTTTCGCTGAGTTCGCGCTTAGAAATCAATAGAATGCAACAATTGTGCAGTATTGAACAATTTAGTCTGGGAATTATAGAAGCGAGTTATTCAGCCAAGCAACAAGCTGTATTAAGTAGGTCTACGTCATACAAGGATTGGCAGAACAAACCGGGTTTTAGGCTGTACTAACAAAATGAGTTGGGGAAATGAGATAAAATGTAAATAATGCCCTTGTGTACCTATTGAGCTGATAAAAATGAGATGAGTTGGCCATTAACCTTATAAGGTTATGCTTTGTGCATAGGTCTACCCTTTACTAAAGTAATACGATGATCTCCTTATTCAATGTTAACTAGGGTTGTGTTGAAACATATGCAAGCAGCGTTAATAGGCATAAAAACAGACATGGCAAGAAATCTGCCTCTTGCTCTGAAAGAAAATATAGCCCTATAGATCCTATCTAAACAACCCTTTTATGTCACTGGATCATTTGTACCATGCTACATTTCTGAAAAGCTACATAGTGCAACACTGTGCATGATTCTAAGTTGAAATATTTTACTTTTAGGGAAAGAACCGGTAATACCTTACGCTAAATCAGCCTCTATTGGTGCTGAAAGTCTAGTAGTAACTACACTTCACGAATCAGTGACTACACACCGATGGAAATAGACTTATACTAGAGTGAGGGACTGTGGACGCATCTAGTGTCTAGTGTACTGGAAACATAGTACAACTACAAAGTTAGTAAAAGCTAAAGTAAAGTAAATTACTTACAATTGCAGTGAAACTAATGGAACTCGGAAATGGAATGGCAACTATTCAAGACTCACAATTTCCCACAATGTGAAAATCAGACAAATATTAGAGCATAACTTACCAGATGAGGTCGTGCGCTTCAGAATGAGCACATACACGTCTAGTATCAACCAAACAGTTCACATCCAGTCAGCAATAGTCCCAAATTCATGGCAGGGGCTCTGCCGATTTTTTTTGCCGATTTCCTACAAATTTTGGCATGAATTGAAAGAAATATGTTCACTGATTGAACGCTGCATTCATTTTGCGGTTACCTGGGTAACGTAGCTGTACCAGTTTAGCGTAAATCCCTGAATCAACCAACCGTGACCCGAGCATAATTTTGGGAGAAAAACTACCTTTTCACTCACCTTGACAACCATGAACTGGAAGTCGAACAAAACGAACGCTAGATGGCGCGTCACCTAAAACCTCGATTTGGATACGTAACCTAGTAACGGCTATACTTTCTTGGTAGACATCACATTGCTCACGCTTCATATTCTTAAACGGCGTTTAGGTTGTATCAATCATCAAATTGCGAATATGTCTGACGACGAAGCAATAACAGATGTTGATGGTGAGGAAGAAGAAACGCAAGCAGAAGAAGGCGATGAGGGCGAAGAAGAAGTGAGCTCATAGATTAGAATTTAGTTTAATTGCCACTGTGATTGTGTGACTGTGACTGTGACTGGAGTGTGAGTGTGTGACAGTCACAGAGCCAGGCACAGAAGTGACACACCTATCCATACTAATAGTAGCAGTACTATTGAACACACCATTTGGTTCAATTAGTAAATATTTTTATAACTCACCAACTGAGTCGGTGATTCACGGAGTGGTTACTATACTTGTCTGAATGGCTCATCTACTGGCAACTGTTAAAAGATTTAGAGATTTATTTATTTCTTCATCCAGTTGTCAAACTGACATTATTTGGGCGATTAAATCATATTAAAATGACTCATAAATAACTGAAAAAAACCATACCTGTACGTCTCCGTATGACACTTTCCCGGGTAAAACTTTGGGGCTCTGCGTGAGGATGTTCTAAAAGTATTAAAAATTACTCTATTAAAAAGAGGATGGCTCGGGTCCTCAGCTATCTTGGTAAAATCACTCGCACAAACGTCAAATAAAAACTCACTGACTGTGGAGAGGCTCAGCTTATTCAGTCTGGTGGTGTACGAGTCTGTTTCTGGCAGTATTATTCTGGTCGGGGTTAGTTGGATTGACTCATGCTTTCTCTTGTTGTTCTCAATGGTGAACCAGAACCAGGCAGGCGCAGCATACGAGATGATGGCTTTTCCATTTGTTTTGTAAAATGTCAAGAAACCTTTTGAATTCATTCCCATCTGTCTGGGTTGCCTCATCAGATGCAACCGAGAGTTGCATTTTAACTAAAAGTTAGTGTCTTGTCAGTGGTGAGTCCGAGAAATGTAGCGGAATCCACTGGGTGGATGTCTGTACCATCATAGGTGAGCGGGTCCTTGATACCGAGACGTTCAGAGAAGGCAACATTCAGGATTGCTGTCTTGCTGTCATTTAGAAGCATATTAGTCCCTGGACTGACTCATTGACACTCAAATCAATTATCCGAGCAATCATTCATAGTAAGCAAGGGGCCTATCGAAACCAAAAATCTATTACCTTACTTACATTTAAAGGTTGGATGATGAGGCAAATTGTTTTTGGCTTATCAGAATCAGTGTGTCCCAAAACCTACCTGAGTTCAATAAAACTTCATACTGAGCAGGCAATGTAGTGAAAAAGTACGGTTAAATGTTGGGATTCTCAAAGGAACTTTAATTCAGTTGAAATTTTCGTGACATAAATTGTTGCAAAAGACATCACAGCGGGTCCACGTTATTACATTCGCGCGCCGGCGCGATTGTAGCCACAATCCAACTTCTAAAACTTTGTCACACCTCTGACTATTGGGATAGAAGTATGAGTCTGAAATGGACCCAAAAGCGAGAACAAAATATCTATGAATCCACTGAGTTTAGCTTAGTCTAAACTATAGTCTACCTTGCAATCAAAGTGAGTGACACTGACTCGGTGACTGAGTGAATTTACTCACCGAAAACAGTCTTTCACTTTCAATCAGTGTTTATGTCAGCAACTAATAGCCAAACAACTGCTCTTATTGCGTAGACAGGCCAGCAGTATGTTTGCAACCTAGTCCTATTCCACGTGGCTGTCTGGCGCTGTAATCTGTACGGTTTTTTAACAGTTGAGCCATGGCACCAGCTCAACCATTTAGTGGGTTACGCGCATTACCGGGACTTCCCAGGCAATATCATCCAAACCAGGTGAAGCCCCGAAATGCCCATAAAACGGGCCAGATCAGTCTCATCCATAGAGCTAAAATCCCATCCTCGAGCCGTGTAATTGATTTTGCCCGCTAATTTGGGAATACTTTTATTTTAGGCAGTAGCGGATAACCCCTTGAATGAGGAAATCATAGCTGAATGTTTGTCTCTTCTGTGTAAGACAGGAGATGGACTATCACATGCTTATGTTAGATTGGATATCAATGGAAGGTAAGCTGTCCTTGATAACTGAATCAAATGACCATTCGATAATAGTTAAAGCTCCTCCCCTCCCTATGTAAAAAAATCAGGGTTTTGTAGCCAACTTCCAACCTCCTAGGATTATCTGCCCAGTCTTGTAGTACAATGCTTCACATTGAGTCAGTGGGTTGCCACGAAACAGGGTTGGGTATGCCATAGTCAAACTCCGATGCGTAAACCCTGCCCAGGCCTTTTAGCTTCACTAGATTTTGCACTCTCATCTCCCAAGATGGATGGATGAATTGTTCATTCTTTCCCTTATAATTGTTGTAATCATTTTCTTGCAGAGAGATCACAGACATCAAGATGCTGGAAGCCTTCATCCATCTACGTTATGTTGACATCACCAAGAACGTCATAAAAGACATAGCTCCACTGAACTCATTAACCCAGCTGCTGCTGCTAAGGGCAGACTTCAATCAGCTCACATCCGCCAAACTTGAGTCTTTACCATTTCTACAAGTCGCGAGTTTCTCAAACAATAAGATAACGAGTGCAGAGGGACTGAACCATCCACTATTAGAGCAACTCTCATTAAACTGTAAGTGTAGCTTCAGGTGGTTGTACCTTAGAATAGCAGTGCTGTAAAGGTCATTTTAATACTTGGCTATATGTTTTTTGCCAATCCAAACTATGTAAAGACCAGGGCACACAATTTCTATGGGTCGAAATGGAACAGTGCTACAAGGAGCTGAAAAATATGGTGGAAACACTTAAAGTCAGCTTTTATGTAACAATCAAAACTGTGCCCTCTAACCACTGACAGACTACTGTGTGCCAATGTAGTGAGTCTTTATTCTATAATTTACAGATAATGCCATCACATCGGTTAGCGGTCTGGACCCTGGGTGCCTCGAGCGTCTCCATACACTGGAGCTGAGAGGTAACAAACTAACGTCCACTGAGGGTCTCTGCCTTCCAAACCTCAAAAACCTTTTCCTGGCCCAGAACCTGATCAAGGAACTCAAGGGAATAGACAGACTGGTCGAGCTGACCACTCTCCACATCAGGGAAAATCAAATAGAAAGCTTGGACGGATTCTCGGAAGCCAATAAGAAGCTACAGTACATTAATATGAGGTGAGCATGATCATTTATTTTGTACATACGAAGTGACAACAGATTGGGATGAGTCAAGCTTGAATTTCCTTGAAAAATTTGAATGAAAATTGAGTTAGGTGTATCTTCTAATCAGAGTGACCGGAACGACCTCAGAAGGCAGAGTCTACGTTCATACGAATCCTCAAAATGTATCCAATGATTCGTGTTAAGATAAGCGTCACAGAGGCTGAATCTTCCTTACACATCAATGAGGGCTGCATGAATTGTTTGTGTGGTGTTATAAGGACCTATTGATTGATTTATTTTTATACCTGATGTAAATGTCATTTTAGAGGGAACAACATCGGTAGTGTCAAAGAAGTGGTAAAATTGAAATGTCTGCCTTTACTTCGAGCCATATCTTTGTCTGGTAAGTTGAACCTGATTTCTGTTAGCATACAGGGGTTGTCTCCCATCAGCTTCTTCATGAAAATAAGGGCTGATTTGTCTGCTGTGCTACACAGTGTAATCAGAAAGGGCACCAAGAGAGATGTTATCACTTGCCACTAGCTTCCAGACATGTATGCAGTCGTAAAAACATGTCAAACTGCAAGTTTGGCTAAATTCAGGCGACAGCACCAGAATATGTACACTATGATTAGAGTATATATGTCATATAGAATAAATATCACTCAATGTTACAGAGAATCCATGTGCCGAGGAGGACGATTACCGACAGGAAGTTCTGGTGATATTACGACGGTTGGAACGACTGGATAAGGATGAGTTTACGGAAGAAGAGAGGCATGAAGCAGAGGAGATCGCTGAGCAGAGACGAGAGGAGGAGAATAAAGCCCAAGTGAGTGTTCTGTCGGTCACTCACGGGTGACTGTTACCTGTCGCAGTTAGAGGTCCTGCCCAGCACTGATTGAGGCCCTCACAGCTTTGATATCAAGTATCGAAGGTGATATTTCGCATTTGTGCTACTATTTGGCCCAAGACTTATTGGGGAGTTTTCTTTCTTTTGGGAATCCACTACTGCACCCCATTAGAGGGGTATATTCTTATTAGAAAAACTCCTCACTATTACCTAAAACCTAGCGAGGCTCAGTAAATGCACTCTTTTTGATGTGTCTCGATCTACCACAAGCCACAGTGCAAACCCTCCCAAGTGCACGCAGAGGATACAGTCTAATGCATATCTAGATGACGAATAATAGGGGTTACAGGGCTTCAGTGACTGACCCTGTGTCCTTGCCATTTCAGGCTATAGCAGAAGGTGGTGAGGAGCCCGTGGAAGAAGAATAAAATTTATATGCGGAATCCAGCCATCTATCACGACCAAAGTGCGATCTGCAAGGGATTGTCGGCCAAGATTTACTGCTCGACCTTTGCATACATTTTCTAGCTTATAATACATAACGGATTTATTGTAAAAAGCACGGCCAGATGGGCAGTGGTTTTCTGCAACTGAATTGAATAATCCGAGAGCAACTGAATTCTTTACCATATGTGGATGCAGTATGAGTTGAGCTCACTGGACCTAAACTGGCACTAGTCACACACCTGTGAGATTTGAAGTTGAATTCATGTATGCGGCTGTGACTTGATAAACAATAAAGACTGCATGACATATCCGGAACCATTGTGCTTAATCCCTATGCGCTGCAGAGTTGTGGTGAAGTTTGTGTGGACCCAGCGCTCGATAAATTAGCAGTCAATCGAGTGAGTTGGCTTGGGAGTTCTGGTTATGGATTTCACTTCAATTGTCACAACGCCTCTTGAAGGTTTATTTAGTAGCCAGTGGCTGTTGGAGAGTCAACGTTTATGCAATGGTGTAGCTGAGGTTGGGTGCTACCCCTTTTTCTCACCGACTTCACAATCCTGGCGTCCAGTAGCCAATGACATGGTTAAACAGAAGGAGTCAAATCCCATGCATGAGCTGTCCTAGACCCGGGAATTTCAGCGCCAGTGATGAGTGCTCCTACCACTGAGCCGCAGCGCTTGGCAATCAAATAACTGAAAGCTGCATGGGGAATTGATGGATACACTAACGCACTGGAAGAGGCGAGGGATCGAAGGGACAGAGGAGACCTTGGGTCATTGTCTACCAGAAGGAACACAGGCACATAAGCCAGTAACAGACATTGAGTTTATTTAAATCATACACAAATTACTTGAAGCATAATACAATGGTCTGAATCTACACTAGTACTCAGTATATAAAAATAACAAATATATATGTCATATTTATGTCACGTATGAAAGTGATTGAAACCATCCACATCATGAGTAAAAATGAATAGTCTGATCGAGTTGCGGCAAGAAAGATGACTAGCCAGCGTGGAGACATTATAATGGCAGGGTGTCTCTGCCTATTGTCTCATCATGACTGACATTCTATCACAATATATCAGCATAGTGTAAATGGTCTGATGTTGACCCATCAAACGTCTCATCAATCTGATCCGCTGTGTTTGATTCTGTCTTTTCCTGTGCTGTAAGAAAAGCAGTGAAATTCATGTGTTGCAAAAATGATAAGACCAGAAATATAAACGGTCCTTTTTTTCGCCTATAACATCTTCAGGTGATGAAGCTGCCGGGTTAAATATGAGCTTTTCACTGATTACGGCTTAGCACGGAGGACTACGAGCGGGTCAGTGTCAGTGTCAATGCTCTATCTCCACCTTTGTTTTTGTCATTATTATTCATAACATGAGTTCACCATGATTGGGACTCGAGCCCAGGTTCTCACTGTTATGAGCCCACTGCTGTAACACGAGCACGAAGCCATTCCGCAATTCCTTGACTGGAAGTAAAACATCAGAGTTACTCACCCCTTTCCATAACCCGTAGAGAAGATCTGTTGGGTGAATGAGTCTCACTATCACTGTGATCACTATCCTTAGCAAACTCGGCAGATACCCTGCCTTTGAGAACCTCCATCAGCGTATAAAACCATTGTGTATACCCTTTCTCATGCGCCAGTTGCGCAATCTCTATAAGGAAAAGGAGATCTTTTAGCCATGACAAACCAACCAACCAAGTAGATGTAATGTGAGTAACCATTGTGTACTAGACAGCCAGAGGGTTAGGTCTGGTCTGCCCTATACTGGAATGTCCCACTGTCTGACATAGGAGGGAGGTTTCGGACTAACTGTTGGATCGACAGGCTGCTAAGTAGCTGCCCACCAGCCGGTAGTTAGTAAGATGGATGGACTGACTGGGTAGTCAGCTTACCACCAGGTTATTCGGTCAAGCTACCAGATTGCCACATTAGGATAATCAGTTGACCTCGTGATGAGTCGGACCACCTGCTTCGTCAGTTACTGAGTGCCAACTTAGCTCGCACGTACAATACCACTAGCTTTATTCAGCCAGCCATTCCAGCATCTCATATAGCAAGCCAGTCTAGGCCCATTAAAGTGAGTGGGCGATAATGATTGAGGAAGTACAGGAGGACACCCAGCAAAATTGGAGACCTCACTGAGGAGAGAACGACTTTGAAACGAGCACGGTTGATGAGATTTGGGTTGCCGTAAGAGTTTAGTAGTGGGAGTCGAGAGTTGTTTTACACCGTTTACCTTACGGGCTCTATGTAAGCATTACGCTACAGTGCGCACGTTTGCAAAATTCACGCATTTATGCATTGAAAGGTTTTCTGAAGTTTCTGAAAGCTTTAGTCATCCACTCATTGTATACTCATAAGCAACCTTGTGATAACCGGGTTTTTGACCAATTTTATGGCTCGTACTAAGGTGACTGTACATCTTCTGTATGTTTTTTTCAATTCTCCGCTACACTTTCGCAGTTTAAGCTGCCATTCACCTATTAAAGTTTATATATATATATATATTTATATTTATATAGTACTTCGGCGTTTTCGGGCCTAGCCGCCCCGGTTTTGGTTTACGATTCAAGTAGGTTCATTGTGCTTCACAGACTGTAATAGTTTTGGTAAACTTGCGGGGCAAAGGACGCCAGTACAGAGAAACGCTAGGCTTAGGAATTAATTGCAATTTGGCACCCTAGTAGACATAAACCCATCTTATAACTTATACACACATTATTTCGCTGGGTGATCAGGTGTCACATCACAATGTGTAAAAGACTTACCCTCGCTTCTACACGAGCGTATATGGGAAGAAGGTGGAGCCGGCAAGGGTTGTTACAATTGGTGCTTACAACTACTAACTCCCAGTAAATCCACTACAATTTTTTATATATGATTAACAAATTATATCAACGCCAACGAACTATCCTTCTGTTAGAAACCACAGCCTTCCTCTATCCTTCAGTGCCATTTGAAATGTTGCATGACGAAGAAACCCATGAACTGAAAAAAAGTATTCCTTACCACCGTCATCCCACTCACCAGTTGCTGTTTTCCCTGTCTTTAGTAGGTCCCTTACTAGTTTTGTGGAATATTTAACTTTTGCGCGAAGTTGCTGCACAACAAATCCATGATCCGGATGCCTGAAAAAGGTGTATCACTCTCTTGGTGTTAGCGTATGAAACTCCTGACTGTTGTCCTTGGCAGAAAAGCCCCTTAATGAAGTCCATTGATATGAAAATATGAATAAGCAATCGCGAATCTCAAGGCCAAGCAAACTGATCCACTTCTGACCACACATATAGATATAAACTATGTACAAATCGCCTCAATTATATCATAGGATGTCGTTCCTTAATCTTAAAAAGCAAACAACTACGCATTAGTTTGCACTCACTTTATGAAGTTGTCTGCCTTTTCCACAACATCTAAAGTGAATCCAATGAAATCGCCCTCATCTGATGACATCAGAACTCAATGAGACTGTTCATGGGGTCAGACCTGAACTGCGAACTGATTGCCAATCCATATTCATTTCAATGATGAAGTCCATTGTAATTCTGTTCACACCAACCTTTCAGCTAATAGTGCTTGCAGTTCTGTATATAAGTCATTGTTAGGTAGGTTGTTTGAGTAGAGGATAAAGTTATTTAATAATGGCTCATGAGCGACAATGATATCCATCATATCATCAACCAACTCCGGTGTCCACTTGCCCCTGGCGAGCCTTGCTACAAATAATCACAACTGGATCTCACCAGCAGCTCCTTATATAAAACTAATGCTGTTGTAATACATTATTTACCCAAACTAATCAGGAGATACAGTCAGGACACCACCAGAACCTCTCCCCACTGCGGATCTTTGTTAACTCGTGTACACGATCGTATGATAGTGGTTTATTCCTCATCAAGAAGTAATACTAAGTGTTATTTATGAATCAACAAGAAGAAACGGAATTGGGAGCAACACCAGTAGTTATTGGCTACCAGTTCAGTGGCTACCACAATTCAACGGTAGGTTCAGAGTCATTAGCCAGCAGTCATGAATACAGTCAATGGCTAATGGCGGCTTTTAAATGGCCTAATCTGGAGGTGCACGTTTCAGCACGCCGAGCTGAAATCGTAAAAAACTTTTATCTAGTTGTGAAGCTAGCACTCGGATGAACTGTTCCAGGGGTGTACACGAACTGACAAGAGAGGACAACTCTGCATTACAAAGCCCACAGCCACAGATTTGCAGAGTTGTCCTCCCTTTCCACTGAATTAATCATCAAATCCATAAAACAATCATTTTTGGCGCGAGCAGGATAGCGCTGGAGACACCGCCTTTGATCTCAGCACGGCGTTCTAAAGGGTCTTTCAAGTTTAACGCATTCTCAGTACGGTGTGTTGGAAGGAGCACCTCCGGATTCAGACGCTTGAAGCGGGCATAGCTACGATTAGCCAAAGAACTTGTGGGTATTGTTGAAAAATGTAAAATTTGAGTGATCAGGAAAGTAAATTACTAACTGCCCATTCTGGTAGCCTTTGAGGTTGACGAGAGGCGGAGTGTTGAACTCCAGGTTTCATCGTGGTTCGGCTTTCTGACAGGCTCGGTAGATAAGTTATCTTTGAGTACCACCATCAGTGTATAAAACCATCTTGTATACCCTTTGCTAGTCACCAAATCTCCAATCGCTATAAAGGAGTCGAGAACCTTTTGTTTTCATGTCTCAACACAACAATGTAATGTAACATTGGCAACCATACTTGGTTAACAAATGATATCAACCCTGTGAAATGACAAATTCTCCCAAACTCTTCCGGGTTGTTAGGGGGATTCCATCAGAACTTTCAGCGCAGACTATATGCAAAGTTATTACGTGTATCAGGAAACTCCTAAACTGGAGAACATATCGCATTGTCTGCCACACACTGGCAAATTTGGGAAAAATATCACACAAATTTTGTAAAAAAATTTACGCGAAAAATCGCTTTGCGAACTTATGAAAGCTGTTTCGCACAAAATATATCTGGTCATTCATTGGGAGTTCCAACATGCCTAATAAAATCGCACTGATTGGCTCAATCTATTTTATGGGCCGTGGAAATCCGAAGGCTTCAAAGTAAAAAGTCAGAATGACCAGCTACACCCGAGTTGAAACTTTAAGCCAGTTTGGGAGCATCTTTCATCGCGGAGCAAGGAACAATCGCAATACATGAGAACCAAAGCATCATAGGCGATAAAATGAAATCGGGCAGAACTTACCTGCGAGTAGCGGCTAGTAAATCTGGCAGAACTTACCTGCGAGTAGCGGGTAGTAAATCTGACTACGAGCAAAATCCCCACAGTTTCACTGGGAATAGATCCTCGGTATGGTACCAACTACGTAATCTTATTGGCTTACCGGAAAACCCGTAGTGGTTTGCAAATATTGATCGCTAGGGTGGCTAGGAACGCAAATTTCAAATTTGTTGCGATTAGCATATCGCAAAATCGCCATCATGTGGCAGGCCTTTTATGGCATATGGCAGGCATCATCCAACTCACCAGTTGCCGGTAGTCCTGCTTTTAGTACGTCCCTCACAATTTTTGAGGACAATTTAACCTTTGAACGAAGTTGCTGTACAGAAAATCCATGATCCGGATGCCTGAAATAAAAACGATTATGATCATCTTAGCATTATCGCATGAGCTC
>Ga0224501_10002827_pt1 | contig 13674 bp, 12 predicted proteins | sample SF_Oct11_sed_USG_4_FD_169105 | JGI IMG/M metagenome (GOLD analysis project Ga0224501, IMG submission 169105) | Sediment microbial communities from San Francisco Bay, California, United States - SF_Oct11_sed_USGS_8_1 | ecosystem: Environmental > Aquatic > Marine > Sediment | place: USA...
CGGGGTGAGCCTTGTACAGCAGACAGATTGCTAAACCATGTATTCATGTGTGTTAGCCGAGACAGCACTTGAGCTCGTGTCCCAGAGAGAGATATCTTTTCAGGAATCTAATTTTAGGAAAAACTATATCTATCACGAACCCTGCGCCAGAGGTTTCTAAATCACTGTACTGTTCATTGTGCAAAATACACACAGACCAATATAGCTGAACTAATATATTAATGTTGAGCGTGTCACATCTACTCTGACTGTGCATAGGGATAGAAGGTTTTACCTCTGTGATCCGCGATTTGAGCTTCTCCAGCTTCACCTGTGCCGCCTCTTCAGTGTTTCGGCCCAGTAGAGAACCAACTGCGGAGCTTCCCTGTCCGCTTTCAACCTACAACCAAAGGGCGGCATCTAATGCTTGATATTCAGACAGACATAAACCAAACATATCACAAAGATTGTAATTAGGCAGTTTCCTTACCAAACTCATGTGCCCTTGCCCATCCTTTGGGATATATGATTTGGTAGTAACAAGCCTGACTGCACGAACAGTCTTTTGCAGTTGAATTTTGGCAGTTTCATTGGACTCGCTGTAAAGGCTTTTGAGGCAGAGTTAGACAGATTATACAGTGGCTTATATATTAGTCGAAAAGACAACTCCTTTGTTAGCTCACTCGGCATCGAACCCTTCGGAGGTCCTTCCACTCATCAGCAGAAATAGCCTCATGTGACACGATCTACCTATATCGGTGTTGAAATTATCTTCAGAATCTCAAATTTGGTAGCGTGATACACCTTAATAACCTTCTTATTCAATGTTGAGAGACTGGTCTCACCATACATTCATATTGTGCAGGATAAATTCTTGAAGTTTCAATTAAAGGGGTAATGACAAGGTCGATGGTCGACGCATTTTCGGAGTTGTGTTCCCAATTTTTGAAAGGAGGCAACTCTGCATTCATCACAGCGATAGCGAGTGTTCTTTTTCCACAAACCGAATATCGGTCACTCGAATAACTACGGCCCAAATAGAATTAAAATTGGTTCTAGTTAGTAAAACTTAGTAGCCTAGTGATCTTCACCCCCTTATAACATTGAATAGAACTTAAATTTGAACGTAAGATTGGAGGAAACTTATATTTTTGTTGCACGGTTTCTCTATTCAGACTTGTGTAACTACCAGTCGAGTATACACATGCAAACGCATTTGTCAAACATCGGCGCGTAAGCCGAGAAATTAACGCAAACACTAACAGCTCTGTGTTAATTTCCTATCTCGAGGCCAATTCAGGTGGGTCGACGGTCTGAAAAGTACGTCGTCGAGGGCTCTAAGTACGCGCATCGGATAGAGCTATATCTAAGCTTCCATTTGAACTGGATATTGGGCCCATTTGTTCATGGTAGGCTTTAGAATCTAAAAACAAGTGAAGTCATTTTTGCCCGTGTCATAACCCCTTTAACAACATCGTTTACAGACCTGGTCTTTCTCGTCCTTGATTTTTATAAGTTCCTCCACTATAACCTCATATTCATGCTGTGTGGCGTCCCGTTTGGCTAAAGAGCTCTGTGGAAAGAAACATCACTTGAGTATGTTCGATAGCGCTGTTACCGGGCTAGTCGGCTGGTTTGTTTTTCCATTAGTTGCAAGCTATTTAGGGAAATCGCCCATGGTGTGTGAATGTAGAGTTATCCTACCTTGATTGAGTCTGAGAACAACAGATATTCCTTTATCGGAAGTTGCGTCTTTAGAGGCATTGCATCAGCCTACAAAGAGTACCCACATGAATAACTTCGGCACAAAAAAAAGCATTTCTTCACATGAAATGGCGGAGATGGGCAGCCATCCTAATCAACAGACTGCTTTAAGCCTGAACGGTGACATAAAGGGTGTCTGGCCCATAAAATTGCAAGGGAGGATAACTCTATCCTCAGACTCGAGGTCTGTGTTGGGACCGGTAGGAGCTTGACATTAGGAGCTCGCAACCCCAGTGGGAGCATGGCATCATTAAAGCTTGAATCGTGATTCAAGCTAGAGAACTCAAACCAGGCTTGCGGGATCCTGTATTCAAGTCCCCTAGCCATTAATCCATGCTACCTCAAATCGATCACTGCGAGGCCATCAGCAGAGAGCACTTACAATCTCCTTGTAGCTATCTTTTATGACCTCCATGAGTTTAGATACGGCTCCCAGGGGTGTAGACAGACCATCAGTCTCGCCACTTGCCCAGTCACTATAGTTGGTTACACACAAGTCCATGGATTGGAGGTAACCTAAGCAAAAACAGCAAAATAATTATCAGGTTTATTATTTTTTAATGAACTTCTCGCATACTTTTGGAAGCACTCTGAATCACAATTATCCTACAAAGAAAAAACCTTTTCTCAGAAAAGGACTGTATGTTCTTAGGTTCCAAGGATAACTGGTCAGAGTTAAGCTCAGATACCTTCCCTTTTTCGGCCACATGGTGAAAAAAATGGGTCGGCGTTACAGCTATTGAAGGGTCAGGTACATGGAAAAACACCTCGTGGCTGTCCGCGCACCACCTGACTAAAGGACATTTGTCAGCACATGAAGCTAACAGTAGCAACGCTGTTCCGAGCTGATCTTGAAACACAAATCAGCAACCATTCAGAGGACGCCAATATGCCTACTTTTCCTGAGGCCAGCATTGAATTTCCAGCAATTCAAACCCCAGACTCAAAGCACCCACTAAACTCCTCCGTCAACTAGCAAACACATCCAATACAACTGGTTTATTCAGAAAAACGATGGGACTCACTTTTTTGCTCCTCCGCAAGCCGATTTCCTATCCTCTCCAGCGCTCCCATTCTGTCATTCAGACTACTCGCGTATTCATACATCTTGGCGTGCTCCTCACTGCGGTTTTTTAACATGAACGAACCACCCATGGTGGTGAGTGAGCGAGTTAGTCGAGACAGCAGCCCTTTGCCTTTCTTCTTATAAATTTGGAATTCCTACAGAAACAGAGATGGACTATACTCACAAAAGTAAAGAACACATGGTGACTATGGGCTATTAATTAACACTTCTCAGCCCTTACTACACTTTCTATTGATCATCAAAGTTGGGGCTGACAAACTAAAGAAAAACTCCCGTTGGTCCAGTAAAATGATAAAATCTCAAACTGAGATTCGTGGCAGACACCTGAACGTACTAATCAAAGCCAGGCCTCTTAAATGACACTTTCGAGACTTGGGAAGAGACATTCAGGAACACTTCATAGTACAGTGAAACTTGGATAACTCGAACTGCAAGGGACTACCAAAAAATTTGAGTTATGAAAAGTTTGAGTTCTGGGTTATGGTCCCTTTGCTTTAGCCATGTGGTCACCATAGCGAGTCCATTTCGCTCTAGTGTATTCCATTTCCTGGCTAAACTTTCTAAAATTTGTGAGATTTTCTTCTCACGTGAAAAGAAAACAAGGATGTAAATACATCCAGTCACAGAAAAAGTAATTTGATGATATTAACCACAATTTATCAGCTCGAGTTATGACTCAAAGTACGAGATATGCCCAGCAAAATATCATTACCCAGGCAGGTACCATGAAACTTGGTCTGAGGTAATCAAGTTTTCGAGTTATCCAAGGTTGAGTTAACCGAGTTTCACTGTAGTTCAAGATTGAAATCCATCGCAAATAAATGTACTAGCTTTTGTATAAAATCACTTTTATTGGCTATTTTTTTACAGTTGTGAAACATCATTTTATGAGAAATGATATTGATGTTGAAAACGATATTGCATCAAACCATACATAAAAAAGCTCATATAATTACGCCCTTGACTGTAACAGAAACACGCTCCAACTCACCTCATACGTTAACGTTAAAAAGGCCTTGAGGTAATCATCCAATGAGGTTACAGGATGTTGGGCTACTCGACCTATAAAACGGTGCAGCGCCACCTGCCTGAACCGAATAAACTCCTTATCAAACCTATCCACTGTCAGGTTGTGCTTCTCCGGCAGAGGCTAAAACATGACAACATCTTAGCCTTTTAATGATCTTTAGTATGAAATATTGTGTTCGCCACAATTACCAGCAATGGTGACCTGATACTAAGATTATCAAGAGACAATGGTCATCCATAAGGAAATCGGATTTGTACACAGGTTCATCCTCCTCACAATAAACTGAGGTGAAACGGGTTTGCAACTCTTAATTCTCACAGAAGGAGATGGGATCCTTGGCCGCTACGAATTCTCACCCATTCAATCATTCCTCGCGTTTGGCGGTTTTCATTGTAAGCTCAGCTGAATGTATACTATATCAATATAAATAATGTGATTTACATTTTCTAAGGCAGTGAAAATTCTGAATTTCAGATCCGTTTAGTATATGCGGGTAGTGTGAGGAATCATGTGACCCTAAAATCCGCGAAGAAGACAATTTTGCGCGCGAACGCGCTTGGTGAATTCACCTTAATACAGGGCAAAAACTACAACCAAACGACTACATCATGAGCTAATACCAACACAATAAGCATTTTATGACAAGCTACCATTGGTCTCGCGCGTTAGGTCTCTCACAAATGGCGAAGCTGTTGGGTTAGATACCTCTTTTTTAGCATGGAGCACCACGTGCCGGTCAGTATCATCGCGTCAGGTTGGGAGTCAGTCAACCCAAGTCAGTTTACACATCACCCACCGAAATTTGGCTACTCTATCCAAAAGGGAGAGGGGGATATTTTAACAACCGTGGAGTGATTTCTGACCCTTATCCACTGGTTGGGACCATTTTTTTTACCACAGTGATTCGAAGTCACACTAGCAATTTGAAGTGAAGGGCTTGCCACAAATCAGAAAAACACCCCACCGGCAATGAGGCTCGAACCTGCGATCTATAGCAAATCCGAGGTTTAACCAACTAAGCTATCCTGGCCTCCGGCATATTAGGTAAAATATTTCATAATTATTTTCATTCGGATGGCCCGCGGGTAGACTGAGATATTGTGAACAGGGCAATTTGTGTTTTTCACTAAATAAATAGCAGTATGCCGATGATTTCGTCTATGCAAACAAACACAATACCCATTCAATGTGTTTTTCTCGCTATCGCAGAATTGACCCCTATTTGTGTTCATGCATCTTTGTTTATCGCGCGGAAAACGCCGATGCGTATGTTGGGGGGGGGAGGAGGTGCAGCACATTGTAGGTGCATCAGATTAGTGGCAGGGCAGCATGCAACGAGCGTTTGCTTGTCCGAAAAATGAGTACATGTAATGTGAGAGGTTACTAGGAAGCGGAACTGCGATGTTATAAAGAACCTTACCGGTATAATGAGATGAGGGTATGTCTGCTCCAGCTGGTGTCTCAGCCACAGAAAGTCATTATATCGCCGCTTAACAGAATACTCCGGGTTTTCAAAGTCGCTTCTTATAGTCTACAAAACCCACGAAATAATCCAAGACAGGCAACTGTGAAAACACAACCAGAGTTATTTTTGCCTCTTTAACACTAACGGCTTCAAAGTAGACCTTTGGCGAAAGAGGACAGCTTTCAAGAGAAGAAATCCAGCGTGCGGCTATTACCTTTGTTCTGACGTTAAACACCACATAAGACTCCATAGTTTTGACCACTTTCTCTGGAGCATCAACAGTCACATCCAAATCTTTAGTACCAGCACCCATCTCCTCTTCAATCTGAGCTAGTAAATCCCCATCCAGCGACATACCTGAGGTATTGCTTATAGACTGAGTCAGCTTGGGCACCTGTATACAAGTATAACATGTCGTATCGCATGACATCGTGAGCTGTGATGTTGAAACATATCATAGACTAATGGAACTGATTATCAAGGACATACAGAGTGGTAACAACTGCATGATACAGTGCAATGAGTTGTTCACTGTGATACCATACAGGATTGGAAAAATTTATTCAATATTCCGATATCGATGCACTGTTTTCGTGTGTCAGCGACAAATACCTGACACTCTCTAAGAAAGCAATCAATCTGTTCCTGCTGCTCGATACACGACGCACCTACAGGGGCTGTGGCATAAAAACACCAGACTTACCAAGTAAAAAGTGAACAAAAATATCATTGAATGAATCTTATTTCAATTATGTGAGATTTCTTTTCTTTAAAGGGGTTTTGTCACGGTCAATGGTAGCCGCACTTTCGGAGTTGTGCTCCCTGTTCTTAAAGGGAGGCAACTACACATTCATTGCAGCAAAAGCGAGTGGTCTTTTTCCACAAACGAATATCGGGCACTTGAATAACTACGGTCCGAATGGCCCAAATAGAAAGAACACGGGATCTAATTGCTAAAACTTACTAACCTAATGATCTTTACTCCCTCATAACATCGAGTAGAGCTCAAAACTGGACGTAATATTTGAGAAAACCGAAGTTATAAGGAGTGCTTTGCTGGGTTTTTCCTAGCCCTACATAGAGGCCGATGCATTCGGGCCTCTATCTTTGCGCAATAATGGCATTAACGCTCGCTGACAAAGGGGAAAAACTGCACTCTGAAACCCTATTTCTATATTTCTGTTGAACATTTTTTCTATTCAAACTCGTGTAACTACTGGTCTAGTATGCACCTGCAAGAAGATTTTCCAAACATCAGCGCGTAAGCTGAGAAATCAACGCAAACACCAACAGCTGTGTTAATCTCCTATCTCGAGGCCAATTCTGTTGCATCGACCGTCTGAAAAGTGCATCGCCGAGGGCTCTATGTATGCGCATTGGATAGCGCTATATCTAAGCCTCCATTTGAGCTGGGTATTGGGCCTATTTGTTAATGATAGTCTTCAGAATCTGAAAACAAGTTAAGACACTTTTGGCCATGACATAACCCTTTTAGACTCGGTGTAAAACGAAGAAAATTGTAGTTTCTGCAACCAATTACGCTAATCAGGATGAACAAAGTTAATAGGTTGCACTGTTTTTAGATCACTCAATATCGATGTCAAGGTTACCTAGTTGCCTCAACTCGCCACTAGGATGTGGATGAACGTTCATGGCTACTAGTACTAATACTAGGTTACTAGCTAGTACTAGTAGCTAGCTGTTTTAGTCGGGTACTAACTTCATACTAGCTTCATAACCATTCAATGCAGATGAGCCAGTCATTGAGAAAGTAAGAGTATCGAATGCATTCTGATTGTAACTGATACTGATTTCGATACTGCATCTTCACAAGGTAAACCTCTTCCATGAAATGGAACAAGTAACGGTAACGAACACCGAATTGTATTCAATATTTCCAACCCTGATGCCATACTGATACTCATACTGGTGGCAGAAAGAATAGGCGGCTACCCAAAATCTACAGGGCAACCTTGATAATAGCTTTTGTATGCTACAAGTATGATCTCTGTGACCAACAGACTTGCAAGATGCAGTGCACAATCATCATTAGTGATCATGCCATTTTTATCGATTCAACCCAGTAGTTTCAACTTTCAATTTCATCACTTCATCAACCGTCATGATCATTCCATGGCCAATGATGGAATTGATGGCCTTGTTAACAACTACAAGAGCTACTCAATACTCACTCGCGTTAAAACCCCATTTACTTTTGTGAAGACTGACCGTGTCTGTGGGTGACTCTCCAGAATCAATATGCAGCTTTGGTTGGGTCTCCTCGCCAGCTTTGAAAAGATCCTCGTCAGAGTCTGAGTCGATGTTCTCAGACAAGTGCTTGGCAGGCGCTTCTTTGTTATCGTCTGTATCGGGCTTCGGATTAGGATCCACATCTTTTGGTTGCAGGTCATCATTGAGATATTGTTCAATATCATCAACCTCGTCAGCGAACTGTGACAACGGATCAGCCATGACCGTATGCGCTGGAATTGATAGAATCCGATTTTGCGTTACAGCCGATTAATGAGAATGTAAAGGAAAACACCGGAAGGGGTGTGCACTTGTAATCTCAGTTTTGCCAACGCTCAGAGATGATTGGGCCAAGAATATCCGGGCCAGTTAGCCAGGTTACCTGGCTAGGGCTTGTTGGGTCTAAAACGGTATTTGAACGATGTTCGAAAGCGATTTAGCGGAGATTGCCCGTTTGAGTAGCCAAAACACAAGACCAATTTAGAGTGCAAACTAATCATTTTTAATAACTTCAATCGAATTTAAATGGCAAAACACAGAAATAGGGCATTATCGTCGCAACCGAAGTAATGGTATTGCCATGCAGTGACCTAAAGTCATCTGTGCCATGCACACTAGACGATTTTCCGGACGAGAAATCAACGACGGTTCGTGTAGTCAGGTTACCTGGCTCTTCGGGCGGGCAAGGGTAGTGAGCGAGCGAAGCATTATACTGCTTCGCTCGCCCACTACCTTTTTTTCTGATTCCAGTTTATTTCGCCCAGTTCTAGTGCTACTTTTTGGAATTCAGCTGAAATCGTACCTCAACTCGGTACCGGTAATCGAACATAAAATTCTTTTGCATTTTATTGACGATTGCCGGTACCTTTAGGAATAAGGAACAATGGAAGACCTCTAATCGCATCTTCTTCTATGTCAACATGGCCCAGCCAGTAACTTTGTTGCCATGGTGTAGTCAGAAACAACTGACGCCAGGCTTCACATCAAGTCCTGGGTTGTGCCATGAATTTCGTAGTTTCCTATCTGGTTTATTCCAAATAAACAACGTCAGCACATATTGTCATAAATATTTTGAAGTAAATTTTCCACAGTTCGCCATCACCGCTGACACCAACCCTGCAATAAGACATCAATGAAATTAAAGTTATTATTGTCAACACCTGTGTTAGAGGTATCCTAGGTGTGATAGGGACAGGGTGACAGCTGCATCAATAATCATGGCAACTAGAAGACCAGTCGTCTCATTTCAACAATTTTTCTCACCTTTCACCATAGAGTTCTGATTAGGTAGTGGCTGCCAAGTTGTTTGCCGCAGTCAGTTCTTTCTTCCTTTCCACTCTCAAGTCAGCAAATACATGTATGAGTGGCTAAAAAGAAGGGTCGATTGTACCCATGGCATTATTCCTGTGAGGAAACCCTGTTGGTGTATTTTATAAGGTTTGCATTCTACTATGGGTTGATTGTGTTCGGTTAAACCATGGACATCACAAATGATCACACGCAACATGGATTTCAGCAAGACTAAAGACCCTCTGCCTGGATCACCAATTTTTATATGTTTGATAACCTAATGTGGTGAGACGTTCATATAGGCATGACAGCAACGATTGTTTGGCCAGATGACCAGAACTTGGTTTTAAATGCCGCCAGTCACATCGGGCTCCCTAATGATTGGCTGTCTTTACTTTTAAACTTATTATTTTATTATAAATATTTATCATTAATAAAGCTATCATTATTCTTCTTAAAGACTATGCCGATGCTTGTAGCTTTTATTTTTAAGTTGTACAGATAATCGGTCGGGTTTGATGCCAGCGAAATCCGGTTCGAATGAAGGATAGGTTTTTCGACATGATTTCTTAGTGAAAACTAAGAGAGAAGGTTATGCAAAGATAGCTCTATATATGCTAATCAGCCAAGTAATATACCAGCAAGAAAACAACAATCAGTACAGGTAGGAGCATATAAAATGGTGAACTTTGTGAAACCATTTTTTCTGCATGACGCGAAACCACTATCTTTTCTCCACAAGAGACATCCCACTGGATACTCTGAAGCCAGCCAAATACTCTGTTTGGCTAACAATTTCAACTCATATACTCAACAAGGGGCATGCTGAAAGTTGAAATTGAAAAGACTGGCAATTTGTGACGAAGCAAGGGAGATGAAGTGATAGTGAGTGGGGTCTTGCATACTCCACAGGATCAGTCAGCGAGTGAGCGGTGAAGATGTATAATAGATTACAGGTATCCCCAAGTATCCAACAAAAGCATTCAGTGGACGAAAATGAGGAAACACAGCAACGAAAACACCACAGAAGCTACAAGCAAAACATTATTCAATTGCACTAATACATCTATGAAATTACAAATCAAAAGTTAAAAGATGCCATCGGTCAAAGTTATCCTCTTTGACAAAAATCTGAAGCCAAATAGTCAGAGACTTTTAAAAAGATACTTGTCGTAGTCTGGGCACTGCCACGAGGTGGGGTGACATTTGTGAACAACAGTGACATTTATTGGAAAAGTTGACATTTGTGAACAACAGTGACATTTATTGGAAAAGGTGACATTTGTGAACTTAACACTGCTCACCTAAATGCCTTGAGAAAACAACTACAGGCAATTTACGTGGGGCGGGGAAAATAGGTTGCCCCGCTATGGCCAGGGTTGGAAGTATTGATTACAAAGCGGTACTTGTTACTGTTACTCGTTCCATTATGACTGGGATTTGGCAGAACAAAAATAGTAACGAGTAGCTCATGAAGATTCAGTTGCTTGAGCCTTATTGTAGCTCTCTGAATTTTAACTGGGCTGTCTATTGGACTCTGTTTCTGGCACTGGACTCTGTTTCTGGCACCGACTTTAAATCGATAGAATCACTGATTTCCGTGGATCTTATTGTAAAAAGACCCATTGCCTTATTTAAGTTAAACGTTACCCTCCCTTTCTTTTCCTGCAGTAGTTTAATTTATTTACCAATTGTTCTATGCGATAATACTGAAGTTATGTCCACCGGTTGATATCGCGATTGTGTCCTATACTCACTGGTAGGTTATAGGGTAGATACGTGTACAACACCTGATAAGTATACCTAACTTCACCGAATGTGGGTTTCAGATCAATCCACAAAGCTGTAATGCAGTTGTAATTCTCGCTTTTTTCCGATCTAAACTATGTATTGTTAAAGTAGGCAATAGGATAGAAAGGCTTCCAGTTCCAATAAGCTTGTGCCGGGACTGTCAGGATGCCAGCTACCCCTCTTTTGTGTCAATCACTATATCTAATTGATTATGTTGAATATGGCTACCTTTATTACTATGTATGCAGATTAATACGTTCTGAAAAAATATAAGAAGCGACTAAATAAAATAAAGGCTATAATACGAACCCGGTTCAGTAGCACACCGGATCAGTTTGACACTCCACAATATATCAAATACGACAAGTTTTTAACTACTTAAAATTAGGTTACAGTCCACTCCTGGCTCGCAGGCCTTCGCATGTAAAATATATAGCATCCACCAAGAATGACATAAACTAATACCAAACCAATCACTACACAATCCTCACATAACCCCATTTATACAGTTCAGCATAGTCATAGATATAAGCATGAATGTAAACATAAACATTGATATAAACATAAATAGGTATACATATAGCGCATTACTTTCCGTTACGCGTCCAAGGTTGATATTGTCCGGTGTCTCCAGAAATATCAAGAGTTATCTTCTCGCTGATGAAAATCCTGATAACATAACTCCCAATATCATAGTCAGGTATCTGACAGTTACTGTTATCGTGCCTATTGACACGCATGCTTTGATGATTGTATACGCCTAAGTGTGAACTACCAGCCGATCTAATGAGTCTCTATGTACCGAATTTACATTGACCGCGTACGGAGGGTTACAAATTACTTTTGATGAATGAAATATATGTGCATTTTTTACAGGTGGTTTATGGGTTATGCTTGGACTATGTCTACAGCATTAAAAAGTCACGGACTTCGCGCACAACTTGGCGGCCATTTTGTGGTTAAACGGCACAAGGTGTATCAAATATATACCTGAAATCAGCACGAAGAACTGATTCAGAAAAGTGTCACCATATATCCTGCCCCACCATTGCTACGAAAGTGATTTCTAGGTCCTTTTGTGGGGGCTTCAGCTGTCAGCCTAGGTACCTGAAAATGGTTAGTTTTTTTCACGGGATTTCATGGTTCTTGTCAGCTAATCTTACGACTAGTATTCATTTTGTGTAGTAGCCGGATTATCTTTTTCCAAACTGTTGGTAAATACATGTATAAGTGTGAGTCTCTCATTCACCGCGGTCGAAAGCTTGAAGTCGTCACATCTCGATCGGTTTTTCAGCTAATGTCTATCCGTGGTTAGCTGCAGGGTTGGGAGTGATTACTCCAAAAGTCACTAATTTTCTAATATTTCAATTACTTTTGTAAAAAGTAAAGATTCCTTGTATTATTTACTTTAAAATAATAGTAAGGAATAACTTTTACGTATTTGATACTTTTCCTCGGATAGTGCTGTAATGTAGGGGTGATACCTCTTGTGAGAGACCATGTGCATAGAAACCTTTTGAAAGTGAACAGAAAGCATGAAATTGGTCTACTGTAATATATTATAATATTTTAATTTATACAAGTAGTAACATTAAATGATTTGATGCTAGAACCTCTGTAGCAACAATTTTTTTTAAAAATGCTAAAACCTGAACACCCTTTACATGGTATTGGTATATATGGAATTGTTTTTTCCTGAGAGAATCGAAGATCTACCCGGATCCATCTTTAGATGGGGACTAAGCCGGCGGGAAGCGCTTCGCCCACCATCGTATTGTGTCATACCTTAGCAGGCATTCAAGAAAACAATTTCCCATCTCGAGCTCAATTCTGTTGCATTGACAGTCTGAATAGTCCATCGCTGAGGGCTCTAAATATCCATGATGGACTGGGCTATATATATATATAAGCTTCCATTTGAGCAGGGTATTGGGGCCATTTGCTCATGGTAGGCTTTAGAATCTGTAAACAAGTGAAGACACATTTGGCGTATCTCAACTCCTTCACTCCTCCAGTATTGCTGTCATGGTAGGATAAACAGAAATTCAATTTAAATGAGTTTCCATTCAAAGGATTGGAAGTCACAGTATATCATTCATAAATCACATTCTGTTTTCGAGTTTCCAGCGTCCGTGCATTGATCTGTTGGCCATGGTTTTATTTACACTCAATATTATTAATCTCTGTGCCGGAGTGGGAGGGCTGGGGGAGGGGATTATACCACCCTCGTTGGTTATACCCAGAGACATAAAGAACGGAGATATGACATAAACGAAAATCACGATATTACCTTCACGAGATTTGCTGGTGATTCCGAAATCGAGGCCGACCCTGAAAAATTTAATATTTGGTCAAAGGGAACTATGTGGATACTGAGACTGTGTATAATCATATAGAGAAGATAGCTCACATTGTGTCTATGTGCCTATAGAGTAACAGTTACTTGCCATTTTACCAGTAATAATGTAGAGCAATGATTATAGATCTGTGTAGATGTCTAGATGAGATAACTAGCTTATAAGTATAACGATGGTGTTACAACTTACAAGCCATAATTCGTTGCATATACAATCCTTTCATTAGGGGACGTCCGCGGTCCGCATGCAGACATATCAAACAAAACCCATTGATTTTGGGACACCCTTTCCATGATAAATTTTTGTCTTAGGATCAGCAGTCCTGACTAGGTTTGCAAATAAAAGAACTTAATTGCAACCAACAGACTAACTGCCCAGCACAGGGGTTCTGAATCTACGGTCACGAGAGCATCAAAGTGTCCATATCTCTGTTTCTTTGTCTCTGATTATACCGTAGTGCCCTCAAAGCAGACCAAAGCCGGACTATGGCCAGTGCCACAGCGACTAGTAATTTTATAGGTACCGCCAAATTGTTGTCATCGTAGAGTGGTGGCTTTAGAGCCTCTAATGGCTCTATGTGTTTATATTTCCGGTTCTCCCAGATCTTTTGGGAATAACCTTTGAGTTTGACTTTGAGTTTGTGTTTGAGACTCACTAGAGA
>Ga0224501_10002828_pt1 | contig 13669 bp, 10 predicted proteins | sample SF_Oct11_sed_USG_4_FD_169105 | JGI IMG/M metagenome (GOLD analysis project Ga0224501, IMG submission 169105) | Sediment microbial communities from San Francisco Bay, California, United States - SF_Oct11_sed_USGS_8_1 | ecosystem: Environmental > Aquatic > Marine > Sediment | place: USA...
CGGGCGCGATGATCTCCTGGGCTACAAATATAGAGGCGAAAAAGATACGAACTCCCTGATCCAGCCAAGTCATGTTTTCAAAACTACGAACATTCATTGGGTAGGGTTTGTGCTGTTGCGTGCCCATAATCTATCACCTTTATTTGCCTGTCTATGGTGAGGTTTTTACCGCCTCAATTCACCGGCTTTTAAGACCGTGATTCCTGCTCAAAGTTTCTTTAATAAAGACCTTGTAAATCAATAAGATAAACAAGTGCTCATACAGGTAATTCCTCTATTTTATCGGCTTTGAAACATATTGCTTTAAAAGTGACCTAATCTGCCCTAGTCGAAGTATGGTACATATCTGGATTTAGTCCAATAAATTAAACCTATGAAGTAGAGGAAAGCAGCCGAAAAACTTATAAGTAATCCAGGGCTATACTTAGTGCATGAAAGAAATCAACGAGTCCATCGGACAAAAAATTCTACGCTATTGGCATCGGGTTAATCGTCTTCCGGCAGGGCAGTGGATATTTGCGAAAATTGTCGCCCGCACTGTGCCCTACTCGGGTTCAATCAGATCCAAAATACTTGAGCTGAAACCCGGGTACACAAAAATTCTGTTGAAAGACCGCAGACCTGTTCGAAATCATGTGAACTCCATACACGCCATCGCTTTGGCGAATCTGGGAGAGCTATCCAGTGGAATGGCCCTGTTAACAGGTCTACCGGCCAACGTTCGCGGGATCGTTATCAACATCAATATTGAATATCTGAAAAAGGCGCGAGGAAATCTGATCGCAGAGGGTTGGGCACAGGTGCCCGTGGTCAAGGAGGATATCGTGGTGCAGGTGCATTCAGAAATCAGAGATCAACAAGGAGACATGGTTTCCAGGGTGGTCGTGGACTGGAAATTGGGAGTAATAAAGAATTGACTGACTCAGTGAATCTTAATACCGATTTGACTAAAGACTTGGGGATTGAATATCCCATCATCGGCGGCCCCATGTATCCTTGCGGTAATCCGGAGCTGGTGGCGGCAATTTCCAACGCGGGTGGCATCGGTGTCGTCCAACCCATAACACTTACTTACGTCAATAATTACGAATTTAGAGCGGGCTTGAGATATATTAAAAGCCTGAGCAATAAACCCATCGGCATGAATGCCCTGATAGAGCAGTCTTCCAAGCGTTACAGACAAAAAATGGAGGCCTGGGTGGATATTGCTCTGGAAGAGGGCGTAAGATTTTTTATCACTTCACTGGGTAAACCAGACTGGGTCGTAGAAAAGGCACACAACCATGATGCGAAAGTCTATCATGATGTCACCGAGTTGAAATGGGCACAAAAGGGGCTGGATTGCGGGGTCGATGGATTGATAGCAGTGAACAACCGCGCTGGGGGGCACGCTGGAAAACGCGATATGCGTGAGCTTTATGAACTGCTGTCTGGTCAGGGCAAGCCCCTAGTGTGTGCCGGTGGTATCGCGACGGCAGAGGACTTTATTGCAGCGCTGAAGCTGGGTTATGCAGGTGTGCAGTTAGGTACTCGATTTATAGTGACTCAGGAATGCACGGCCAGCGAGCTATACAAGCAGGCAATTCTTGATGCCACGGAAAAAGATATCGTGATGACAGAGAAGGTGACAGGTGTGCCGGTATCAATAATCAATACAAAGGACTTGAAAGAGAAGGGGACGGAGCTGAGTGGATTTAGTAAGAAGATGCTGAAGGGCAAGCGGAGCAAGTATCTCATGAGAATGCTATTAGCCATTCGCTCCTTTAGACAACTGAAGGCTTCATTTCAAGATAACTCCAAAGGGCCGAAATACTGGCAGGCCGGAAAGAGTGTGGCAGGCTGCAAGAGCATTGAAACCGTCGACGATATCATTCAATCTTTTGTCAAAGCCGCATAAGCTCATATCTGAGGAACGCGGTTTGGGTTATAATATGCCCAATCGAATTTGACTGGTTCTAAATATGAAATGCATGATTTTCCGTTGCAGTAAGAAGATGGAAATGTATCTCTATCTCCCTCATCAAGAGGACCAAAATGAGGCGCTGAAAGCCATGCCAGAGGGCCTGGAAAACGTCACGGGCAGGCTAAGCTGGGTGATGGACCTGGAGCTGACCGCAGACAGAAAGCTGGCCAGGGCGGATGTGGACGAGGTCAAAATCGCGCTCGCGGAGAAAGGCTTTTATCTGCAATCCCCACCCAATGATATGTTAAAAGCAGATGAGAGCATGTTAAATCATTCCTCAGATGGATTTTGAGGGATCTTTTAAACCGACGTTGTTCGGTTTTCTTTTTTCAGTATCAACTTTTTCTTGCCAAGTGTTCAAATAAATCTATACTAAATCTAAGGACTGATCAGTAGTCTTTCTGGGCAATTTCTGGCTATACCTTATTTCCTCATTGAGAAATCTTCTTCTTGCAAGTGGTGCCTTGGTTGCTGTAAAAACTGTGAAGCAGATAGATTCGACTAACATGGAAGAAACGATGCCCTCAATTTCAAAGATATCAACGGTCATTAGTCACATTTACAGGGCGGCAACCGATCCAGATAGTTGGTCCGAAGTGCTTAAAGAAATATCGCTGCTTGTTGATGCGCAAGCTGCTGTGATGGTTTATCAAGACAAAGAAGTACAACACGCTAGTGGTTTTGCTTCCTATGGTGTATCCGATTATTGGGCCAATCGGTATGCTGAATACTACGGCTCAATTGATATCTGTTTTGCGTTGATGGCCGATAAACCTGTAGGCAAAACATTTAACATATTAAGGCCTGAGACGCCGGAAATTTCCTCCCACGAATTTTATACCGATTTTCTGAATCCACAGGGGGTTTACTATCTCAGCGGTGCAAATATTATAGTCGATGAGAGTCGGATTGCAGGGCTCGGGCTGCATCGTTCTTTAAACGCTGGTGAGATGAATGCCGAGTTACTTGAATTGGTTGATGCGCTGATTCCTCATATTCAACAATCGCTGGATATTCAACGTAAGTTCGTCACTCTGAATTTAAATAACGGGTTAACGCAAGATTCAATCTTGGATGAAAATTTTGGTTTTATACTATTTGATAACCTCGCCCACCCCGTTTATTTAAATCAGATTGCGACTCAGTTGGTAGAATCAAATACTGCAATTCGTATTGAAGAGAACCAAATGATTGCCGCTGATCCAAGTCAAACAGTAAATCTAAGAAAAATTGTTATGGAAGCGGTACAAGGTGATGTAACCAAGAATTTAAATGCTGGTAGCGCCTTGGGAATTAATCGGACTAACTCTCAACGACCGCTTCCTGTTCTTATTGCTCCAATTCGAAGCAGTGGTTTTGCCAAAGGGATAGTATCTGAAGGTGTGCAGATACGCGCAGCGATGTTTTTTGGAGATACCGAATATACTCGGGATATACCGAGTCAGGTTCTCACTAAAATTTATGGTCTTAGTAGAAATGAAGCGAAGGTAGCCATAGATATTGCAAATGGCTTGAGCATCGAAGAAATTGCTAGCAGCCACTATCGTTCTGTTAATACGGTAAAGACACAGTTACGGTCAGTCTTTAAAAAAACCAATACCACCCGACAATCGGAACTGATTAAGGTACTGCTTTCTAGCCCTTTTCATCTACACAATCACGATACCATGCACGAGCAGGATAGAACCCCTGTAGACAACGGTTGAATTTGTCGTCCTTAAAAAAATGGCCCGCCGAGTAGGCGGGCCTTCTAGTTATATTCTAATCCGTTTATTCTTTGTCTGCAGTCTGTTTCTCATATCCTTCGTCAGATACAATTGATTTACTAATCGCGATGAGTGGCGCTAGACCTGCTCGGACAATGGAGCGCAGCGTATCATTTTCTGCGATAAAGCGTGCAACAGGCGGACTCAAAGTGTAGTAGAGATCCACAAACGTTTTACCCAGCGAGTTGGGTTTCAGGTATTCATCACGGAAGGCGCGTAGATAGCGTACTTCACTTTCCATACCCGAGCCAAAGGCGGCGGTAGCGATGAAGCACTTGGGCTCTTCCTTCACATCGTTGTCTTTAATCAGGATCGATGCAGTCGTGCTATCCAGGGTTGCTGCATCACTGGTACTAAGCGTGATATTGAAAATTTCGTCTCCTTCTTCATCGCCATCGTCACGAATGGGAATTAAGATGGTTTTGCTGCCCATCTCGCCATCTGCCCAGAGTACATTTCCTGAAGTATGAACATAGTCAGAGCTACCCGCGCTGGATGCGTTGGTAGTATAGGCGACATCGACGGCCCCCATGCTACCCGAATAGCGTTCGAGTTGCACAGCAGCCTGGCCCGCTGCTTCGTCCACTGTATAGGTGGCAGCGGAGAAACGAATGGCACCAGCACTACCGGAGGCATCGTCATCCGTGATAGTGAGGGTAAACTCATTAGTGCTTCCAATGACAGCGCCACCCACAACCGTTTGCAAGCGAACCAATAGAGTCTCACTGGATTCGGCGTCTGCATCGTCGGTAACGGTGATTGTTACCGGTTTGTTAGTGGCGTCACCTGATAACCAGTCCAGTGTTTGTGAAACAGTGGTGTAGTCGCTGCCGGCTGTGGCGGTTTGATCTACTGTGACGACATTGACGGACACGTCTCCCTGACTACCTGCGGTTCGGGAAACATTCAGTACATAGGAGCCTACCGTTTCTGAAACCGAATCAGCACTCAAGGTGAACTGCAGGACGCCTTTTGAGTCCACACCGATCACTACTGTCTTTTCGCTATAGAGCGTGACATCATCCGCATCAATCGCCCTTACAATCAGATTGTGATTGCCAGAGATCGAAGCGGTGGGCCAGTCAAAGACACCGGTTGCGGGCGTGAATGTGGCTCCTGTTGGTACGCCACTCATTTGCAGCGTAGGCGTGGTGCCGTTCGCATCTGTTGCAGTGACCGTGAAATTGACAGCTCCGTTGAGAGCTACTGTGACATCAGATAATGCTCCTAAAACAGGGGCTACATTCTCAACTTCAACGTTGATTGTATCGGTTCCTTCCTGAGTCAGGTTGTCTTGCGCAGTGATCTGGAATGAAAGAATTCCAGACGCGATAGGAGCGGTAAAGCTAGGTGTCTTCGAAGTGCTATTCGACATTGCGACACTCGTCCCTGCAGTTTGAGACCAGGCGAAGCTTGTGAGCGTGCTGGTAGTACCGACCGGATTAACATCCAGGTTAACCGTTGCGCCGGGTTGAACAAGGCGATCGGCTCCGGCACTCACGATCAGTCCGTTGCTAACTGAAACACTAACGGTATCGACGCCAGTCAGTCCATTTCCATCGGTCACAGTCAATTCAAAAGTAAGTGTGCCAGTGGTTCCGGGTGCGGTGAACCAGGGATAGGCGGAGGTGGGGCCATTCAATGATACCGAAACACCTGCTGTTTGAGTCCAGTTATAATTGACTATGGAACCTACCGCCGCGCTGCTGTCGCCACCGAATAGGGAGACGGTATCAAAGGCGGCGACGGTTTGGTCTGGGCCTGCATCTGCAGTTGGGCCCGCATTTACAGAAATGACTACTTGATCAGTCGCTGTATTTGAACTGTTGTCTGTCACAGCAAGCTGGAAGATTAGAATTCCTGCTGTGCTGGGCGCAGTGAAACTTGGGGTTGCGGTTGTGGCTCCACTTAATGTAACGGAGGGGCCACTCAGTTGTGACCAGCTGTAAGCACTGATGCTGCCGCCGGGATCACTGGAGGAACTTCCCGTGAGATTCACGGTGGCACCTGGGTTGACCGTTTGATCCGGGCCTGCATTGGCGAAAGGCATACCACCTACAGAAACTCTTGTTTCAGCATAGCTGGATATACCCACACCATCCGTGACCTCTAGTTCAAACACCAGGGTAGTCGGACTGGCCGGCGCAATGAAGCTATATACTGGGCCAGAAACCTGGGTGAGCGTGACATAGGTACCAGCCGTCTGTGTCCAGTTAAAGGCTGGGGTACCGCCGCCATAAGTAGTGATCGAGACCCCATTTGCTAGATAGACTGGATTGGTATTAACCGCAACTGTCTGATCCGGTAAGGCACTAATAAGTGGTGCATCATAGATGATTATATCGAGAGTGCTTGAGCCGCGTGCACCAATATTGTCGGTCACAGTCAATTGAATGGTGATGGTTTCACCCGGAGCCATTGGTACCGTAAAAGTAGGAGAGACTGCAGTAGGGTCAGACAGTGTTACGGTCGGTCCCGCAGTTTGTTCCCATTCATAAGCAACGATGGAGCCGCCGTTATTACTAAACGAAAAGCTGCCATCCAGTGTGACCAATGCAGTGGAACTTTGGTATATATTATTGACCCAGATAAATGAGACTGGGGCGTTAACCACGTAGACTGTCACCGAGTCTGTATCTGTCAACCCGTCGTTATCCGTAACAGTCACATCAAAAGTCAGTGAAGTAGGGCTGAAAGGGGCAGTGAATGAGGCGTTGGCTGTAGTCGCACCACTCAGGGTTACCGCACCACCGGATGTTTGTGTCCAGGCCCAACTGCTTATCGTGCCGTTGTCTGTCGCTGTTGCATTCAGATTAACACTCGCACCAAGAGCTACATATTGGTCAGGTCCTGCATCCACAGTGGGTTTGTTTGCGATGGTAACACTAACAAAGTCTGCTGAAGAAAAACCATCTCCATCGGTGACGGTAAGTTTAAAGGTAAACACATCACCCACCGCACCTGTCGCCGTAAAACTGGGAGAGACCGTATTGGCGTTGGCCAGTGTTACTGTTGTCCCTGCGGTTTGTGTCCAGGTGTAGCTGGCAATGGCCAGGTCGTCTGTACTGGCGGCACCACTCAAGGCAACAGTAGATGTGGGCGACGCAGTGAGATCAGGTCCGGCATCTGCCACGGGGGGAGCGTTTACAGTGATTGTAACAGTATCTGTGCCAACCGCAGCGAGATCATCGGTGGCACTTAGCTGAAATACCATATCACCGGGGGTGGAGGGAGCAGTAAAATTGGCAGTGGCCGTGGTGGCGTTGTTGAGTGTAACAGACGTTCCGGATTGCTGAGACCATAAATATGATTGTACGGTGCCGTCGGTATCGGTGGCACTTCCATTGAGTGTAATCGAAGCAAGGGGATTGACTCGTCTGTCGCTGCCGGCGTTCACTTTGGGTGCGCGATTACCAGACACGGCTTGCACCGCCTCGAAGGCATCGACCAGACCAGCACCGCATATTGATGTGTTACAGTCACGCACTGTGCCTGTGGGGAATGCTCTGGCCGTGCTTTTTAAATAGGACTCGACTTCTGCGGGAGTGAGATCCGGATTCGCGGAGAGCATAAGCGAGGCCACACCCGCGACATGCGGTGTTGCCATACTGGTTCCCTGGTATTCCTGATAGGTGTCTGCACCGGGTGTGTTGGTCCCGGCATTTAAGGTGGACATGATTAGTATGCCGTCTGTAGACGAGTCGCCTCCTGGCGCGGCTACGTCCACTACTGAGCCGTAGTTACTATATACTGAGCGTTGACCGCTCTGACCTACGGCTGCGACGGTGATGACGTTATTACAGTTTGCAGGTGAATGACTACCGGCGTCTCCATTCGCATTACCAGCGGCTACGATTACCACTGCTCCTGCGGCAACCACATCATTGATGGCCTGTTGTTCTGTTGTGGTACAGGAATGTTTACCACCCAGGCTTAGATTGAGCACTTTGGCCGGAGTGGCATTATCGGGTACACCGGGCACGCTCAGTCCGGCAGCCCAACGCATGCCGTCAGAGATGTCCGAGGTTACTCCACCGCACACGCCAAGTACGCGAATGTGCTGAATTTTCGAATTCCAATTTACACCTGCCACACCCACATTGTTATCGGTTATCGCACCTATTGTTCCGGCGACGTGCGTGCCGTGCCAGGAGCTACTTGGATTTTGGGCTTGTGCGCAATAATCACCAGGGTCGGTGGCGTCCGCATCGCGACCGTCACCATCGTTGGCGGTGCTGGCGTAACTAATGAAGTCATAGCCTGCAACACGACGTGCTTCTAAATCCACATGAGGACGAAATCCAGTGTCGATTACGGCGACGACCAGATTCGCATCTCCTTTTGTAATATCCCATGCAGGAGGCAGATTTAACGCCCCGGCAAAACTGGCCGGTTCTTTGTAGTGCCATTGCGAGCTGGTGTATTGTGGATCATTCGGTACTGCAAAAGGTACCGCAACGTAATCGGGTTCCGCATATTCGACATCAGGATCTTGGGAAATCTGTTTGGCAAGTGCTTCCAGGTCTTTAATGGGCAAACGTTCGGAGACAGAAACAACGTTGGCCTTATTCGACGTGGCCTTGATGGGTTTTAAAATTTTGCCAGTATTGACTTTAAGCCTTTCAAAGACTGCGTTTGTCGCTGCTTTTGATTGCACAGTGGGTTTGTATTTAATAATGAGATGAGAGCCAAAATCCTGGGACAACTCCTCGGCTGACGCCACATTGCCGAAAAAAAATAAAAGCATCAACAGTGGCGCGAAAAGGGCACTTTTGTTCATCTCAAGTCTCCAATACACTATTATTCTTTCCCATGGAATTAATAAGGGTTCCATGCGTGCTAGATCAAAGTTACTATCGACGCCGCCACAGATTACTTTTTGAGAAAATTCCACAATCTGAAAAATAATTAGAAAAATCGCCCAGAGAGGTGAATAGAGGAATTGGAATGAGTCTATTGATTGAAAAGGTCGTCGATTTTGTTGTGCAGTATTAGAATGAATTTAGGAATATAGTGTATTGTATAAATTGGTGAGTTGCTTGATTTGCCACAGTTTGCCTTTTTCTGAGAATAGAAAAATATCGGATACAATTGCGGGTGAGGGTTACTAAATGTGGACAGCGACAGTGCCCGAAGGGTACCCATCCCACCTGTTACAAACCGTAACACACCGTTACCCCGGTGTAAGGGTTCTTTGCACCAAAAAGCCGATACTGTCTCCATCAACTCAAACAACAGGAGACTTGTAAAATGGGAACTATACGTAGACGATTCTTTCTTGGTGGTGCCTTGCTGGCAATAGCAGGCACGCTGGCTGCCTGCGGACATGGCTGGTCACATCGTTCACCGGAAGAAAAAGCCGACTGGCTGGTAGGTAAGGTTGCAAAAAAAATGGACCTTAATGAAAGCCAGGTCCAAAAATTGAACATAGTTAAGACAGAATTGCTTGCACTGAAGCAGTCCATGAAGCAGAGACACGATGAAAACCATGCTGAGCTGAAGGCGATGCTTTCAAGCAATGTATTGGATGAACAAAAAATGTCTGACATGGTTAAAGGCCATACGCAAGCAATCGACGAAGCCACACCTGCAGTGGTGGCTGCATTTAGTAGTTTTTACGCGAGTTTAAATGATGATCAACGGGCCAAGCTGAATGCGTTTATGGCAGAACATTCAGAAAAAAGTAAACGCCATAGCTGGATGTAAAAGGTCGGGCGACATCACTTCATTGGTGTCGCCCGTCCAATCCGGAGTATAATTCGAGTCAAACCATTACGAGCAAACGATGCAAATCCTACTCATAGACGACGATGAAAGGCTGGGCGAGTTATTAACGCAATTTATGTCTGGTCATGCCATCACGCTGGAGTGTGCTGCACGTCCCTCGACTGGCCTGAAGATGCTTCATGCAACTCCCTATGATTTACTAATACTCGATGTCATGTTACCCGAAATGGATGGCTTTGAGTTGTGTAAAAAAATTCGGGCAGAAAGTGAAATTCCTATCATCATGCTAACAGCGAGGGGTGATGTGATGGATAGGGTAGTGGGTCTGGAATTGGGTGCGGATGACTATCTGCCCAAGCCCTTTGAGCCCAGGGAACTGGTCGCCCGTATCAATCGTATACTTTCCCGCAGCAACAAGGGTGGTACAAACAAACACGTCTTGCAATTTGGGGACTTGATCGTGGATCTGCAATTGCGCGAAGCACGTCTTAATAATCAAATACTCGATTTGAGCACAATGGAATATGGCTTGGTTGAACTCTTTACTAGCAACCCGGGAAAGATGTTTACTCGAGACGAAATTCTCAATGCGCTTAAAGGTATCGATGCAGAGTTGTTTACTCGCTCCGTAGATGTGTTGGTGAGTCGGGTTAGACAAAAACTCAAACCGCTGGACTGTATCAAAACCGTACGCGGTACCGGCTATGTGTTCGTGGGGCGTAATGAATGAGTGTAAGAAAGAGGCATAGAGACCTGCTCAATTCTTTATCCGGGCGACTAACACTGCTCTATATTGGAACCTCGGTGATATTGTTGATACTCATTGCCATCAGTATTGGCAGTGCCTTTCGTTCCCATTTTGCTGATACGGTAAAGCCTCATTTGTTTCAGTATATTCAGTATGTGCAGCAGGATCTGGGCATGCCCCCACGGCTGGATAGGGCGCAGGACCTTTCGGAAAAACTGGGGGTAGTCATTGCATTCATAGCCAGCAATGGGCAATGGTCTACTGATGGAAAAACGGTAGACCTGCAGGAGATAGACGCCCACCATTGGCGGCAATTCAACAATATTGAATACGCATTTGGTTTTTCTAAAAATAAGGAATATCTTGTTGCAAAGTATCCAGACTACACCCTGGTTTTTTCAGAAAAACGTGTACGCAATGAGCTGGTTTGGCGCTGGATTCCGATTGCGCTTGTTGCATTGTTGCTGCTGATACTGTTTCACCTGACAAAAAAATTGATTTCACCGGTTCATACTATAAGGGAAGGGATTTCTCGCATCGGCTCGGGGGAACTGAATCACCGAATTCAAGTCAATCGCAAGGACGAGTTGGGTGTGCTGGCAAACAGTATAAATACCATGGCAGAGGATCTGGAGCAGTTATTGGAAGCAAAAAGACAACTGCTCCTGGCCATCAGCCATGAACTTCGATCCCCCATAACCCGAGCGAAAGTTGCAGCCGAACTGCTTAACGAAGAAAAACCTCGGCAGGAAATACAAAAAGACCTGGACGAGATGGAGAAGCTGATCGAAGAATTGCTGGAAACGGAAAGACTGGCCAACCGTCATCAATCACTGAATTACAGCCGCATTTCTTTGCAGGACTTGATCCATCAACTCGTCCAGGATCATTTTTCCTCGGCCCAACTGAAACTCGACTTGCCCAGTGAGGAAGTGGAGATGCTGGGAGATAACGCACGCATAAAATTGTTACTCAAAAACGTGCTTGATAACGCGCTGAAGCATACGCCGGATTCCGCAACTCCACCGGTGGTAACACTATCAGAGAGTGACAAAAGCATTACGATTCAGGTTAAAGATTTTGGGGCAGGAATAGGCGCTGAGCACCTTGCCCATCTCACCGAACCTTTCTACAGAGTCGATAAATCTCGTCAACGCGATACCGGTGGTTACGGTCTGGGGCTCTATCTCTGTCGTATGATTGTAGAGGCACATGGTGGTGTTCTTTCTATAGAAAGTGAGCCGGGAAAGGGAACTGTGGTCAGTACATGCTTTAACAAGCCCTAAAATAGCGGTATTCATATTGCAGAAAACCACTGAACGCGTTGACTCGAGACCCGATATGTCACCTAGAGTATACTCAATTCTTATTTCTCTGCTTTCCCTACTTATGGCTTCCTGCGAATCAAGCTCTACCTCGGAAAACAAGAGCAATATAAAGAGTGGGTGTGGCGTTAGCATTACCTTGTCTGGCGAGGTGAGTTCATCTATCAACTACAATATCAATGACGGTTGTGGTGGGCCCTTGGATGCGTCGACTGGATTTTATACATCGCATGGCGTAACCACAGCCTATTCGATTCGAGTCAATGTAACCGGGATTGTGAAGGGGGAAGTGGCCTCCAGTCTTACTGGCTCAGTGCGAGTCTTCAGGCCCTCAGATTCGGCCATTTGGCAAACGCCTTCAGACTGTACCATCAATATCACCAGGAATGAACTGGTGGCTGGAACTGTGAATGACTATATAACAGCCGGCAATGGAACCTGCACTAGTGTTGCTGTTGCTTCGGGGGGAGGGGCGACGACAGATGTGAATATAGTCGGGGAATTCAGCTTTGAGTCCACTGCCTTAACCTGGAACTAGGCCTTCTTCAATCTGGAAAGCTTGACTAATAACAGCACCCAAGGTGCACCGTGCATTAACAGATCAAAAATATCAATCAGTTTACTGAGCTCGCCACTCGCCAGCATTTTCAATTTTTCCCACACATGGGGTTCGGGCATGAAGGGCGCCAGACCCAGGGTGAGTGAGGCCGCTATTAAAAAGCCTAGCGGTATCTTGTCTACAAATTTCATGTTTAAGCCTGCCTTTTATAGGGTGCTGTCGTATCGTCTGCAGCGCGCAGAATAGATGGGCTATGCATGGCCTGCGGAACTTCCAGTCCCATAAGTTGCAAAATGGTGGGCGCAATGGACGAAAGACCCAACCCCTGTTCCAGTACCCAGCTTTCGCTATCAAACACAAAACAGGGCACCGGATTATTGGTGTGCTGGGTATGCGGTTCCTGGGTGACGGGGTCTACCATCTGTTCACAGTTTCCATGGTCGGCAGTGACGACAATACTATAGCCTCTACTCAATGCGACCTTGATCACGCGATCCACTTCCTTATCCAGCGTTTCAATTGCCTTGATAATCGAAGTCTCTTTGGCCGTATGACCCACCATATCGCCATTGGCATAATTGACCACGATAAATCCGAATTCCTCTTTTTCCAAGGCATCGATAACCGCATTGCTCACTGCATTGGCGCTCATGGCAGGCGCCCGATCATAGGTTTCAACACTGGGAGAGGGAATCATTTTCCGTTCTTCGCCTTCAAATAGTGGCTCTTGTCCACCGTTGAAAAAATAGGTGACATGGGCGTACTTTTCCGTTTCGGCGCAATGAAACTGTTTGATTCCCGCTTTGGATACCACATCTGCCAGGGTGATGGGTGGATCTTCGTGTGGGTAAGCGATGGGCAATTTAAAATGTGAAGCATACTCGGTCATGCACACAAAATGTCTGGGTGTGTAGTTTCCGCGTTCAAACAGAGGAAAGGTCTCGTCTGTGAGGGCTGCCGCAATCTGGCGTACGCGATCACTGCGAAAATTGAAACAGATTACCGAGTCGTCTTCACGAATTGCGGCGTCATCATGGATAAGCGTGGGCGCAATAAACTCGTCGGTCGTATTATTTTCATAGGATGCACGAATGGCATCACCAGCAGTGTCGTGCCGTTCTCCTTTTCCCTCCACAAACAAGCGCCATGCAGATTCGGTCCTGGGCCAGCGTCTATCCCGGTCCATGGCGTAGTATCGTCCCACCACGGAACCAATAAACCCATCCGCCTTATCCAGTTCTTGCTCAATTACAGGCAAAAAACGCAAGGCAGAACGGGGCGGAGTGTCTCGTCCGTCAGTAATCATATGGACCACGGCTTGTACCTGGTGCTCGCCACACAGGCGTATCAGTTCCACCAGGTGGCTAATATGGCTGTGCACTCCACCGTCTGAGACCAGTCCCAATAGATGTACGCGCCCATTTTTCTTTTTGGCCAGGGAAATCGCTTCCAGGAAACGAGGGTTTTTATTGAAGCGGACATTGGAAATGTCCTGGTCGATACGTACCAGGTCTTGAAAAAGTATGCAGCCGCTACCCAGGGTGAGATGGCCGACTTCCGAATTACCCATCTGACCTGTGG
>Ga0224501_10002829_pt1 | contig 13669 bp, 17 predicted proteins | sample SF_Oct11_sed_USG_4_FD_169105 | JGI IMG/M metagenome (GOLD analysis project Ga0224501, IMG submission 169105) | Sediment microbial communities from San Francisco Bay, California, United States - SF_Oct11_sed_USGS_8_1 | ecosystem: Environmental > Aquatic > Marine > Sediment | place: USA...
TGCCAATGTTGTTAATAATGCCGCGTACTTCGGTTTGAATAGCTTTTTGGCCATCAATTATCAATTCGTGTTGGTCAGTAATTGCTGCTTGTTCGAGGTTATTGGCAATGTTGCTAACGGTGAGGCATGAATAATCGGTCAAGCTAATCCCGCGGCTAGGGTCGACCTGTTCGCTAATGACAATGAGGTAAAGCTCACGTTGCATGTCTGCGGCTTGGATGGATGCAACCTGGTTTAGATTGTGTTGTTTACGCCAGTTTTTTTGCAGAGATATTTCGCTTAGGCCATCGTCAGAAAGAATAATATTTTGTTTGGATTTGTTGGGTGTGTTTGCGCAAGCACTAATAAAAAGAAGGAAAAGGATGCAGAAAAAAAGCCGCGACATGAGGATGACCTCTTCGATGTATGTAATTTATTTCATCGGCGCCATTACATAAGGGCTTAAATAATTAAATCAATTATCTATGAGCTGTTTTGTGTTTGCATAAAAACGTTTGAGCATATCAATAACTTGCTTGCTACTGATCATTTCCATTACATTTTCTAAATGTACACGTGTGCCCCACGGCATTTGTTCCACGGATTTTTGGTATTCTTGTTTTACACCCTCTGCGTAAACTGACACCACCCATTCCTGGCTTAAATAAGGCCCAATTTGTGCGGGATTAGTAGCGCCATGCAACGCGATTACTGGTGTTCCGACAGCATTCGCCATATGTGCGGGGCCGGAATCGGATGTGATGAGTAACTCGGCTTGTTGCAACAAAGCCAGTAATTGTTTGATGGAAGTTTTACCGACTAAGTTTATTGGCATTTTGTTACAGGAGGTCATTATTTTTTCGCTGGTATTGCGTTCAAACTGGCTCAATCCACCACACAAAACGACCACTCGCTGGGACTCTTGCTGCAGATAATTGATGACGTCGGCGTAAGCGTGGGGTGACCAATTTCGAAAAACTCTTTTTGAGGGGCTAGAGCATGCATTAACAACAATGATTTTTTTATTCGCTGGAATAAATTGTTCAAGATAATGTTTGTTTGCATCAGGAATGGGAATGTCCCAACGTAGTTCAGAAGTGTCGAGCTTTAAATAACGTGGAAAATCAAGAAAATCTTCTAGCTGGTGTTGCGGTTTTGTAATGGCTGGGAGATGGCGATTACAAACTAAATAATGGCCTTCACGAGACCGCGCCCAATCAAAGCCTACTTTAATTTTTGCTTTAATTTGCCAAGCAATAAGGTTAGCTCGTGCTGAGGTTTGCATGTGCAGTAGCAAATCAAAGCGTTGCTTTTTTAGCTTGCTTTTTAATTCCTTGAATGCTCGTCGACCCTTTTTTTTATCAAATTCAATGAAACGAATACCTTCGATTCCAGCTAACATTTGTGCTTCAAGCTTGCCAATGATCCAGGTTATTTGTGCACGTGGATAAGCCTTTTGAATACAGCGTATGCTTGGCAGGACATGGCAAATATCACCGAGGGCTGATAAACGGATGATACAGATGGAATGGTAAGTGTTGTTTTTGCGCATGTGTATAGACTGAGGAAAACTGTTAACATCTTAGCACATACACTCAAACCTAGAAATAATTACATTAAAGTCAAAGGCTTAAGTGAAGGCGGTGGTTTTTTCTGTGTTAGAGAGTACAAATAACGCGAAATTCGGTATACTTGCGCTCTTTTCGCGGCTTCTGTAGGGATTGTGGGCTGAATGTAATCAGCCTCACTCGTCCGGTGCATCAGGTACAAACCGGCAATTTACAATCCTCAGGCGATACCGATTTTTATAGTTTTGTGAAGGAGAAATTTATGTCTGCTAAACACCCTGTAGTGTGTGTCACGGGTTCATCAGGCGCTGGAACCACCACGGTAAAAAATGCATTCGAACATATTTTCCGTCGTGAGGGAATTAGTCCGATCGTGGTTGAGGGTGATAGTTTTCATCGTTTTGACCGAGTGGCGATGAAACAAGCGATAGCTAAAGCGCAAGATGAAGGTCGTATACTGAGTCACTTTGGTCCAGAAGGTAATATTTTCGATAAACTGGAAGATTTGTTCCGCGTTTATGGTGAAACCGGCGCTGGCCAAACACGCAAATATTTGCACTCTGAAGAAGAAGCCGCGCCTTATGGTCAACAACCAGGCGAATTTACACCTTGGGAAGATATTCCACCGAATAGCGACTTATTGTTCTATGAAGGATTGCACGGTGGTGTAGCGTCAGAAGGTGTTAATGTTGCACAATTTGTGGATTTATTAATTGGCGTGGTGCCAATTGTGAATCTTGAGTGGATTCAAAAAATCCATCGTGATACTGCCCAGCGTGGTTATTCCGCTGAAGCCGTTACCGATACGATTCTTCGTCGTATGCATGATTATGTTCATTTTATTACGCCGCAATTTTCACGTACTCATGTGAACTTCCAACGGGTACCCACAGTGGATACGTCGAACCCATTCATTTCGCGCGATATTCCGACGCCAGACGAAAGTTTTATTGTGATTCGTTTCCGTGACCCGAAGAAAGTGGACTTCCCTTATTTGTTGAATATGATTGCTGATTCATTTATGTCGCGTCCGAACACGATAGTCGTGCCGGCTGCAAAAATGGGATTTGCTATGGAAATAATTTTAACGCCTATGATTCACGACTTAATCGAAGAGAAGCGTCGTTTATCGCGTTAATTGATTCTAATCTGAAAAAAAGCCCGCTATTGTTCGCGGGCTTTTTTTGTTTGTCTATTCAGGTGGCTCGTATAATAAAGCGCCGGTAAGTAAAACCAAGGTGCGAGTTAACAAAATTCCTCGACCTTGATTGCGATGATTTTCACGTTGCTCTTCGTCACCTTTAGCCAAAGCCTTCCCCGCTTTGATTTGCATGAAATAAAGTATATAAAGTGTAACCACCAGGCCAATATGCATCCAAATTAGAAAATTTAAAATTTCTCCACCATCGATCAAACGTTCTTTCCAATCACGATTCATGTAGAGATAAAACGGCATGGCTAAATCAAATAACATGACTAAAGCCATGGTGGATTTATGAAACCAGCGTATATGCGGTAGTTTATAGGCGATAAGCATTAAGATTAGGGTGATAAATCCACCAATAACTGTCTCTGCTGTAAACATGGTTTACCTCTTGGTTACCACAGTTGGAATTTGCTGTGGTGATTAGTTTATCGAATTAAGCTTAACAGTTTCTTGAAACATACGTGAACGCATAATTTGTTGCAATGCTTCAGCGTAATCGTTTCCCATCTGTGAATAACGCCACAAAGCATCGGCTAGGCGAAATGGGTCGAGGTCTTGATGGCTATCACGCATTTCTGCACGCCATTGGCGCAATTCACGATAGGCGTGATTGGTGTTGATATTATGTAGGTATTGACGAATGGAGCTACGTAAGTCTGGAAATTTTTTTACGTAATGGTTTGTATTTGGGGCGGCGTGTTTAGGTTTGATACCTTGATTTTTATTAAACGTCCAATGACCAAACAAATTATTGCCGTGTAAAACAAAACGGGAATTGCCCCAGCCGCTTTCCATGGCGGCCTGTGCTAATACTAAAGCCATCGGTACCTCATCAACCCGTCGCAACAATTGTTGCCGATCTCGCTGGGTTTGCATGTTGTATTTACGGTATAAGCTGTCTAGCCATAATTGATGGTCTTGCCGCGGCAAAATTCTTGAATTTCTCAGCAATTCAGCTGCCAGTTGACGTTGTTCTAATATGCGAGTGTTTTCGCTTTCAACCAGAGGGATTAGCGAACTTAGAAATAATTTTTTTTTGATGTTGATGTCTTCAATAAGTGGGAAATCACTTGGCAAATGTTTAACAAAATAAGTTTGTGATGAATCTTTAAGTAATAATTGCATCAACTCGGCTGTGTTATTGGGTTCGATGCGAATGGGTTGTGCCGTAACGGTGCTGCTAAACCAGAAAAAAATCCAGCAGGTAAAAAAATAAAATTGTTTTCGCATTGGATTTTAAGACTTATCCTTTATATGTTGTTCCAGGCTTTCAACCGCTCTTTTTATTTCGTCGAGTTTCTCTTGTGTGTCTGCGTTGGACTTATTATTCTCTTTTTCCACTTCGACTCGTGCTTCTTCCATGCTGCTAAGTATAATTCCAATCAACATGTTAAAAATGATAAACGTAGCGAGCAAAACAAAGCTTACATGAAATACCCAGGCCCAGTCATAAGCCTCCATGCCGCTATACATTAAGTCGGTCCAGTCTTCCAAGGTGAGAATGCGGAATAGGCTTAATAAGGAAATATGTAATGTGCCCCAGTGCTGAGGGTCATGTTCAGCAAACAAAGTCGTGCCAATAACTGCATATATGTAGAACAACAAACTCGCCATTAAGGCCATTTGACCAATGCGAGGAATACTATGAATCAAAGCAATTATCATGATTTGCATATTCGGCATAGCGCTAAGCAGGCGTAGCACTCGCAATAGTCGAATCAAACGCAACACAGTGGTTTGGCCTTGCAAACCAGGTACGAAAGCCAGCGCAACGATTATAAAATCAAAATTATTCCAGGCGCTGGTGAAAAACAAATGAGGTTTGCGCCCCAGTGCAATGATTTTGAGCACGATTTCGATTACAAAAATCCATAAACAGATTTGATCGAGGTGCTCAAGACTCGTACCAAAGACGTTCACTGCCCCTGGATAAGTCTCCATGCCGATAAGCACAGCGTTAAACAGAATAACGCCAATGATGAAAGGTTGGAATAAACGGTGCTCAACTATGGACTTGGCGATAGCAGTCATCATGATAAAAACTAAATCCTTGGCAAAACAGCCAGGATTATAGGCAATCAATCAGTAGAGTAAAAGCGACTTTTAAAAGCGCAGTGAAGCGTGAATGATTTTGTAGTTAATTCCCGGATTAGGTTTGCGGATGGCCCCATTGGATAGGTGGAGGAAGCGCTGACTGAGCTCCAGGCCATTTTTGAAGCTAAAACCCCAGGCAAAATGTTCACCGAATTGGAACTGGGTGGAAGTGTAAAAGCGAGTGTTGGGTAAGTTAACGGCACTTAGATAATGAATGCCGACACCACCTTCAAGAAATGGGCGTGCTTTAAACCAAGCGGCTAAAGGTGGTCGATCCAAGCGAAATACAGGCTTGATACCGATATCGGTCAAATAGCTTTCGCCAATCGAAGCGGTTTTTGGTTTCCAATGGCTTACATCTACCTCAATATAAGACAAATCACAGAAACACTGACTGTCTTCCCGTTTGCGCCAATCCCATTGTAATATCGCACGGGCAATATGAACGCCTTTGTTGCTGGTGCCTACATCCATGGCAATACGATCAGCAGTATAGTCGGCTGAAACGCTCACACTAAATAGGCTCAAGCTAATAAGTGTTAATAAAATCAATGAGTTTTTGCTGTTCATATGGCTCATGCTCCGCTTGGCTTTCAAATTCAATGCCGATTGGTCGGACGGAAGGATTAGTGCCTTATATCGCCTGTGGCGTGCATTTCTTAAGTTGTGCCAGTGTCAGAGCTTAGGTTGTCATGCTAAACTCGCTGTTTTTTGCGGTGTAAAAACTATGTTATTGATGATCGATAATTACGACTCATTCACTTACAACCTGGTGCAATATTTTGGTGAGCTGGGTGTGGAAGTTGAGGTGTATCGCAATGACAAAATCAGCATTGAAGAAATCATCGCGAAACAGCCTAGCCATTTAGTGATATCCCCTGGTCCATGCACGCCAAATGAAGCGGGAATTTCTGTAGAGGCAATTAAATATTTTGCTGGAAAATTACCGATATTGGGGGTTTGTTTAGGGCATCAGAGTATCGGCCAGGCCTTTGGTGGAAAAATCGTTCACGCCAAAGCAATAATGCACGGTAAAACTTCGCTGGTGTACCATCAGCAGGCCGGTGTGTTTGAGGGTTTGAAGAATCCCCTAGAGGTTACGCGTTATCATTCATTAGTTATAGAGCAGTCCAGTTTGCCTGAATGTCTAGAATTAACGGCTTGGACCAAGGGTGAGCAAGGAGTCGTGGATGAGATTATGGGAGTGCGTCACAAAACATTACCCATCGAAGGCGTACAGTTTCACCCTGAATCAATATTGTCTGAACAGGGGCATGAGATGTTAGCCAATTTTTTAAAAACTGAGGGAGGCCAGCGATAATGAATCTTCAACAGGCGATTAAAACGGTTACCGAAAAACAGAATTTGAGTAAAGATGAGATGCAGGCGGTAATGCGGCAAATCATGACAGGAGAAGCGACACCTGCACAAATTGGTGGATTCCTCATCGGTTTGCGCATGAAGGGTGAAACCGTAGATGAGATCGCGGCTGCGGCCAGTGTTATGCGCGAATTAGCGGCCAACGTAAATGTTAAAGGACCACACTTGGTCGACACTTGCGGTACGGGTGGTGATGGCGCAAACACCTTCAATATTTCCACGGCATGTGCGTTTGTAAGCGCAGCCGCTGGTGCCCAGGTCGCGAAACATGGTAATCGATCTGTATCGAGCAAATCGGGTAGTGCCGATGTCTTAGAAGCCGCAGGCGTTAAATTGGATTTGAACGCTGATCAAGTTGCTGCTTGCGTGAATGAAGTCGGCGTTGGTTTCATGTTTGCCCCTATGCATCACAGTGCGATGAAACATGCAATAGGTCCACGTAAGGAAATGGGTGTGCGCACGGTATTTAATGTGTTGGGTCCATTAACCAATCCTGCGGGAGCACCTAATCAGGTCATCGGAGTTTTCTCCAAAGACTGGGTTGAGCCTTTAGCGCAAGTGTTGGCGCAATTAGGTAGTGAACACGTATTGGTAGTCCATGCTGATGATGGCATGGATGAAATAAGTATTGGCGCGAAAACCTTTGTGGCAGAATTGAGCCACGGTAAAATCAAAACCTATTATATTGAGCCTGAACAGTTCGGCTTGTCACGTGGTAATGTGGCTAGTTTGGCTGTGAGTGACGCGCAACAAAGCTTGCATATGATCAAACAAATCTTTAGTGGGCAATCAGGCCCTGCCAGAGATATTGTCTTGTTAAACGCAGGCGCGTCGATTTATGCAGCAGGACTTGCCGATAGTATGCAACAAGGAATAGAGAAAGCCGCAGCGGTTATAGATAATGGCGCAGCAATGAAAAAATTAGAATTATTGGTCAGTTTTTCACAGAGTTGTTAGAGTAAAAATGAATAATCCTCCCGACATTTTAAAAAAAATACTAAAACGAAAATTAGAAGAAATCAGTGAACGCGAAAAGCGTGTAAGTTTTGATGAGTTGCAAGTGCAAGCACGAGAGTCTGCCGATACGCGTGGTTTTGTTAATGCAATGCAAGCGAAATTGGCGCAGGGGCAGTCAGCGGTAATTGCCGAAATCAAAAAGGCTTCGCCAAGCAAAGGTGTTTTACGCGAAAATTTTCACCCAGCGGAAATCGCTCGATCGTATGCATCACATGGTGCGGCATGTCTATCCGTACTTACCGATGTGGATTTTTTTCAAGGAGCTGACGCTTTTTTACAGCAGGCACGTGCAGTTTGTGATATTCCAGTATTGCGGAAAGATTTTATTGTTGATCCCTATCAAGTTTACGAAGCGAGGGTTCTTGGGGCTGATTGTATTTTACTAATTGTCGCGGCATTGACCGATAGGCAATTGCAGCAACTCACCTCATTGGCGCAACAACTAAAACTTGATGTTTTAGTTGAGGTGCATGATGCCGAGGAATTACAACGAGCTTTGAGATTGAACTTGCCCATGGTGGGCATCAATAATCGTAATTTACGTACCTTTGACGTCAGTCTACAAACCACGATTGATTTGCTTGATCAGATTGGACCAGACACGATTGTTGTTACGGAGAGCGGTATTTTGAATGGTGAAGATGTCGCGACCATGCGCGCTCACCATGTGAATAGTTTTCTTGTGGGAGAAGCGTTTATGCGTGCAGTGAGTCCGGGAGAGGCGTTGGAGAAATTGTTTTTTTAGTTAAGTTTTGTCGTAGCTAACGAGTGCCAAACACGACTATGGTTTTACCGGAAGCGGAAATCAGGCCTTGTTCTTCCAATTCTTTTAAAACACGCCCGGCCATTTCACGCGAGCAACCAACAATTCGACCAATTTCTTGGCGAGTGATTTTGATTTGCATGCCGTCGGGATGAGTAATCGCATCGGGCTCTTTACTCAAATCGAGTAATGTGCGTGCAATACGTCCGGCTACATCCATAAATGCTAAATCACCCACTTTGCGACTAGTTTTGCGTAAACGAGTGGCCATTTGGCCAGCCAAAGCAAATAACAAATCTGGATTTTCGTGGGTAATAGAGCGGAATTTGCTATAGCTGATTTCTGCAAGTGTGCAATCATTACGTGCTCGAACCCATGCTGAGCGGCCAGCAGGATTATTATCGAATAAACCCATTTCGCCAAAAAAATCACCCTTGTTTAAATAGGCAAGCACGATTTCGTGGCCATCATTGTCTTCCATGAGTACGGCAACTGAACCATCGATGAGGTAATACAGGACATCAGGCGTGTCACCGGCGTAAATAATCAGACTTTTGCTTGGATAACGGCGTAAATGACAGTGTTCTAGAAACTGATCAATTGTACTATTGCCAGTAGTTTTCGCAGGTTCTTGCGAATTGGACATTGGGTTGGCCATAAAAACCTCTTTCCTTTTGTGTTTAGGTCAGAAAACCGCTTTGACCACGGTTTTTTTGCCATTTGTGGTACCATATCGGCACCTTGGTGTGGGAGCTTAAAATGAAATCAGTTGTTCGATGGGTTAATAACGCCATGTTTGTCGGTGAATCAGCCAGCGGTCACGCTGTGGTTATGGATGGTCCGCCTGAAGGAGGTGGTCAGAATCTTGGGGTTCGGCCTATGGAGATGTTATTGCTTGGTATGGGCGGCTGTAGTGCTTATGATGTGGTAAGTATTCTAAAAAAATCCCGTCAGCCTATTAGTGCTTGTTATGTGGAACTCGAGTCCGAGCGCGCAGAGGTAGTTCCCAAAGTTTTTACCAAGATCCATGCCCATTTTGTGGTCACTGGACGTAGCGGCTTAAAAGAGCAAAATGTTAAACGGGCAGTTGAGTTATCCGCTGAAAAATATTGCTCGGCATCGATTATGTTGGGCAAGGTGGCTGACGTCAGCCACAGCTTTGAATTAATTATTGAAGATTGAGGTAGTAGACATCATGCAACGACCTGAAGCGACTCGCGGTTTGCGCCATGTCGCATTGTATGTAAAAGACCTGGCTGCCTGCGAGCAGTTTTATTGCGAATTAATGGGTATGCATGTGGAGTGGCGTCCTGACGCGGATAATGTGTATTTAAGTGGAGGTAATGACAATCTAGCCTTGCACAAAGCTAGTGAGTTGCTTGACGTCAATGCGGTGCAAAAACTTGATCATATTGGCTTTATTTTGGCTACACCAAGGCATGTGGATGATTGGTTTGTGTTTCTTCAAGCACAAGGTGTTGAGATTCGTAATCCACCAAGAACCCACCGTGATGGAGCCCGTAGCTTTTATTGTTATGATCCAGATAAAACTGTGGTACAAATGATTTACCACCCACCGATAAGTGATAAATAGTTCAATCCTTGATGAGAAAAATGTAAATGAGCTCGATGAACAAACTGAAACTCTATGGCTTTAACAACTTAACCAAGACGCTAAGTTTTAATATTTATGACATTAATTACGCACGCACGGCCAGCGATAATAAAGCCTATATTGAATATATCGATGAAGAATACAATGCTGCACGTCTAACAAAAATTCTCACCGAGGTGTCGAATTTAATTGGCGCCAGCATTTTGAATATCGCCCACCAGGATTATGATCCTCAGGGCGCAAGTGTCACGATGTTAATTTCCGAAGAACCGATTGCGACACAAGATCTTGTGTCTGAGGAAGAAATTGAAGAGGAGCAGCCTGGTCCATTGCCAGAAACTGTGGTGGGGCATTTGGATAAAAGTCATATCACCGTTCACACTTACCCGGAAAGTCATCCTGATGATGGCATATCAACCTTTCGTGCAGATATTGATGTTTCGACTTGTGGTCGGATTTCCCCATTGCGGGCTTTGAATTTTTTAATTCATAATTTTGATTCAGATATTGTAATCATGGATTATCGCGTTCGTGGATTTACCCGCGATATACATGGTGAGAAGCATTTTATTGATCACCAGATTAATTCCATCCAGAACTATCTTTCAGAAGATACTCAGGATCGTTATCTCATGGTTGATGCTAACATTTATCAGGAAAATATTTTCCATACCAAAATGCTGCTCAAAGATTTTGAGCTGGACAATTACTTGTTCAGCATTGCGGAAAAAGACTTGCCTGAAGACGAAACCAAAATTATTCGCGAAAAATTACAGCGTGAAATGGCGGAAATATTTTACGGTCGTAATTTTAATCAGGACTAAATGCGATAGGCAGTTTTTGTCAGAATTTTTGATGTGAGACCCATTAAAGCTTTTATTGGTGTGGGTAGGTCGACTCCGCCTGCATCACGGGCTTTATTACCGTGGTCGATTTCATCTTGTTTCATTTGTTCAACAATGACGCGACTTTTTTGATCGTGCGTGGGTAGCGAGCCGAGGTGGCCATCTAAGTGTTTTTCCACTTGTTTTTCGGTTTCAGCAACAAAACCCAAGCTCCATTTGTCGCCGGCAAGTCCTGCCAAAGCACCGATGCTCAGTGAACCCATATACCATAAAGGATTGAGCAAACTAGTGCGACTGTCGAGCTCCTTCAAGCGGTGCTCACACCAATCAAGATGGTCATTTTCTTCTTGAGCTGAACGCTCCATTTGGCGCTTAACCTCTGGATTACGTGCCGTTAAGGCCTGGCCTTGGTACAGCGCTTGGGCGCACACTTCACCGGCATGGTTGACGCGCATTAATCCTGCAGCGTGTTTTTTTTCTGTATCACTTAAATCTTTGTTTTCAATTTTATCGGCGGGATTGATTCGCTCAGTTATTGCCGGTTGCCCGGCTAGTGTGCGTAAACCTGTATCTAGGTTGATGATCAATTCATCCAAAGTGGATAGTTGGCGCGGAATCATAGTTTTCCTCGATAAGTTGTTGTCGAATCAATGTGACCGGATTCATTACCTGTATTTTCACACCACGCTTATTTAGCAATGATTGCAGATGGGTGAAGCAGCCAATATTGCTAGTTAACAAGATGTTCGCTTGAGCGTCAATGATTTGATCTATTAACTGATTACCAATGGCTTGGCTCATATCAGGATAATCTAGCTGATGACTACCGCCAGCGCCACAACAGCTACTAGTAATTGGTATAAGTGTGATGCCTGGAATGCTGCCAATTAACTCAGAAGTCGTCGTCTGAAATGGTAATGCCTTTTGACTGCAAGGTGTGTGTAATAACACTCGCTGTTTAAGTGCTTTAAAATTTATTGCTATGTTTCTAGAGAGCAGAAAAGTGCTCAAATCAATAATCTGATGTTGCGGAAATTGATGTTCAAATTGCTGGCGCAACCTGGCGCCACAGGCACTGGTTAAAAACACCGTAGTGGTGATTTTGGGGTCAATCAGAAGTTTTTGGTTATGAGAATTACAATGCTGCAAATTGGTCTGATCATCCTGCCGTAGGGCTAAAGCTCCGCAACAGCTTTGCTCTGGATTGATCACAGGCTCATATCCTAAGGACTGTAAAATATTATTAGTATCACTGATTGCCTGTTGGTCAAACACGGATTGGGCGCAGCCAGTAAAAATATTTATTTTTTCTGCATTAGTTCTTTGTTTGAGATAAGTTGTCTGTGCCGCTTTGGAATTCGATTCGAGCTTGTCTATGTTTTGAAACAAATATTTAGGCAAAGCTTTCCGCGCTAGTTTAATCAACTTGGCAAGTTTTTGGGTCTTGCCAGGCGAATGAGATTTAAGCTGTTGTACAATTTGTCGATTGAGCCAGGGTTTGTCCAGTTTATCTATATATAAAGGCCGCGCCAAAGTCATTATTTGCCCAAATTGAACTTGGGATGGGCATATTCGTTCACAGGTTTGACATCCGAGGCAATGGTCTAAGCTTTGCGCTAATGTCGCATCTGCTTGTAATTGGCCACTAGCCAGTCCCTGTATGAGGGAAATACGTCCTCGTGGAGATTCATTCTCGTCTTGAAAATAGCCATAGGTGGGGCAATATTGGGAACAGAGGCCACAGAAAACGCATTGTTTGCTAAGTTCTAGCAGAGTGTTTGTTTGGGGATTGTTTGGTATTTTCATGTGAACTGCGCAGCGACCTGTATTCGGTTACAATCCCTGCTGACTAAGCGAGAGGATAAATAAAAATGGCTGAGAATTATTATCAGCATCATGTTTTCATGTGTGAAAACAAACGTAGCGATGGAGCTTCCTGTTGTGAGGATAACAATGCCAGCGCAATCCGAGCCTATGCCAAGCAACAACTCAAGGATAAGGGATTATGGGGCAAAGGTAAGATTCGATTCAATAGCGCGGGTTGTTTAGCACGCTGCGCCCAGGGTCCGGTAATGGTGATTTATCCGGAAGAAACTTGGTATAGCTATATCGATGAACAAGATATTGATGAGATTATTAGTGAGCACTTACTTGGCGGTAAAGTAGTAGAGCGCCTATTAATCTTAGATAATTAATGGGTTATAATGCTTTTAATATACTTGACAAAAATAATTCTATATTAGATAATGCCTATATATTTGTTGAAACGCATAAGTAGCTGTTTTACAGAGACTTTATGCGGACCTCTTTACTATTGCAAATCCACCCTCCCCTCCCTGTGGTGGTGCATTCAAAGCGGCCGTCTTGGCCGCTTTTTTTTTATTCTTATTTTCTGCGCTAGTATTGACACAAGCCGCGGGAAAACATAGTATTACGGGCCTTTTTATGGCCAAGCAATTTATGCTTTTTTGGGAAAACAAATGAAAACTTTTAGCGCTAAACCAGAGACTGTCAAACGCGACTGGTATGTAGTTGATGCAAATGGTAAAACTCTAGGCCGATTGGCAACTGAGATTGCACGCCGTTTGCGTGGTAAGCATAAGCCAGAATATACACCTCATGTCGATACTGGCGACTACATCGTTGTGGTCAATGCTGAGCAAGTGCAAGTGACTGGTAATAAATTCAAAGACAAAATGTATTACAGTCATACGGGCTTTCCAGGTGGCATCAAAGAAATCAATTTTGAAAAGCTGCAAGCAAAGAAGCCGGAAATGATTATTGAGAAAGCGGTTAAAGGTATGTTGCCTAAAGGTCCTTTAGGTCGCGCCATGTTCCGTAAATTGAAAGTATTTAAAGGCTCTGAGCACAATCATGCTGCGCAACAGCCCAAGACCTTAGAGATATAAGAGACTCATTATGGCAGAACAAACGAATTACGGAACCGGACGTCGCAAAAGTTCAACTGCACGTGTATATATCAAACCGGGCAGTGGCAATATTACTATTAATAAACGTGCCATAGAGATTTATTTTGGTCGTGAGACGGCGCGTATGGTGGTACGTCAGCCGTTGGAAACTGTTGATATGTTAGAAAAGTTTGACATCAACGTTACTGTTAAAGGCGGTGGTATTTCTGGCCAAGCCGGTGCAATTCGCCACGGCATTACTCGCGCACTCATGCAATATGACGAAAGCCTA
>Ga0224501_10002831_pt1 | contig 13667 bp, 10 predicted proteins | sample SF_Oct11_sed_USG_4_FD_169105 | JGI IMG/M metagenome (GOLD analysis project Ga0224501, IMG submission 169105) | Sediment microbial communities from San Francisco Bay, California, United States - SF_Oct11_sed_USGS_8_1 | ecosystem: Environmental > Aquatic > Marine > Sediment | place: USA...
GACTCTGCCCACCGTCAAGGCTAGATAAGAACATAACAGGAACATCTACCGTGCCGCCATGCCCCATCGCCGTATTCTTTCGCTCTGGTTTCCGCGCCTTGGCGCAGAACGGCTGGTGCGCCGGGCGGGGTTGGCGCAGGGGCCGGTGGCGATCGTGCGGGACGTCGGCAACCTGCAACAGCTCGACAGCCTGACGGCAGAGGCCTCGGCCGAGGGGCTGACACCCGGCCAGCCGCTGCGCGATGCGCTGGCCATGTGTCCGGCGCTGATCACCCGTGTTTACAACCCGCTGGCAGAGGCGGAATTCCTGGCCGCCCTGCGGCGCTGGGCGGGGAAATATTCGCCCTGGGTGTCGGATGAGCCGCCCGCTTCGCTGGTGATCGACCTGACCGGTTGTGCGCATCTTTTCGGCGGTGAGGCCGCGCTGCTGGAAGAGATCGAGGGCGACTGCGCGGCACTGGGGCTGAGCGTGCATGCGGGCATTGCCGATACGGTGGGCGCGGCCTGGGCGCTGGCGCGGTTTGCCGACCAGCCCCTGCAGATGGCGCGCACCGGGGATGCGGTGGACCAGGAAGCCCGCGCCACCCGCGCCCGCGCGGTCAAGCGGCGCAACTGGGAACGCGGCGGGCCGCCGCCCGCATTGCAGGTGCCGCGCGGCACGGGCACCCGGATCGCGCCGCCGGGCAAGACCCACAGCGCCATTGCCGCCCTGCCGGTGGCCGCCCTGCGCCTGCCCGAGGACGCGCTGACCGGGCTGGCGCGGCTGGGTCTGCGGCAGGTGGGCGACCTGACCGGGATGCCGCGTGCCGCGCTGGCCCGGCGGTTCGGGCAGAAGGTGGTCGAACGGCTGGACCAGGCGCTGGGCACGGTGCCCGAACCGGTCTCGCCCGCGCGGCCACCGCTGAATTTCGCCCTGCGGCTGACCCTGCCGGAACCGATCGGGCTGGAAAGCGATATCCTGGCCGCGCTTGACCGGTTGCTGCCGCTGCTGGCCGAGAAGCTGCGCAGCGCGGGCCGGGGGGCGCGGCAGGTGCAGTTGCAGCTATACCGCGCGGATCAGAGCATGCAGTGGTTCAGCGTCGGGCTGGCCCGGCCCGCTGCCGACCCCGACCGCATCCGCCCGCTGCTGGCGATGAAGCTGGGGGATGTGGATGCGGGCTTTGGCATCGACATGGTGCGGATCGAGGCAACCGTGACCGAACCGGTGCACGCCCGCCAGCACCGCGGCCACCTGGAGGCCGCGGCGGATGCCAGCGCAAGGCTGAACGGGCAGGCCCCGCTGGATGACCTGATTGGCAAGATCGGTGCCCGCATCGGGCTGGAGGCGATCACCCGCCGCCACCCCGCCGACAGCCATATCCCCGAAAAAACCGCCAAGGTGCTGGCCGCGGCCTGGTCGGAACCCGCGCAGGGCGACTGGCCCCGCCCGCCCGCGCCGCGGCCGCTGTTGCTGTGGCGGCCGGAACCGGTGACAACCGATGATCCCCCCGGCCCGCCGGTGCGGTTCCGCTGGCGGCGGCGCGACCTGATCAGTCACAGTGTCACCGGGCCGGAACGGATTTCGCCGGAATGGTGGCTGGACGACCCCGAATGGCGCAGCGGGGTGCGCGATTACTGGCGGGTGACGACCACCACGGGCGAACGGCTGTGGCTGTTCTATGCCCATGGCGGGGCGAAATCGGCGGGATGGTTCTGCCAGGGGGCATTTGCCTGACGGCTCTTGATTTTGGCGCCCATTCCGCCCAGACTTTCCCCATGAACGTCCAGACGCCCACGCCCTTTCCCGGCAAGCACGCACAGGAACAGGTTGTCTTCAACCGGCAGGAACTTGGGATCATCCTTGGCACCTACGGCCGCTTTGTCGCTGCGGGGGAATGGCGTGACTATGGGATGTCATTCCTGAAGGACATGGCCGTATTTTCCGTCTTCCGGCGCACGGCAGAGCATCCGATCTACCGGATCGAGAAACACCCCAAGCTGAAGAACCGGCAGGGGCAGTATTCGGTCGTGGGTATGGACGGGCAGATCCTGAAGCGCGGATCGGACCTGCAACAGGTGCTGCGGGTGCTGGAACGCAAGCTGATCCGCGCGGTCGACTGACCCTTCTTCAAAGTGACAGCAGGTCCGGCAGGGCCTGCAGCAGCGCCCGTGCGCCTTGCCCGACACCGCCCTTGGGACGCCCCGGCGCGGCGGCTGGCTGCCAGCCATAGATGTCGAAATGCATGTAGCGCGGGCAATCCGTCACGAAGCGGCGCAGGAAGAGTGCCGCGGTGATCGACCCGCCCATGCCGCCCTTGGGGGCGTTATCCAGGTCGGCGATGCCCGGTTCGATCATTGTTTCGTAGGGATCCCAGAAGGGCATCCGCCAGACCGGATCGCGGGCTTTGTCCGCACCCTTTGCAACAGCCTGCGCATCGGCGTCGGCGGTGGCATAGAAGGGCGCGATATCGGCGCCCACCGCCACGCGGGCGGCCCCGGTCAGGGTTGCCATCGACACGATCAGGTCCGGCTTATCCTCATCGGCCAGCGCCAGTGCATCGGCCAGAACCAGGCGGCCCTCGGCGTCGGTGTTGTTGATTTCCACCGTCAGCCCCTTGCGCGAGGACAGAATGTCCTGCGGGCGGAACGCCGTGCCGGATATCGAGTTTTCCACCGCCGGGATCAGCACACGCAGGCGCAGTGGCAGGTTCAGCGACATGATCATTTTCGCCAGGCCCAGAACCGTGGCGGCACCGCCCATGTCCTTTTTCATCAGGCCCATCGAGGCGCCGGGTTTTATGTTCAGACCACCTGTGTCGAAACAGACCCCCTTGCCGACCAGCGCCAGAACCGGGCCGCTATCGCCCCATGTCATGTCGATCAGGCGCGGGGCGCGATCGGACCCGTGGCCGACCGTGTGAATCATCGGAAAACTGGTTTCCAGGGCGTGACCATCGATGGTGGAAATCTCTGCCCCGTATTCGCGGGCCAGATCCTCAGCCGCCTTTTGCAGGTCGGCTGGCCCCATGTCCGAGGCGGGAATGTTGATCAGGTCGCGGGTCAGCGCCTCGCCCGCGGCAATCGCTTCCAGCCGCGGGGCATCGACACCCTGAGGGGCGACCATCTCTGCTTTTGGGGCGGGTGACTTGGCGTAGCGGTCAAAGCGATAGCCCGCCAGAAGCCAGCCAAGCGCCGCTTCGGCAAGGGCATCGGCATCCAGATCGGCAACAAGGCGGTAAGTGCCTTCGGGCAGTTTTGCCCGCGCACTGGCCAGGATGAACCGTTGCCGCGCGGCTTCTTTCTGACCACCCGCCCCGGCAACGGCTGCAAGAATTGCCCCGTTGTCATCGGGGATAACCGCGACTTGGCCCGCCTTTGCGGCAAAGCCATTGACCTTCAGCCAGTTTGCCTGGGCAGATGGAAGCGCTTCGCGCCAACTTTCCAGGGTATCGGAAGGAACGAAGTGCAGTGGAATGGTCGAAGAGGGTGCCGCAGCAAAACGCATCGTCATGTGATTACCTGTATTTTCTTGCCGGGAACATGAGCCAAACCTCAAGCGCCTGCAAGCCCGCCCCGCGAGAAGCGCGGTTTCCAAACATCACCAATAAAGCCAAGTAACACTTCAAAATCCGTCGAACTCTTTCTATGTAGGGGACAGGCACACAGCGTGGGATAGACAATGAAATTTGCCAAACCTCTGCCGAGCTACCTCGTCCAGCGCTATCATGGCTGGAAGGCGACCTCGTTCTCCGAAAACAAGGCCTGGTACCGACGCCTTGCCGAAGACGGGCAACGCCCGCGTGCAATGGTGATTTCCTGCTGCGACAGCCGGGTTCACGTGACCTCTATCTTCGGGGCCGACCAAGGTGAATTCTTCATTCACCGAAACGTGGCCAACCTTGTGCCGCCGTATCTGCCCGATGGCGACCACCACGGCACCTCTGCGGCTGTGGAATACGCGGTCACGGCGCTGAAGGTGGCACATGTTATCGTGCTGGGTCATTCCAGTTGCGGCGGCGTGCAGGGCTGCCATGACATGTGTTCCGGTAAAGCGCCGGAACTGGACGAAAAGACCAGTTTCGTGGGCCGCTGGATGGATATCCTGCGTCCGGGGTACGAACGCATCGCGGGCTTGCCGGAAGACGAACAGATTGCAGCGCTGGAAAAGGAAGCCGTACTGGTGTCGCTGGAAAATCTGATGACCTTCCCCTTCGTGCAAGAGGCGGTGGATTCGGGTTCCTTGACCTTGCACGGGCTTTGGAATGAAATTGCCGAAGGCGGGCTGGAATATTTCGACGGCAACAGCGGCGGGTTTTTGTCGATCTGAGCCCGCAGGCAAAAGTATGCGAAACCCTGTATTATCTTTGTTTTCCTCGCGGATGTGCGTACATTCCCCAAAATCGGCGGCGCGCTTTCAGGATTGCCGCAAACATATGGGGAGTTAAACGATGCGCAGCCGTCTTGCGGTAATCATGGTGGCCGATGTTGTCGGTTATTCACGCATGATGGCCGATGATGAACAGGCCAGCATCGTTGCGGTCAGGGATCTGAACGAAACATATATGCGGCCGCAGTCAGAAAGCCACGGCGGCGAAATTCTGAAACGCATGGGCGATGGCTGGATCATTGCCTTCGGGTCGGTTCAGTCCGGGATCGCCTGTGCGCTGGAAATCCTGCAGGCGCTGTCCGGAAATGAAAAGATCAAGATCCGGATCGGGGCGCATATCGGCGAGATTACCGAGGACGATGAGGATTTCTATGGCGCCGGGGTCAACCTTGCGTCCCGTCTGGAAGGGCAGGCCCCGCCCGGCGGGATGATGGTTTCACAGGACCTTTTTCGGCAATTGACCGGCGAACTGGCCGGCCAGTTTGAAGATGCCGGAAGTTTCGAGCTGAAAAACATCCCCTACCCGGTTCAAGGCTATCAATGGAGACCCAGAACAAAGGCATCGGTGAAGGCTTCCAAGGGGGAAGTGCCGACATTGCTTGTCGAAAAATTCGAATACGCCCCGGCGGGTGAAGAGGCGCAGTCTCATGCCGAAGAGTTGCGCGAGCAGATCCTTATGAACTTGTCGCGGCGCGCGGGCATAAGGACGCTCGAAAGCACTGACGGCGGAGAGAAAAAAACGGTTTATCGCATTCGCGGGCGTTTGCGCCTGTCCGGCAGCCGGGCCCGCATGACGGTTTCCATGGTATTATGCGAAACGGGAGAAACGCTTTTTTCGAAGAATTACGATGGCGATGTCAGTGACATTTTCGAGTTTGCCGACAGGATTACCGGTCGGGTCAATGCCGACCTTCGCATCCAGATCAACGCCTATGATGCGAACAGGTTGGCAGAATTGTCTGATGATGAGCTGAGCATTTCAGAGCTGCGATCAAGGGCGGCGAACTGTTTTTACAAGGCAACCTATGAAAGCTGGGACCGTGGCCTTTCGCTGATGGAGCGCGCCGTGGAGTTGACGCCGGACGATCCCATGTCTGTCGGAATGCGTGCCATTGCGGACCTGGCGCTGCATTCGGCACGGATGGAACCGATGAACCCTGATCGGGCGCTTGAACTGGAAGACGGATTGAACACGGCCATCGCAGCGGCCCCCAAAATTGACTTTCTTTACACGGTACGAAGTCAATTCAACTCTATGATCAGAAAAGACGCGGACTCTGCCATCCGGGATGCAGAGTTTGCGCTGAAACTGAACCCTACCTACCACGTCGGATTCGGGGCCTTGGCTTACGGCCATATGCTTCAGGGTAATTTTTCCAAAGCCATTTCTGTTGTGGAACATTCGCTTTCCCTTGAAACAGAAGATCCGCTTGAATTCCAGCGGCTGTTCCCGCTGGCAATCTGTTATTGCCTGACCGATCAGACGGAAAAGGCAAAGGACATTCTGGAGTCTATGGCTCAAAGAGCCCGCGACTCCAAATTGTTGCAGAAAACGCTGGCAATGGTCCTGAGGCGGCTTGGCGACGACGCGGGTGCTGCAAAACGTGACGCCATCGCAGACGGCCTGACTGCAAAACCATCCATCACGGTGACATTTCCGCCGCTGCCGGAAGAATATGCCGATACTCTGAAAGAACTGGTTTCTGCTGTGCGGGGCTGACGCTTTTGCCCGATCCGCGTGCAGGGACTTTGTGGGGCCCGGGCGGCATACTTGCGCCGGTATTTCTTTGACAAGGGTCAAGGAGGGTCGGGCACGGCCGCATTATGAAAGACGAATAACTTGAATAATTGAAACAGGGAGAGATCAATGGATATTGCTGATGTGACCATCCACGTTGACGAAACGGTTGACCACGATGCGAGGGTTCAAATTGTGGAAAATCTGAAGGCGTGTGACGGCGTGACCGACGTTATCAGCGGCGATGCAAAGCCGCATGTCATGATCGTAAAATTCAATCCGGCGGCGATTACTTCCAAGGAATTGCTGAAATCCGTGCTGGACTCGGGTGTCCACGCGCAACTGATTGGGCTTTGAAGACAAATCCGGCAACTGATCGGCGACCGGTTCAGGACAACGCCGCGCGGGGAAACCCCGATAAAGGGGCACAGCCCGAGGGTGACGCATATTCTTGAGGCGTTCACCGTCTCATAGGAAAAGGCCCGGCAAAATGCCGGGCCTGCTGTTCTTGAATTGCGGTCAGGAAGTTCTTCCTCAACCCTTTTTCAGGACCTCGCGGCCCAGGACCTCTGCGATCTGAACGGCGTTCAGGGCCGCGCCTTTGCGCAGGTTGTCTGACACGCACCACAGGTTCAGGCCGTTGTCGATGGTGCTGTCCTGGCGGATGCGGCTGATGAAGGTGGCATAGTCCCCGACACATTCAACGGGCGTGACGTAGCCGCCGTCCTCGCGCTTATCGACGACCAGAATGCCCGGCGCTTCGCGCAGGATGTCGCGGGCTTCGTCTTCGTCGAGGAAGTCCTCGAACTCAATGTTGATTGCTTCGGAATGGCCAACGAAGACCGGGACACGGACACAGGTCGCGGTGACCTTGATCGACGGGTCGAGGATCTTCTTGGTCTCAGCGACCATTTTCCATTCTTCCTTGGTTTCACCGGAGTCCAAGAACACGTCGATATGCGGAATGACGTTGAAGGCGATCTGCTTGGGATAGACCGACGGCTCGACCTCCTGACCCGGCACATACATGCCTTTGGTCTGGTTCCAAAGTTCGTCAATCGCCTCTTTTCCGGTGCCCGATACCGACTGATAGGTGCTGACCACCACGCGCTTGATCTTCGCGCGGTCATGCAGCGGCTTCAGCGCTACGACCATCTGCGCGGTGGAACAATTGGGGTTGGCGATGATGTTCTTCTTGGAATAGCCGTGGATCGCCTGCGCGTTCACTTCCGGCACGATCAGCGGCACGTCCGGGTCATAGCGATAGAGCGAGGAGTTATCGATGACCACGCAGCCCGACTTTGCCGCCTTGGGGGCATAGGTTTTGGTCGCTTCGGACCCGACGGCAAAAAACGCGATGTCCCAGCCGGTGAAGTCAAAGGTATCGAGATCCTTGGTTTTCAGGGTTTTGTCGCCAGCGCTGACTTCGGTACCGATGGATTTGCGCGACGCCAATGCCGCGATTTCATCTACAGGAAACTGGCGTTCAGCCAGAATATTCAGCATTTCGCGGCCCACGTTACCCGTGGCGCCGACAACGACGACTCGATAGCCCATCCTGGGTCTCCTTGGTCTGGTAACGGGGGCGGTCCATAGCCCAAAGCCGGAACCGTGAAAAGTCCCTTTTGTAAAAGGGCGGTGTCAGCCCTTGGTATCGCTGCTGAACAGGTAAACAACAAGGCTGAGGGACAGAATTGCCGCAAACACCAGGAAGAGGGCGGAATAGGCCGCCTCTGCCGGTGCGCCCGGTTCGTTGAAGTGGTTGAACAGAGGTCCGCTGAGAAGCTGCATCAGCCCGACGCCACCAATCCCAAAAAGGTTGAGAAAGGTCACGCCCCGTCCCATCAGGTGGGGCGGGAAAAGCGCGCGCCCATGCGCCATCATCAGCGGGAAGGAAGACCCGAAAAGCCCAATCAGCGCCACCAGGACTGCAGCGGTGACAATGCTGGACCCTGGGAACATCGCCAAGGCGACCAGGCAGACAACACCCAGGGCATTCCCAACGAAGACCACCCATTTACGCGTGCCAAAAAGGCGGTCCAGCGGGCCATAGGCAAAGTTTCCGATGATCATCGCTGCGCCCATCAGAAGCGTAACCTGCCCGATGCCAGTCGCATCCATGCCAAAGACATCTGAAAAGAACGGCCCTGCCCAAAGACCACGCAGGCCTGCGGCCGGGAAATAGTTTGCCGCCATCAATGGCAGGATCAGCCAGAGCGCGGGCATTTTCAGAAGATCAAACAGAGAGCCACGGCCATCAGCGGACGGGACTGCCTTTTCCGGGTCTTTGACGAAAAGGAACAGGGCCGCGGCAACGACCAGAGTGACACCCGCCAGAACCCAGAGCGATTCCCGCCAGCCAAAGACCTCTACCGCCCAAGCAAGTGGCAGTGATCCGGCAAGGTTGCCCAGCGATCCAAAGCCGATCATCGCGCCCGCCAGAGTGCCGAAGACGGCAGGCGGGAAAGACCGCGCGAAAATGTAGTAAGAGGCCATCAGGACCGGGGAACACCCGACGCCGATCAAAAGCATCGCCGCATGCACCCAGCCGGGCCCCTGCGCCAATGCAAATACTGCTGCGCCACCGGCCCCGCCAATTGCCAAAAGCAGCGATGCCGTCCGGCGCGGGCCGATTTCATCCAGCGCCCAGCCGACAGGGATCTGCATGGCCGCAAAGATCAGGAACCACAGGCCGTTGGAGAGCGCGAGATCCTGCGCTGTTGCCCCGATTTCGGCATCCAGAACAGGCGTCATTACGGCCAGACAGGCACGGTAGAACTGACTCAACACGTACCCCACAACGAGGAACAAGATGCCTAGACGCATGTAATCTCCTTAGCGCCCGACGGCGATGTATCGCTGGAATCCGGCCTGTTCCACGTCATGCCGGGAATAGATATTTCGCAGGTCGGCCATGCGCGGGTTCTTCATGGCGGCAGCCAGACGTTTCAGGTCCAGGGCGCGGAACTCGTTCCACTCTGTCAGCACGACAACGGCGTCCGCGCCTTCGGCGGCCTTGTAAGGATCGTCCACCCATTCAACGCCGGGCAGCAGTTTTTCGCCTTCTCGCCGTCCTTGCGGATCGACAACCCGCACCTTGGCACCATTTCCGATCATCGCGGGCACGATGGTCAGTGACGGCGCGTCGCGCATATCGTCGGTGTTGGGTTTGAAGGTGACGCCAAGAACGGCGATTACCTTACCGTTGAATGTGCCTTCACACAGGTCCTGAACCTTGTCGACCATTCGGCGTTTGACTGTATCGTTCACCTTTATGACCGCTTCCACGATCTGCATCGGCATCGCGTGTTCCTGCCCGATCCGCGCCAAGGCGCTGGTATCCTTGGGAAAGCAGGACCCGCCATACCCGGGCCCGGCGTGCAGGAATTTGTTGCCGATCCTTCCATCAAGGCCCATGCCCCTGGACACTTCCTTTACATCCGCGCCCACGCGTTCGCAGAGCGCTGCGATTTCGTTGATGAAGGTGATCTTGGTCGCCAGAAACGCGTTGGCGGCGTATTTGATCATCTCGGCGCTTTGCAGATCGGTGCGGATGATCGGGAAATCGCGCAGGAACAGCGGGCGGTAAATTTCGGCCAGCACATCACCGGCGCGGTCGTTTTCCACGCCAACAACCACGCGGTCGGGACGCATGAAATCGTCGATCGCAGCACCTTCACGCAGGAATTCCGGGTTGGAGGCAACGTCGAATTCCGCATCGGGATTAGTGGCGGCGATGACCTCTTTCACCTTCTGGTTCGTGCCGACCGGGACGGTCGATTTGGTGACAACGACCGTATAACCCTTGATCGCCCTTGCGATGTCTTCGGCGGCGGCAAAAACATAGGTCAGGTCCGCGTGGCCGTCGCCGCGGCGGGTCGGTGTCCCCACGGCGATGAACACCGCGTCGGCATCCGCGACGGCCGCGGCAAGATCGGTGGTGAAGGACAGTCGACCGGCGGTCACGTTGCGCGCCATCAGGTCACCCAGGCCCGGTTCATAGATCGGCACCTTGCCCGCGTTCAGTGCGGCAACCTTGGTGTCGTCCTTGTCGACGCAAATCACATCATGGCCGAAGTCAGAAAAGCACACCCCGGACACCAGCCCGACATATCCGGTTCCGACCATCGCGATTTTCATGACGTCGCCTCTCTTTCAACTTGCAGGAGGCATGGTCGAACAGGCCAGCGGTGTCAACGGGTTCTAGCTGCGCATGCAGGACCCGTTGGGATCATAGAGCGGATGTGCCACGACCTGTGCCGGGTAGAATGTGCCGTTGATTTCAACGTCCAGTTCCGTGCCATCCGCCGCCAGTTCGGGCGGGACATAGCCCATTGCCATCGACCGACCGACGTGGTGGGCGTAGCCGCCGGAGGAGACATAGCCGACGCATTTGCCATCTTTCAAAATCGCCTCATCATTGACCACGTCGCGGTCGTCGATGTCGATGGTCAGGGTGACAAGGCGTTTTGATGGGCCGGTTCCCCGCTCTGCCTCTGCCGCTTCTTTTCCCACGAAATCCTTCGACCAGTCGATGAACGCATCCATGCCGCTTTCGGCAGCGGTGAAATCGGGGCGGTATTCTAGCGTCCAGACACCCCAGTTCTTTTCCAGCCGCAGGCTCATCAGCGCGCGGGCACCATAGAACGTCAGGCCCAGATCGCTGCCCGCCTCCTCGATGGCCTCCATCAGGCGAAGCTGAAACTGCGGGGCACAGTAGATTTCATAGCCCAACTCGCCCGAGAAGGAGAGGCGGACAAGAATCACCGGCACACCCCCAACAAAGGTGCGGCGTATGTCGCGGAATTTCAGTGTGTCGTTCGAAACATCGTCACGGGTGATGCGGGCCAGCAGGTCCCGCGACTTCGGGCCGGACAGGGCAAAGCCGTGGAAATCGTCAGAGACGTTGGCATAACTCACGCCATGGTCCGGCAGGTGCTTTTCGAACCAGCGGCGGTGCGCCTCTTGCATCGCGCCGGACCCGAACAGCATGAACTCTTCTTCGTTCAGACAGGCCACGGTCAGGTCACCGTAGAGCTTGCCCCTGGGCGTCAGCATCGGGGTCAGCGAGACGCGGCCCGGTTTCGGCACCCGGCCTGCCAGCATGTGGTTCAGCCAGTCACGGGCGCCGGGGCCGGCGACGCGGTGCTTGGCAAAATTGGCAATCTCTATCGCGCCAACGGCTTCGCGCACGGCTTTCACTTCGGCGGCGACATAGTCATGGCTGCGGTTGCGGTTGAAGGTCGGTTCCTCATGCGCATCGTTCGGCCCGCTGGCAAACCACAGCGCGTGTTCCAACCCAAAGCTTTGACCCATGACGGCCCCCTTGGCGACCAGACGGTCGTATACGGCGGTGGTCTTCTGCCGCCTGCCCTTGGGCAGCGTTTCGTTCGGGAAGGTCATCACGAAGCGGCGTTCGTAGTTTTCCGAGGACTTGACCGTGCCCCAGTCAGGCGTCGCGAAATCGCCGAAACGGGCAATGTCCATGGCCCAGACATCGATCGACGGTTCGCCGTCGATCATCCATTCGGCAAGGCACAGGCCCACACCACCCGCCTGACAGAACCCGGCCATGACACCGACCGCAGCCCAATAGTTCGTCATGCCGGGAACCGGGCCGATCATCGGGTTGCCGTCGGGGCCAAATGTGAAGGGGCCGTTTACGGTGGTCTTGATGCCTGCACCTCCCAGCGCGGGGATGCGTTCGAAGGCCAGCTCCAGACGGTCGGCGATACGTTCCAGATCGGGGTTCAGTAATTCGTGGCCAAAGTTCATCGGGGTGCCCGCGACCTTCCACGGGGTGGATTTGGGTTCGTAGGTGCCCAGCAGCATCCCGTTTCGTTCCTGCCGGAAATAGATGTTCGCTTCGTAATCAATGCCGGCGGGCAGGCGCTGGCCGTCTTTCATGCGCTCGACGATCTGGGGAATATCCTCTGTGATCAGGTAGTGGTGTTCCATCGGCTGCACCGGCAGGTGTGCGCCTGCCAGATGGCCTGCCTCTCGCGCCCAGAGGCCCGCCGCGTTCACGACGATTTCGGCGTTGATCGTGCCCTTGGGCGTGACCACGTCCCAGCTGCCGTCCTTGCGCTGGCGGGTCTCTATGACGGGGGTGTGCGTGTAGTATTTCGCGCCATGCACGCGGGCGGATTTCGCATAGGCATAGGTGACGCCTGACGGGTCGATATCGCCATCCAGCGGATCCCAGAGGGCCGCGATATAATGGCTGGGGTCGATCAGGGGGTGCAGGCGGGCGGCTTCTTCGGGGCTGATAAACTCTTGGTCCAGCCCCATGTAGCGCGCCTTTGACCGTTCGCGCTTCAGGTAGTCATACCAGACCTGATTTGATGCCAGATAGAACCCGCCGGTGGCGTGCATGCCGACGGAATGGCCCGAGGTTTCCTCGATCTCTTTATAAAGATTGATCGTGTAACCCTGCAGGCGGCTGATGTTGGGATCGGAACTGATCGTGTGAATCTGGCCCGCCGCGTGCCAGCTGGACCCGCTGGTCAGTTCGTCGCGTTCCAGCAGGATGACGTCTTTCCAGCCGAACTTGGCCAAGTGAAACAGGATCGAACAACCGACAACACCGCCGCCGATGATGACAACCTTGGCATGGGTTTCCACGGGGCACCTCCCTTTATCTTTGAAGGGAGCCTAGCAACGGGGATCAGGCCACGGCTAGGTTTGCGGGCGACACCTGCGGGATTGTCCGCGACAAACGCCCGTCAGGACTGGCCTGCACGATACCAAGCGATGATCTTCTGCCGTTCTTCGTCTTCCATCCAGCTGACGTTCGCGGGCGGCATGGCGTGGGTGACCCCGGCCTGGATATAGACCTGACGCGCCTCTCGCAGCAGGTCCTCTGGCGTTTCCAGTACGACGCCCTTGGGCGGCCAAAGCATGCCGTCCCAGACCGGTTCGGCCGCGTGGCACATGGAACACCGACCAAGAACGATGTCGTGAACTTCGTCAAATGACTCGACTTCAGCCAGTTTCAGTTGCGACGGGGTCAGGGCGGCCTCTTCCTGTGCGTCCGCGCGGAACATGGGCGCGGTGGACAGCCACATGATCAGGATGAACAGGACAGCGGTCGCCAGCCAGGTCCAGGTCGGGTTGCCGGTTCGGGCATGGCGGGAGTTGAAGTAATGCCGGATCGTGACCCCCATCAGGAACACGAGACTGGCAATGACCCAGTTGTATTCCGTTGCAAAGGCCAGTGGGTAGTGGTTGCTGAGCATCAGGAACAGCACCGGCAGTGTCAGGTAGTTGTTGTGGGTAGAGCGCAGCTTGGCGATCTTGCCGTATTTCGGGTCGGGTGCGCGGCCCGCCTTGAGGTCTTCGACCACGATCTTCTGGTTCGGGATGATGATGAAGAACACGTTGGCCGACATGACCGTGGCGGTAAACGCCCCCAGATGCAGCAGGGCGGCGCGGCCGGTGAACACTTGGTCATAGCCCCAGGCCATTGCCACGAGCAGGATGAACAGCAGCACCATCAACACTGTCGGCTTTTCGCCAAGTCCGCTTTTGCACAGGAAATCATAGACCAGCCAGCCAATCGAC
>Ga0224501_10002833_pt1 | contig 13665 bp, 11 predicted proteins | sample SF_Oct11_sed_USG_4_FD_169105 | JGI IMG/M metagenome (GOLD analysis project Ga0224501, IMG submission 169105) | Sediment microbial communities from San Francisco Bay, California, United States - SF_Oct11_sed_USGS_8_1 | ecosystem: Environmental > Aquatic > Marine > Sediment | place: USA...
ACTGTAGCGCATAACGTGGCTAATTACAACAATGGCGGCCTACTTCTAAGCAATAACAGCTCTAACAACCTTGTCATTGATAACGAATTCAGTTACAACAGACTAACCGCGATTATGATAGCACCTAACTCTTGCGAGAACGTCGTAAAGGGTAATACAGTAGTTGGCAATGGCAATGGCATAGAGTTCTGGGGCAACTCTTCGAGCAACATTGTTTACCATAACAACTTCGTGAATAATGCGGAACAAACAACCAGCAGGGAGCCACTGAATGTTTGGGATAATGGTGCCGAGGGCAATTACTGGAGTGACTATAAGGGTCTGGACTCAAACGGTGACGGAATAGGTGACACTCTGCTTCCACATTTAGGAATAGATAATTTCCCTCTTGTTCAACTTTGGAGTGAAATAAGGACTTTCAATGCATACGTTTGGAAAGGCATAACCTATCAGGTGACTACGCAAAGTAACAATACTATAGCCGCATTTAACTTCAGCCTATCGACAAAACAAATCAGCTTTAATGTCACTGGACCGACTGGTAAGGTGGGGTACTGCAACGTCACAATTCCAAAAGCTCTTTTGCAAGGCAATCCATATCAAGTCAGCATTGATGAAAAAACAACCTCGAATGTTTCTATAGCCGAGACTACTGATGAGACTTCCTTATATTTCATCTACAATCTAACAACTCATAGAGTGAAAATAATAGGCACTCAAGTGCTGGACATCATTCCCCCACTGGCAGACGCTGGGCCAGACCAGACAGTGAATGAGGACACCGTGATAACGCTTGATGGCTCAGGCTCATACGATAACGTGGACATAGCAAACTATACGTGGACGTTGTTCGATGCTACGCCAAAAACCTTGACTGGAATAAAGCCAACCTACATCTTCAACACACCGGGAAAATACACGGTTACTCTAAATGTAACAGATGCTATTGGAAACTGGAATGCCAGTTCTGTACTCATAACCGTGCTTGACATAACTCCGCCAATAGTAAACGCTGGGCAAAACCAAACGATACTGCAAGGAACAACCGTTACTTTTGATGCAAGCAAATCCAATGACAATGTGGGGCTTGTCTTATACAGCTGGGACTTCGGAGATGGAACATCACAAACAGGAGTTGCCGTAACTCATACTTATTCAAACCCTGGTACTTACGTTGTAACCTTGACCGTTAAAGATGCTGCAGGCAACACCGACACTGCCAAAATAACCATTAATGCCACCTCATATTTTGAAGCCTACAAATGGATTGTAGTGCTTTCTGTTGCCGTCGTGGTAACTATTATTGGATTGTTTGCTTGGAGAAAACAAAAACGAAAATAGAACGTGGTCGTAACCCGACCAAAAGTCGAGACATCTAATAATTTCTTTAGTTCGCGCGCGCTCCTACAGTCTCAAACCTTACTCATTAGCGAGGGGTAACTTTTTGTGTATTTCTGACCCCTCACTCATTTAGAGTGTATAGTCGATTTCGAACACACATATCTATAGTAGTTTTTTGATGGTACCTTCCTTATTCCTATTATAGTGATATCCTTCCTGTACCTTGTATGTGTATGCTGAACCGACTGTACAGTCCTAAACCATCTTTTTAGAAGGAAATAATTGGTTAACCATATCCCCGTCGTTTTCGCCCGTCGTTGGCCGTAATCCCCCGTCCCGTAGTTGGTTGTCCTTTTCCCCCGTGGTCGTCGTCCATGTTGGTTGGTTGGGATTTGAACCCCGCCCACAGTGTAGATACCCTGCAAACCCCATTTTCTGTAAGCAGATTTAGGTCTTCTGTGCTTAACTGTTTCTGAGTGACAGTTATCACGCGAGCGAAGAGCTTAAGGATGAGATTGCTGAGAAAGTGTGTGAAGTTGTTGAGGAAAACGAAAAGGAAGAGGAAAATGAGAAAAAAGAAGAGAATCCTTAATACCGACCTTATCGACATCAAAAAGAAGTGAAGTGAAGAAAATGAATCCGAAACCATACATAGTTTGTAAGATATGCGGTCTACCTATTCCGAAAAGGAAGAGAAGAGAGCATCTGGAAAAGGTTCATAAGATTTTAGTCGGTGTGAAAGGTTGGATACGCGAGTATTTTGATAAACGCAAGTGGAAGCACGGTTGGAAAAAGCCCGCAGTAATTGAAATCGACTAGCCTCGCGCGCGCCGAGCGCTAGTTGCATAGAACATTCAAACCACTAAAGGATGAAAGGTAATGTATATAGGGATAGACGCAGGAGCTTCAGCGACAAAAACCGTGGTAATCAACAAAGAAGGTGAGATTGTTTCATACTCCATTGTCCCGTCAGGAATCAACTTTAAAGTCTCGTCCGAGAAAGCGCTAGGAAAGGCGCTTAAAATATCCGATCTAAGCTTGAAGGATATTTTATACACTGTTTCGACTGGTTACGGAAGGGCTCTAGTGAACGCGGAAGCAACGTCTTCCGAGATAATGTGCGTTACCCGCGGTGTTCACAAGCTTTTTCCATCAGTCAGAACGATCATAGATGTTGGTGGTCAAGACTCTAAAGCCATCAGAATTGACGAAAACGGAAGAGTTCTAAATTTCGTTATGAACGATAAGTGCGCTGCAGGAACCGGAAGATTCCTTGAAGTTATGTCGAACATTCTTGGAAAATCAATAAACGAGCTTGGCATACTACACTTTAAGTCATCAAAACCAACCAAGATAAGTAGCACATGCACGGTTTTCGCTGAATCAGAGGTGATATCTCACATAAGTAAAGGCTCCGAAATTGAAGATGTGATAGCAGGCCTTCACGAGGCAATAGCGGAAAGAATCTACAACATGTCCAGCAGAATAGGATTCGAAAAAGATGTAGCATTCACGGGAGGAGTCGCAAAAAACCAAGGGTTCGTCGATGCCCTAAGCAAAAAAGTGGGTTTGACTCCCACATTGCCAGAAGAACCTCAAACAATCTGCGCCTTAGGGGCGGCACTTGCAGCCATCAAAAAACATGGGGAAAGCGCTAGTCATTCTAATCTTCGGTCTAATTGATACCATAGAAAACTATCTGATCAGCCTCTGTTCTTTTTGCCAGTCCTTTTTGTTCAAGAAGGTTCAGGTGTGCCACTGTTTCTCCAAGGGCCAAGTATTTTTGGAATGGAGGAAACTCGTCCCAAGATTTGTAGTTTACGTTCCAATGAACTTTAGAAGCTAACATGTATGCCGTTGAACTTCCGGTCCTAAGCCTAATTATGATTTCCATTAATCTTCGTTTGTGATGCTCTTTAAGCTGCCTAATTCTTTCCCGATGATTTGCGAATATTTCTTCATGGCCTGGCAAAACGACCTCAACATCAAGTTTTTCTGTTTTTTCAAGACTGCTTAGGTAATCCGTCAGCGGATCCATGTTTTCCACAAACTGGGCTATGTGTGGAGTGATCGTGGGCAAAAGATGATCTCCTGAAATGAGAATTTTTGATGAAGATTCATATAGACATATGTGACCTGGAGAATGTCCTGGGGTCCATAAAACCTGAAAGTTATAATCGCCAACCGCGATCTCTTGACCATCCTCTAATGGAAATGCAGCCACTGCGAGTTCTTGGTAGGCTTGTGGAGTAAAGAAGGCTGGGTGAAACCTCTGCAGGTTAGTTGCAATTGAGGAAGGTGCACCATTGGCCTTAAGAAAGTTTTCCATGCTTTCATTGTAATCTTCAAATTTTTTTGACATAATTCTTGACAATTCGACTTCGACATGATGTATTGAAAGTTTTATATCCTTTGAAATTTCTTTGAACCGAGGAATTAAACCCACATGATCCACATGAAAATGGGTTAGTAAAATCTCAGTTAACTCTTCAGGCTTTACTCCGGCTTCTGAGAGCCCTCTGCACAGCGACTGAAAAGCTTGAGGGAAATTCAGTCCCGTATCCACCAAGAGGCTTTTCTCTTCCGACTTTATTAGGTATGAATTAAGATGTTCTAGAGGGCTGTGGGGTAATGGAACCTTTATTTGGAATATGTTCGGGAATACCTCTTTAATCATAAGCGAATCCTAGCCTGCGCGCTCTAAGTTCAAGATTCTTGCTGCATTTAAACCGAGAATGTTCTCTTTTTCGTCTCTGGTTAAGTGATTACAGTTTTTTATTACGTCTACTTCATACTTCATGTTGCTTCCCCATACGACGGGAAAGTCAGATCCGTAAAGAAGTCTGTCGAGACCCACTTCCTCTTTCATCTTCTTCAAGATCTTTTCTGTGTAGATGAAACTGGAAACTGCTGATGAATCGAAATATACGTTCTCAAACCTTTTTCCCAACTCAAATGCCTCATCAAACCATATTCCCGGCTTGTATGCGCTATAGCTTCCAGCGTGGGCTAAAACAATAACTGGGTTGTAGCTCTCCAGAATTGGCTTCAAGTATTTGGGGTTGGCATCTTCAGACAACTCTGGGATTTCCCATGGTCCAGGATCGCAGCCAGTGTGATAGAGGAGAACCTTTTTGTTTTTTTCACAGTATTCGCATATTTCTTCAAAGTTCTTGTTTTCGATTGGCGAGAAGAGTTGAAGGGTTGGAAGCATTTTTATTCCCTTAAGCCCGAGGGTGCTTATCTCCTTAAGCTTTGCCTCTACATGATCTTCATCCTTATTTGGGTTGACGGAACCAAACCCGATAAACTTATCTGGATTCTTTGTCACCAGATCCGCTATTTCCTGGTTTGAGCTCTTAAGCTCAGGATAATAATTGACCAATTCTTGGAAGAATCTTTTTACCTCATCTTCTATGGATGTAAACCGTAAGGCGCGGGATCCAAAAAACGATTCCAAATGGCGTTTTCTTAGTTTGCTCTTAATCTCTGGTTTTTCCACGTCTAATGGGTCCACATCTACAGCCAACAAGACCGCATAGTCCACACCGGCTCTTTTCATCTCATTTACAATCTTGGTTTCGTGGAAGAATGGGTGAACGTGAATGTCTATTATCAATTCTTTTCCCAATGTTTAATATAAAAAAGAAAGGTGGAACTGTATTAAGTGTTGCATAGGCTTATGTTAGGGCAAAGGTAGATTCATTTCTCTGTAGTTCTCTCTGGCAACTATATATCTTTGAATTTCACCCGTTCCTTCTATAATGTCTAGGATTCTAGCATCTCGATAGAAACGTTCCATGTCTGAATCAACATATCCATAGCCTGCATAAATCTGCAGGGCTTCATCTGTAACCTCTATCCCGGTCTTGGCTGCGTATGCTTTTGCCATAGAAGCGAATTTAGTGATTAACCTTGTATTTTCAGGTTTGTGATCGATAAGCCAAGCAGTCTTATATGTTAGCAATCTTGCTGCCTCTATTTTCATGGCCATTTCAGCTATTTTCCATTGTGTAAATTGAAATCTATGTATCGGCTGGAAAAATTGTTCTCTCTCAGTGGAGTATTTCAAAGCACGTTCAAAAGCCCCTTGAGCTATGCCCACGGCCGAAGCGGCGATGGGTGTCCTGCTGAAGTCGAAATATGACATTATTTGGTGGAAACCTCTGTTCTCTTGACCGAGAAGGTTGCTTAATGGTACTCGAACGTCACTAAATGCCATTTCCGCCTGTGGGGCTCCTCTGAGTCCCATTTTTGGCTTTAGAGATGTAACGTCTAGTCCGGGAGTTCCCTTTTCTACTATGATTTGGGTAACACCTCTATGTGGTGGAGAGGCATTGGGGTCTGTCTGACAACAAACTATAGTGAATTCTGCGATGTCTCCGCATGTGATGAATGTCTTGGTACCGTTAATCTTCCAACTGCCTCCATCTTTTACTGCCTTTGTATCTAGTCCCACCATTCCTGCGTCAGAGCCGTGGCCAGGTTCTGTGAGTGCCATTGCACACGTTATTTCGCCTTTGCATATTCGAGGAATATATTTTTCCTTCTGTTCTTCTGTGCCGAATTTTTCAACCAAACCGGCAAAACCGACACCGGCTAATATTGCAGCAAGTGTAGAATCCACTCTATAGAACTCTTCTGCTATTATGCATGCTTCTATGCAGCCTAATCCCTGTCCCCCATATTTCTCAGAAAAACTTGCGCCTGTGAAGCCTAGCTTTCCTGCTTTTCGATAGAACTCCCATGGGAACTCGTACTTTTCATCGTGTTCTCGACCCTTCTCAGATGTGAACTCTTTCTCCGCAAATTCACGAGCTGCTCTTTTTATTTCCGCCTGTTCCTCTGTGAACTCAAACCTCATTTTTACACCTTCATTTCTTACACACCTTGCCAACTACGCATACTTGAACTTTTTCCTTCAATAATGCTGACATTGATGTTGGGTGGACTTCTTTATTATCGCGGGCGCACTATTGTTTGGTACGTATTTCCCATTCTCGTAATGTTGAAAACAATTCTGCAAGCGCACCAAGACAAGAAAGGGAACAAAATATTTTTGTGACTTCAGAAATCTTTCTTCTTTCACACCAAGAACCCAATACAGCATTTGCAATTTAGCGTTTAGACGTTTTATTTCTAGATGTAGAGTAGCTGAGGTTCTGATAGAGAGCGCTAACGCTTATTTATTTGTAGTGTGAAAGGATTTGTGAGGTATATTCCTTGAATGGTGCTAATGTTGAGTTAAAAGAGGAAGTTTGGAAGAATTTCGGTGGAGAACCACACATATTCCTTGCTACCGCCGAGGCCGGTCAACCCAGAGTGAGGCCTGTGACGCTCATACGTCTCCACGATAAACTCTTTGTCGCTACTGGTTCAAGCGACGCTAAGACGAAGCAGATAAAACAGAATCCTAGAACGGAGTTTTGCTTGTTGCTTGAAAAAAGTGGGAGAAAAGGCACGATAAGGACGGAATGCGAGGCTCAAATAGTCGAGGACAAAGATGTTAAAGCAGATGTCTACAACAACGTATCCTTTGCAAAAGAATTCTGGACAAGCTCAGAGGACCCCAACTATGCTCTTATAGAGTTGCAACCCACTAGCTTTGAATACATGAAACCAGGTAGTGTTCAGAGTGTAAAAATGAAACTTTAAACGCTATCGAAAAGCTTCGTCTTTCTTTTTTTGACGTTTCGCGCGAGCCAAGAACCCGATTTCATAGAGAAAGTCTAAGGAAAAATTAGAAAAAAGGAGTTTGAGACAGTTTTAGCACATTTTTTGGCACAAAAGTCCGTGTTTTTCCATACACTCAAACAGTGCGCGCGTAATTTGAAGTTTCACATCTTGGCTATGTCTGAATTGCTTAGAAATGAAAAAAATAGTGGTGAAAGAGTTCTTATTTTTTGTAAGGGTAGAAGCCTTTTCCAGTTTTTGTTCCGAGCTCGCCTTTTTTAATCATTTCTTCCAAGAGTGGACTTGGCTTGTAGAATTCTCCATACTCGGCTTCGATCTCTCTCAGCTTTGAAACTATAAGATCTATGCCTAGTGTATCAGCGAGTTCCAAGACGCCTATAGGCATGTTAAAGCCTAACTTCAATGTTTTATCTATGTCTTCCGTGGTAGCTATATCATTTCTTATGAGCTCTGCAGCCACGTTGGCCATTGCATAAGTTTGGATCATTGGGTCGAATTTTTCTGCCTTGTCTTTGGATATTTGTGGCATAGCCCATTTCCCTTTCTCTGGGTATGTATAGAATCCCTTTCCAGCCTTCACTCCAATCTCGCCCTTTTCCATCTTCTCTTTTATGAGCGGAGAAACATTGAAGTTTGGTTCTCTTTCTTCCATGAACATCATGACATGGTAAGCTATGTCTAGCCCTGTGAAATCCAACAATGCGAAGGTTCCCATCGGCATTCCAGCCTTGTACATTGCTGCCGCATCAACTTCTTCGATTGTGTACTCTCCCTTGTAAACCATCCATGCGACAAGGTTTGTACCTGATATGGTTATTCTATTTGCAATGAAGCCCGGGACATCCTTTTTGCACAATACTGGCTCTTTTCCCAATTTCTTCGCTAGGTCTATAGTCACATTGCGTGTGTCTTCACTTGTTTTTTCGCCCATTACTACCTCAACGAGACGCATGAGTGCTGGCGGATTGAAAAAGTGCATGCCTATCACTTTCTCAGGGCGGTTCGTTGCTGCTGCAATTTCAGTGACTGGAAGCGCGCTTGTGTTTGTTGCCAAGATTGCATGTGCCGGTGCATAGCCGTCAATTTCCTTAAATACTTGCTGTTTTAATTTTAATTTCTCCGGAACCGCTTCAATGATGAAATCAGCTCCTTCCACAGCTTCCTTCAGCGAAACTAATGGCCTTATTCTTTTCAAAGTGTTCTGAGCTTCAGATGGTGATATCTTACCTTTCTCAATGAACTTCCCTATGCTCCATCTAATTTTTTTCATGCCTGCTTCGACAAATTCCTCGCTTATGTCTCTCATAGTCACATCAAAGCCAGCCATTGCCGCAAGTTGTGCTATTCCATGTCCCATGGCACCAGCGCCCATAACTGCAATTTTGTTTATTTCCATATCACATCACCATTTTGTTGAGAGTGAGTAACATCGGGGTTTCTTAAAATATTTTTCATTCTAATTTAGCTGTTGTAACATTGCCAGTTTATAGATAATGCATGGTTTGTGTTCTACATGTAACGTTAGAGTTCCATCTTGTAGGTTCTACTGAGTATGATGTTAAGATATCTATGGTGTCTCTTTTCGTCTTCTGCAAAGTGTTTCAGCAATAGTTTCAGTGCCTCGTCATCCGTCTTTTTTGCTTCTTCTTCGATTTGCTGCATCATTTTTTCTTCAGCATTAACATGCTCTTCTAGTTCTTTTCTCACAGCTCGCTTATCGGCATCGATGTGAATTGTGTAATCCCAAAACGACTTAGGTCCACCTATAACCTTTAGTGCTTCTCCTAAGATTTCAGCGTGCTTTTTCGTATCCAGTTGCATCTCACGTATCATAAGCCTTGCCGCTACGCTGTCAACACGTTGTTCCAACGTGCGAAGCTTTTCCGCAATTTCTTTCTCCAATTTAATTTGCCCTTTTATCAAGTCCGAAAGAGCCTTTTCTTTTTTCATAACTATCATTATCTCCTTTTCAAGAGTGCAAATTTATGTGGCTTCACTAGTAAAAGACTTACTCTCTTTATATCATTTTCTTATTCATTGCGCGCAACAAAGATATACAGATTGTACATATATTTCAGGAACAAATCATCAGAATTTAGCTGGAGATAAGATTATGATAGAAAATGATTTTCTAAGCACTGAAGAAGAAATCAAGCTGAGAGAGGAAGTTAAGGATTTTGTTAAAACCGTAGATCCAGAGCTTCTGAGAAAGATGGATAGAAACGAGATGGACTATCCCTTCGAGTTTCTTCACGGGGCCGCAAAAAGAAAACTCCTGGGGCTTCGTTTCCCAAAAGAGTACGGTGGAAGGGAAATGACATGGACTGCTGAGATGATAGCTGTAGAAGAGATCGGTGTGCTGGGTATGGGTCTGGGATGTAGCTACTCAATGGCCAGCATAGTTGGTGAGGCGATAAACCGTTTCGGCACTGACTGGCAAAAACAAGAATTTCTAACATCAATCATTAAAGGAGAGAAACTTTCTGCAGAAGGCTTAACCGAACCCAGAGGGGGAAGCGACTTCTTTGGAACTACTACAAAAGCTGTGAGGAAAGGGAATAATTGGATGATAAATGGAGAAAAAAGATTCATTGCCGGCGGTAAAGCCGCAGACTTCTACCTAATATATGCAAGGACTAACCCGAAAGCACCAGGGCATAAGGCCTTAACTGCCTTCTTAGTTGAAAAAGACAGGGGTGTAAAGGTTGAAGAGGTCTACAACCTTCTCGGCTTCAGAGGTATGGGGACAGCCAGAATACTTTTCAAAAATGTTGAAGTTTCCGACGAGTATAGAGTAGGAGAAATAAACGGTGGAGCGTCCATATTCAATCGAATGATGGTTCCGGAAAGATTGACCTCAGCTGCAGGAGCCTTAGGAACGGCAAGAACAGCCTTGGAGATCGCAATAAAATATTCGACAAAAAGGAAGGCCTTTGGAATGCCCATACGCAGTTTCCAAGCCCTCAACTTTAAGATAGCTGAGCGTGTCACAAAACTCGACGCCGCAAGAGCCCTCGTCTACACAGCAGCCAGAGCTGCAGATGCCGCAGACAAAGGCGTACCCATCGACCCGCGACGCCTCGTAAGCGAAGCAAAATGCTTCGCAACAGACGTAGGCTGGGAAATTGTCAACACTGCCATGCAAATTATGGGTGGAATAGGATACACTCAGGTCTATCCAATTGAGAGGCTTGTGAGAGACATGAGGTTAGCGCCAATATGGACAGGCAGCAATGAGATAATGAAACTGCTCGTGCAGCATGAAGTCTACAAAATGATGGAATTGCCTTTAAGAGACAGAGATGTGGAAATTGACGCAATGGAATGGTACAAGGAAATTGAAAAAGTCTACGAGTGAATCTTGAACGTTTCATCTATTTTTCGAACCAGTCCTGTGAAGTGACAAGTTCAAATGTACACGGAAAACCGTGGTTCGTACGCATTATCAAATGAAAGTTTAAATAGAGAGCAAAACTCGAGTAATGAAAAGAGGTGCCTAAAATAACGATAAAGACAGGCAAGGAATATGTTGAGAGCCTGCGTAAAAGAAAAATCAAAGTGCATTTGTTTGGGGAGAAAGTGAAAAACCCTGTTGACCATCCGATTATTAGACCATCAATTAATTCTGTTGCTGTGACCTATGACGTTGCTAATGATCCGAAGTATGAAGACCTGGCAACTGCAATTTCACACCTGACAGGAGAGAAGGTCAATCGATTCACTCATATACATCAGAACACTCAAGACTTGGTTAAAAAAGTGAAACTGTTAAGGCTGTTAGGTCAAAAGACGGGTGTCTGTTTCCAGCGATGCGTCGGGATGGATTCCCTCAACGCTCTTTCATGTGTTACGTTTGATATGGATCGAAAGCTTGGAACTGAGTACTACGAAAGGTTCATTGAATACCTGAAATATGTTCAAGGAAATGATTTAATGTGTTGTGGCGCGATGACGGATCCAAAGGGCGATAGGAGTCTAAGACCAAGTGAGCAAGCAGATCCAGACCTTTATCTGAGAATAGTCGAACAAGGGAATGATGGAATTGTTGTAAGGGGTTCAAAAGTCCATCAAACCGGCGCGGTGAACTCCCATGAAGTAATTGTTATGCCAACTCGAGCGATGCGCGAGGAAGATAAAGATTATGCGGTATCCTTCGCGATTCCAAGCGATACTGAAGGGTTAATCTACATTTATGGTAGACAATCTTGTGATTTAAGGAAGCTTGAAGACATAGAGATCGATTTGGGAAACGCAAGATATTGCGGACAGGAGGCTATGATAATTTTCGATGACGTCTTTGTACCGTGGGGAAGGGTGTTCATGGCAGGAGAACACGAGTTTGCATGGCCTCTCGTCAACGCATTTTCAGCGTATCATCGGCAAAGCTATGGTGGATGTAAAGCGGGCGTTGGGGACGTGCTGATTGGTGCAGCGGCAACGATCGCCGAATACAATGGGGTGGCAAGAACATCACACATAAGGGATAAAATAGTTGAGATGAATCATCTGAACGAAACTATATACGCTTGCGGAATATCCTGTTCGGCTGAGGGATGCAAAACACCTTCAGGAACCTATCTAGTAGACATTTTATTGTCAAACATTTGCAAGCACAACGTAACCAGATTTCCCTACGAGATAGCCAGATTATCGGAAGACATCGCGGGCGGTCTAATGGTAACTTTACCATCAGAGAAAGATTTCAAGAATCCGGAAATCGGAAAATACATGAACAAATACTTGAAGGGTGACAAGGCAGTCCCAACGGAGTCAAGACTCCGAATGCTTAGGCTCATAGAGAACATTTCGATGGGGCTGGGAGCCGTTGGATATCAAGTCGAGTCGATGCACGGTGCAGGTTCGCCTCAAGCACAGAGGATCATGATTGAAAGAGAAGTGAACATCGAGTGGAAAAAGAAACTTGCTAAGTTCCTCGCTGGAATTGAAAAAGAATAGAAAAATTTGAGGATATCGCTCTTTAAAGCAAGACGAGGATCCTAATTAGAAAGAAAGATTTCAAGAAATGGTGAATCAGTACCTAAACTCGATGCTTTTCTACACTTCATCTTTAGCGTTGTCGTTTTTTCTCATGCCTTTTAGGGGCATACACGAATGACTGTCGTAATTTAAGCAAGCTATAATGATGCATACGTTTAATAATCTCTAAGACTCCTTGAGAGAATCCGCGACATCATCTTTCTTACATCAACAACGATAACTGCATTCGAACCATCCTTTTTTATCACACAAACCGTATCTACTCTTTTAGCCTTTCAAGTGGTGGCTTATTTCACTATTTTTTAATTAGAAAACTACGGTACTTTCGAGATCTCTTTTCAATTTCGTCCCTCTCTTTCAAAAATCTTGGTCCAGAAGGTAGAATCGCTAAAGAAAAATTCTTTAGCAGAGCCTCCTCGCTCCAGCGATGACTCTTTAGAGTCTCTGAGTCAAAGACGAGTTTGATTCCGCCGTTTGCCCTCTTGACCTCAGCCTTAGCTTGACAAAGTGCACACTCCAGTACCCCGTTTTTCACTGAGAAGAGGTTCTGATGACAAGCAGGGCACACACCTTGTTCCCCAACATAGGTTCTCTTCTCGGCTGATTCGCTAGCTGCTTCGAAGATGTTAAAGCCGACTCTCCTTGCCCTTTTCAGGGCTGACTCATCCAGCAGAATCTCGCCTGGACCCTGAGCATAGAACATCACTTGGTCAATGACCCTCAGGCCACAGGTGAACATGAAAACGTTGAGCATTGGCAAGGCAAACGGTTCCCATCCCTTCACTCCCGAGACGCCTATTATGGCCCCTGGGTTTCCCGAGTGCTGAATAGCTCCATACTGAAATGCGATGTTGCGGTCGGTTATCATTTTTATTACTCCGGCTGGCCCCAAAAAGTATGTTGGAGTTCCAAGTATGACAGCGTCGTTCTCAATCAACTTGTCTCGAAAGGTGCTCCATCCGTCTGAGATGCGGCATTCTTCTTGCTTGAAGGCACACGCCATGCAGCCCTTGCAGGGTTCTATCCTAAGATCTGTAAGCCGCAACATATCGATTTTGGCTCCGAGGCGTTGAGCCTCCATCAGAGCTTCCTTCACCAGAACTTCGGTGTTCCCCAATTTTCGGTAACTGCCAACTAAGCCAAGAATCTTCATGTAACTCAATCCTAGATGCAAATAATGATTGTTCTTGCATTTAATAAATATTCGAAAAATGTTGGATTTACCTAAAAGGCACGTGCAACATTGAACCTTTCCTACTTGAACTAGCGTGCACAGATTATCTTGCAGATAACAACTTTTGTTTCTAACTCAATGAAACAGCTAAGCTAGCGGCTGCAGGAGATGTCTCCAACAACTAAACCAAAAACTTCATGGTTACATTTCGGCCTTGGCTAAGAAGTCTTCAGCGTTTTTCACGGCGATCCTATAGAAACCGTAGGTCAAGATCGCTGCTATGGCCCCACTTATTGCCAATGCAATGTAAAGGTAGAACTGCGGGAGAGGCTCAAGGAGTCCAGTCATTGTACCTATGTAAGGAACGAGTGGGGCAAGGATCACACCGGCCGAGATTAAGCAAATGATAAAGTTGATGATGCCCTCCACTGGCCTAATCATTCTTGGTCTCGGTATTT
>Ga0224501_10002834_pt1 | contig 13657 bp, 13 predicted proteins | sample SF_Oct11_sed_USG_4_FD_169105 | JGI IMG/M metagenome (GOLD analysis project Ga0224501, IMG submission 169105) | Sediment microbial communities from San Francisco Bay, California, United States - SF_Oct11_sed_USGS_8_1 | ecosystem: Environmental > Aquatic > Marine > Sediment | place: USA...
GTGGAGGGAGGGAGGGATTAGGGGAGGGGAGGTAGCGGGGGAGGGAGGTAGAGGGGGGGAGGTAGCGGGGGAGGGAGGTAGTGGGAGAGAGGGGTGAAAGAAGGAATTTACTGACTGCAATGGTGATGCCGGGAATTTTCCGGCTCTCAGGATCTCTCAGAACGCAGCCTTCAGGCACAACCTCCGGTAATAGAGTCTACAACAATATACAGTGTTTAACAGGAGATACTACTTTCTGGTTGGGAAGCAGTGTAGCGGGTGACCGAACTTTCTGGTGGGGTGACACAATAGGGCGGGTGACCTTGTTTTTCGGTGGGGCAGAGCGAGGTAGTCGGCGATCAGCTTCTCTGGTGGGGTGTAACAATTTAGTGATTAGTTGAGAATCACAACAAAGGTTCCACACGTCACTATGGTCTAATCATAAGTAAGACTCAATTCCCTATCGGTGGACATTCTATAGTCCGCCTCACTCAGATGACTGCAATACAACTTCCCATACAGATGGTGTGACTCCGCTAATTTCGCTCCTCCCTTGTCTAACTAACTGTATTCTTCATAAAATCAGATGACGCGCCGTTATCTCATGTGGCTGGTAACCGCATACCAAAGCTAGGTTACCTCAGGTGCACTGTGCTTCCGGCGTTTTTTAAACTCGGCAGCGATAAGTGACTGCCTGGCATTTTTCTCTTCCTCTTCCCGACGCTGCCGTACCGCCCAGTCAGGCTCCGAGTGCTCCGCCTCATACTCATTATATTCCCTGCAACGTAACAAAGAACGTTCCAGAAGTAATCAATCAGCCAATCAGCACATTCCACAAATACTCAATCAGCCAATCAGCACATTCCAGAAACTCAATCAGCCAAGCAGCGCTTTCTAGAAGCTCAATAAGCCAATCGGCGCATTCCAGAAGTACCGAATCAACCAATCAGCGCATTTGAGAAACTCCATCAACCAGTCAGCACCATCCTACTTACTTCAGCAACAAATGCATGACTACTGTCAAAGACTGATACCGCCAAACTCCGCTGGGTCTGTTGTACGGGCTGCTGGGTCTTTGTCAGGGCTCTAGTCAATCGGCAGCTAGATCGCACATAATGCCAATGGTTTGTGTCGTCTGATTGAAACGGAGCCGGAATGTGTTGATTATAGATAAAAGCGAGTTCGTTTTCACACGCAAAGAGCTTGCAATATACACCCGCATCAACAAAACCAACCGTTGTTCAGTTGCAATATCAAGGTGAGGGCTCTAGGACTGTTGAGATCTGAGCCTCTACAAGACCGAGTGTGTACACACTGATCGCCATCGGAAGTCGCGGTGTGTACACCAGGAAAATTAACCGGGTCAGTTTACGTTCTTATACAAACTAAAGATTGTGTCCTATTTTGGTAGAACTTTTGCTACTGAGTAATAACTGCGAGACTGAACTCATATCGTATCAACAAAGACTGAAACCCACTACACCTGAGTATACGAGTCCTACACCTATAGTTGGCAAAGTTGAAATCGGCCGTTACTTTTTCACGGTTGGTGGTCAAACCGATGAGTTCCTAGGGTTTAAACTTGACCTGATCTGCTTGCCAATAATTTAGAATTATGACTCTTTTAGGATCATACCATGTAGACCACCACTACGTGCCAAACTCAGTAGTACTAACCCGGAGATAGGCGCTCACAATGTAAACCGTTCATTCGACAGACTACTTGTAAAGCCCTTTTCAACTGGGCCTCTAACTGGCAGTCCTGGAAATCCTTGCTTAGATCCCTGTTGTCACTTAATTCTATCACGAAATCAGCAAGACATAGGTTTCTTTGTCTGTACTCCTAAAGCCTTCGAAGGGCTCTACAGCGGCCATTCTGTCGATGGGCTGAAAAGTTTACACGGCGAGTGCCTACCTCCTAGTTCGTACCACTGAGTTACGTGGTAGTGGTCTACATGATCTGATACTAAAAGAATCACAATTCTAAATTATTGGCAAATAAATCAGGCCATCTTTAAACTGCAGTTACTCATTGGTTTGACCACCGACAGCAAAAAAGCAGCGGCCGTTTTCTACTTTCCCAGCTACAGTACCCATTTTTCTACCTGATAGTATCTGTAACAGTGGAGGAAAGCAGCTACACTCCATATGATTAACCTGCAAGCAGGAGGAATTTTTGGGGATAGGAGAGACAGCTGCCCTCATCCCATTAACACCCGGAGAACATGAGAGGGAAGAGACCTTATGTTACCTCTTCCGAGCTTTTCTCCCTCCTTCATACCACTCATCATCATCATCATCATCATCACATTTCTCTCCTTTGCCAAAGTAAATGGCTCCGCCTCCGAGACCACGGGATGCTTTATTTACTGACGCAGCGTACGCACCTACACAAAAAAACATGAGCGACGCGTCTCAGCAAAAGGGTAATGCGAGGGGAGCTCACAATTACCAAGATGAGTGAGAGGACAGGTTAGGGCTTTTGGTAGTTAAAAAGCCGTTATCGGACTAGATATCACGAGTGTGATCAATGAAAACTGGCAGGCTTCATGTGACTACAGCTAATTGGCCGATTCGGCGGGATAACTCCATTGAAGCAACATATGGCAGTAATGACTGAAGCAAGTAAAATAATTGTCAGACTATCTGTGGTCGCTCACAGGGTGAAGATTAGGCATGGTAAAAGTCACAAAGGGTAAAGGAGGCCATGGGGGTAAAGGTCACGCAGGGTAAAGGTCACGCAGGGTAAAGGTCATGCAGGGTGAAGGTCAGACAGGGTGAAGGTCAGACAGGGTGCAGGTCAAACAGGGTGCAGGTCAAACAGGGTGCAGGTCAAGCAGGGTAAAGGTCACGCAAGGTAAAAATCACGCGGGGTGAAGGTCAGTGCTATCACCTTTCTGTATGTCATCCAGGTCCTTTGTTACACGTTTAGAATCAGCGCAGACATCACACTGTTTTCCACACTGTGGCTTCTTATCGCCAAAATATTCACACAGCTGCTGGTGCCTGCATCTGCAGAGAAACACCATAAACCACCCGTTTAAAATCTGACAACGCTGTTCTTTCGGTCGGTCTGGAACGGGTGTCTCAGATTTCAGGCGAGTCAAGGTGCTCCTGAGCTGCTTCTAACAGAGCAGTAAGAAACTGATGTCCCCAGTAGGTAAGAACACAAAACGGGCTTTAAAGCGCTCTTTTCACATATTCTCATCATTTCTAAATAAAAGTCTAACTCACTCCAGCTAAATGGGATAGCCCAGTGGCAGTGATTGCTATCATATCACGTACTTGCAGTGGGAATATTACCCCTAACTCACTCCAGCTAAATGGGATGGCTCAGTGGTAGTGATTGCTATCATATCACGTACTTGCAGTGGGAATATTACCCCTAACTAACTCTAGCTAAATGGGATAGCTCAGTGGTAGTGATTACTATCATATAACGTACTTGCAGTGGGAATATTACCCCAACTCACTCCAACTGAATCGGATAGCCCAGTGGTAGTGATTGCTATCATATCACGCACTAGCAGTGGGAATATTACCCCTAACTCACTTCAGCTAAATGGGATAGCTCAGTGGTAGTGATTGCTATCATATCACGTACTTGCAGTGGGAATATTACCCCGAACTCACTCCACAGCTAAATGGAATAGCTCAGTGGTAGTGATTGGTTTGCAACTGTGAGAACTTGGTCACCGCGACTACTGTAATCATACCTCAGTCAAACAAAACAAGCCTCATTATGAGGTGGACCGTCGATACTGACCCGATCATGGTGCTCCGTGTTAACTGATGAAAAAGCGAATATCTAACCCGACAGCTTCGCCAGTGAAAGCCTTATACAAGGGAAGACACCGTCTATACCCTGAACCAATCATGGAGACGGAGACAAACCGTTGGGTTTACAATCGAGAGACCCTGGGTGGGTTCGAATCCAGGCCACGGTGGGCCCCTGTTGTGAGTATGTGCTCTGCACATTTATCCCAGCTCCTACCGCCCCAACAAGCCTCAGGCTTAGGAAGTCCGTTAAATGGGATGACTAAGTGCCCGAATAAAATTTATAACAAAATAATAACAAAGAGATCCCCTAGAACTCACTTTGCCTCTTCCGCAAATTTCACCATGAACTCGAAAGCGTTCTGCGCCGCCTTTGAAGTACTGCTGGTTTTATCCGATTTAGATTTCCTGGCTTTACGCATGACTTCCTGTTTGATTAGGAAGACGAGCGTATCGCGTTCCTGTCTTGAATAGTACAGGCGACACCTGGCTGGTTTACCATCGCGACCGGCTCGCCCTGACTCTTGATAATAACCGGCGAGTGACTTGGCTACCGTCCAGTGAACAACAAACCTGAGGGGAGAACAAGAGGAGACAAATGAGACATTTCAAACAAAGACACTTCTATTTTTATGACATTTCAATTTTATCAATTGATAATGAAATAAAATAAATATGAATAAAATAAAGAAAGTATATATAAAATAATGCAAAGAAATAAAACTTTATTGCGACTAACCTCACATCTGCTTTATCTATTCCCATACCGAAGCTGATAGTAGCGGCTACGACCGGGAGTCGTCCCTCGCTCCAGTCAGTCTGTGTGTCCGCGCGTGTAGCTTTATTCAGACCGGCGTGATAAGGCTTACAGGGTATACCTTCGCGGCTGAGACGGCTGGCCACCGAGACACACTGCTCGCGAGTACGACAGTAAACGATCCCAGCCCCACACTTAACCTGCAAAAGGAATAAGAACAATCATTACAATAAAAAGAGTTGCCCACTCCCGCGCTGAGAGATGTATTAATTTAGTTGTTATTATATGGATAGCTTAAATAAGACCAGAAGTCTCTTTTACATTAAGGTCCTTAAAGTAATGAAAGCATTAATCAAAGACATTGGTCCGGCAAACAGAGTCTATTTGACAGTCTTGGTCAGCCTCGCAAATATCTATATCTTGTGTATCGCGTAATTACGTAGCCGAGTCTTAAAATCATGCAAAGTTGCTGCATTTAAAAGGTATTGATTAAAAGTGTTCCAAAGTCTAGGTGCTGCGACACTAAAAGCTAAATCTCCAGTCCGATTGAGTGTCCTGGGAAAGCCAAGAGAGTTTCTCATTTGATCTCATTCTGTAAGCCATACAATCATGTTCATCAGATACGATGGACCACTCTCGTTTGTGCCGGACTCGGATAGGACTAGCATCAATCAGATATTGGACGCCTTGATCAGCTGATTAGATGTTTATTTATTGGCCTATTTGGCCACAGATTATATTATTTATTTATTTGATAACTTATTTATGAGTTTCATATTTATTTGATAATGCAGTACTGATTAAGGACCTTAATGTAAAAAAAGACTTCTAGTCTTATTTAGGCTATCCATGTAAAATAAAACTATCAAATCAAATCAAATTAATTTATTTTTATTTATATTTTCATTTATTTTCCTCAAGCACTTTCCTAAGCCTGATCGCGCTGTGTTTTCTTTTCACAGTTCGAGAGCTAGCTTCACACTAAGTGTGATGAGCTGAGACATATGTATCTCACTCATTCGTATGAAACAACAACTTAAAACAGTTGATGTGATTGGTGTTGACTGGCGGAAAGTTTATTATAACACTTGGAATTAACAAGCCCATATGGCACGCAGTGCAGTGGGCATCCGGCCTATATCAGGGCGCACACTGTAGCAGAATACGGTAGCAGTACAGTGGGCACCCAGATTACATCAGGGTGCACACTGTAGCAGTATATGGCACACACTGCAGTGGGCATCCAGCCTATATCAGGGCACACACTGTAGCAGGATATGGCAGCAGTACAGTGGGCACCCAGATTACATCAGGGTGCGCACTGTAGCAGTATATGGCACACAGCATAGTGGGCACCCAGCTAATATCAGGGTGCATACTGTAGCAGTATATGACAGCCGTACAGTGGGCACCCAGCCGATATCAGGGTGCACACTGTAGCAGTATACGGCATGCAGTACAGTGGACAACCAGCCTATATCAGGGTGCACACTATATACGTATGAGCCGATGTTTGGTATTGTGAGGGTATGAATTGAGAGAGTGTTGGAGATGGAGAGACATTGTATAGATTCCGGTATGAAATGAATGTTGTAAGTAAACAGAACCCTGAGGTCCCCTGACATAAGCGAGTCAGCGGATACCGAGAATATTGCAGTTGTAAATAATGGATTGCTGGCTGCCTCCAAAATGGTGCCCAAGTGATGATGAAAAAAACTGCTCAGTAAGCACCGCTGAGATGAGGATCGGTCCAGTCTCAGGTTACCGCTCTTGTTGCCCGGCATCAGCCATTATACCGACTATACCAGAGCAATGAAGTTGCTGGCTGGGCAGGGTTAGTATAGCAGAAGCTGACTATTGGGACTGGCTGTACTCCCAATAACCTACAGTGAGTGGGGGGCCATGGAGGCTGTGATAGGGAAGTAAGGAGCATCCGTAATCACACAAAGTTTTAGTGAGTCAAGGAGTGGAGAGGCGGAGATACTGTAGCTTACACACAATAAAATTACAGCTGTCTATGATCTACATGTGGCTGAAGTTATTTTCAATTTTAGCTTGGGCATTTGGTCATCCGATTTACCAGACTGCCTAAGACTTGTTGGAGCTATCCCACAATGCTCTACTCACTGAGATATTCCATAATGCTCTACCCATCGAGCTATCCCACTATCCCATAATACTCCACCCACTAAACTATCCCACTATCCCATAATGCTGTACCTACTGAGTTATCCCACTATCCCATAGCGCTCTACCCTCTGAGATATCCCACTATGCCATAATGCTTTACCCACCAAGTTATCCCACTATCCCATAATACTCTACCCACTAAACTATCCCACTATCCCATAGTGTTCTACCCACTGAGTTATCCCTCTACCACACAAATTTACTAATGTGTTCAATCGACACTTACCCAGTTAGAGTTATCCGCCTCCTGACCAAGAGATTCCAGAACAAACTTACAGAGATTTCTAAACGGATCGGTGATTAATTCTTTGTGGCGGACATCGTAGTAAAGATTCGGTCTACATAAACAGGAGAAAAAATATTAGCGTTATTCTAAATTAAAAATAATAGTTAAATACTATAATGACAATGATTATCATAATACTAATGTTACTATTACTTAATACTAACTACCTAACTGCGTTAGTATTGGCGGAGGGGGGGGGGTAACCAATAACTACAAAATATGTGAAAGAATACTAGTGTAAATAACAAGTAAAATAATAAAAAATGATTAAAACAGATTTACAAAGAATATTAGTAAAAAAACACAACAATGATAACACATATATAAAAATGAATAACCCAATACGACCTTTTATGGAGGATAACACAGAAGGTGACGTGGGGAGGTAACTCACCTAAAACAACTTGTCATGAATGTGCGTAATGAGATGGGGTTAAAGTTCAGGTTGACCTTGATATCTTTGGTGACTTCCGCCGTGGCGGTGGCCGTCAGAGCAACGCAGGGCACGCTGCGAATCAGCTTCCTGTAAACGAGAGCACGTACACTGGGAGTGTAAGCGCGGGATATACTGCAGTGATTCGCTTTACCACTGTCATCTGATTTACTGTAAGGCCAGTTCAATACCGATGTAGACTGTAAGTATATAGGGGAATATTTAGCTCAGTGGCTAGAGAGATTGGAAAGATTGAAAAGTCCGGGGTTCAAATCCTAGTCATGTCAGGGACCCATTATATGGCCAAGCTCCCGCTGTACCGCGGGTCTCCCGCTGTACCGCGGGTCTCCTGCTGTACCGCCGGGCTCCTGCTGTACGGCTGGGCTCAGCAGTACCGCTGGACCCCAGCAGTACTGCTGGACCACAGCAGTACCGCTGGACCCCAGCAGTACCGCTGGACTCCAGCTGCACCGCTGGGCTCCAGCAGTACCGCCGGACTCCAGCTGCAACGCCGGGCTCCAGCTGTATCGCGGGGCTCCAGCTGTATCGCGGGGCTCCAGCTGTATCGTGGGGCTCCCGCAGACCTGCCTTATGACAGAAGCCGCCGCACAGCAGACACATGCCTACCTGAGGGCACATCACACACGCCCCCGTGTGTACATCACAGACATGCCTACCTAAGCGCGCCGAGTTTGAGGTAATCCGGACGGAAATCGTGGCCCCACTGTGACAAACAATGAGCTTCATCCACTATGAAGTAATTCAGCATGGAGTTCTGGTGCAGTCGTGTGGCAATTGAGCGGAACGTATCCGTTGTTGTCTGCTCCGGAGTGATGTACAGCAAACGAGTGCGCGGTGTTCTACGCTTCAGATCTGCCATACAAGGAGAGATGGAGGTAAGAACAACCCAATGATACCAAAATGGAAGAATGGGCTACTCAGTGGGTAGGGCATTCGGTTTCTGACCAGATGACTCGGCATCGTTTCCAGGTTTAAGCATTTGAGGTCTCTCATCAGATATCAACATTAGATAAGGAGGCCCGCCCATAGAGGACCGACTCTATGGAAGAAACTACGAACCATCCTGAAAGCGGGCCATTGGGTTAGTGGTGTCATCCACGTAAACAAAATGTCCTCTTCTGATCCCTATAGCTGTGTTGATAATAATAGTCTGCCAAAACTATTCCGCAATTTGGCCTATGACACCGATTGATGGTGCGTTGCTAGGAGACTCACTGTAAACACATGTGTAACCCTGAGAAGAGTTACTCTTTGTTATGATGACCCAATAACCCCCGCCCCTTAAGTAGTGGATGCCAACGTTAAACTGGCAGGATGACATTGGGTCAGCCTTCATATGTGAATGACTACGGCACACAACACACTCCAATCACCGCGAACACGGGAGACCGTATGCAGGAGGGAGTAATTCCATAATAGGTGCATTCGCGTGCTCGGGTTTTTCAAGACCAGAATCCATTTCGGTCGCGAAATCTGCTCAATTGCTCAATGGCCTGACCGAAAAGCGCGATCCAAAAAAGTATCTTTCACTTTTAGTCGCGATCTGCGACCGAAAGCATGCGAACAGAATTCCGCGACCGAAAGTAGTCGGCCTAGTAGTTTAGGAAAATGTCAAGGCTACCGCGAAGAGGCTTGATTACTACGTTGAAATAACGAATCGCGAACGATGGCTTGGCTTTAAACGAGGAGTTAAAGTTGGGAGAAGACAACTCTGATCCAATCAAAGTCCATCCTGAACTCCACTGCATTTCCTCAACGAGATCATGTGTTCCCGTGCTCACAGCCGAAATGTTTCCAAAAATTTGGTTCGCACGCGACTCTGACTAATGACTTCGGTTAGCAGATTTATGGCCAGCACATCTTAGTTTATAGAGATGGCTTTCATTATGGGGTAAGTATTTACACGAATATCTCTAGTCCTCGACTATCCAATCATAGCAGTATGTCTGAAATATAACAAAGAGTCCACTGCTGGTAACTGGTGCTGGTGACTAACCTGTGAGCACAGCTGATCTCTCTTTAGTTGATTGTGTTGAGTTGAGCGTGGCGGCCGGGATGCCTTTAGCCTCAAGGTGATCTAACTGATCTTTCATCAAAGCGATAAGTGGGGAAACTACCAAACTCACACCTGCAACACTTTGTTCGCTGTAACACGCAGATATAACTGTGTCTATACTTATCTCCATGGAAGGTCATCACATCCCTGAGTCATAACAGGCTTCTCACTTATTGTGCTTTAGTTGTGTGATGCGAGTTGAATATTTTACATGGGTAGCTTAAATATAACCAGAAGTCTTTTTTATATCGAGGTCCATGAAGCGAAGAAAGTGTTAAAGACATTAATTCGGTAAATAGAGTATTTGACAGTCCTGGTCAGTGTTGAAAACATCTATATCGTGTGTATCGCATAATTACGTAGCCGAGTCTTGGAATTATGCTAAGTTGTTGCATTTTAAAGGCTCAATGTTTAGCCCAATGTGTCCTGGGAGTGTCCTGGGAACGTCAAGAGAGTTTCTCACATTTGTTATCCCATGCAGGGGTGATGCGACAGCCTAGCGGATAGCGTACTGGGGTTTGGACCCGGAGTCCCGGGTTCAATTCTTTCGCGATATCCTCGTCGGATTCGGATCACAACGTTAAATAAAGGAAGTCCACCCATGGAGTTACCTTCTCTATGGGGCACGCGGGTGCAAGAAGAAAGTCTCCTAATGATGCACCCTGGGAAACACTGAGCCTAAGACTCAGTGGGCCAATTTCTGCACCACTCCTGACACTGGTCAGGGCACCTGCGGGGTACCTGCACCACTCCTGACAGCTGTCCTGTCATGGAGATACGAAGAAAAATTCCATGCTCAAAGGTACAGATATCAGTTACTGAGCAGACCAGCGCGCACGGTTTTTTAGTTGACAACAGGGTTACGGAAAACCGTGACTGTCCCGTAGAAAGATCCGGAAACTTGTCGGAAAGAGAGCCACGTCAAACAGAAAGAGTGAAAAAGTAAACTGAAGGATGTAAACTATGCAAATCTTACCTGGCTTGGCGGCCGCTGGTAGTTGATAGCATAAGGATTTACCCGCTCCTGTAGGCATCAATACCAGGACATCCTTGTCTCCTTTAAAGACGGCTCGCACGGCTTTCTCCTGTACTGGGCTTTTAAATGACTGGAAGCCGAACAACGCAGTGAGAGCCTCCAGCGGGTCGGAATAATGGACTTTAGCCGACTCATGGGAAAACTCAAAAGTTTCCACAGCTACAACATAATTTATGGACACTGAAAGACAGAAACGTTGATCGCTCAATTTCCTGGTGCATCCTCTCTAGAAAGCCACCCTACCGCAGCTCAAGTAAAAGATGCAACCTTTGCAATAAAGAAAAGACCCTCATCATCTGTCATCCAGAATTGTCATCACTTAACAAACGAAATGAACCCACATCCACTTGCCGACACAGAAAAATACACTACTGCGAAACACGCGGGGGACATTGCCGCGGGGGACATTGCCGCCGGGGACATTGCCGCGGGGGAGATAGCCGCGGGGGACGTTGCCGCGGGGGACATTGCCGTGGGGACATTGCCGCGGGGGACGTTGCCGCGGGGGACATTGCCGTGGGGACATTGCCGCGGCTTTCTACTCCCTCGAGATGCCTATCTGCCTACAGCTATAGGCTAAGCAGGTATGGCAGCAAGTACAGTCCCTCCCTCTACTTTAACCATGTGGCCACCGTAGCGAGTCCATTTCGCTCTAGTGTATTTCACTTCCTGACTTTCTAAAATTTGCGAGATTTTCTTTCCATGTGAAAAAAAAACAATGAAATTAAACTTGTTACACAAAAATGTAAACACATCCAGCCACAGAAAAGGTAATTTGATGGCACTTATCGCAGTTTATTAGTTCGAGTTATGACTAAAGGTTTGAGATATGCCCAGCAAATTATCATTACCCAGGCAGGGACCATGGTTTGAGTTAGGCATGTTTTCGAGTTATCCGGGGTCGGGTTGTCCGAGTTTCACTATATAATAAATTATTAACTTCAGTCTGCAGTACTTATGACAGTGGGAAAAGATGGTGTGAGTTACACTCTTGGAAGTATCTACCTTTTGATGAAGCGGGCACTTTCCTATCAGCATTTGTTTCCTCCTTGATAAGAATACAATCTGTATCGCTCCCGGAATCCATGGTTGGTTAGGCCCACTACGCACCCGGGTTCCCATTCATAGCCTGATGATTACAGTGCAGCTCTCACTCCTAAAAGTACCAGTTGGAGATGAGATGAGATACAAAGGAGAAAATGGCACTCCGGTAACTAGTAAGCAAGTCTAACAAGGGTAGTGAGAAACTATGTACGCCGTGTCCTGTACTCCATACCCTCGAAACCATGCACCCTCTACCCTGGAGACCATGCACCCTGTACCTTGAAGACCATGCACCCTGGAGACCATGCATCTGGGAGACCATGCACCATGTACCCTGGAAACCATGTACCCTGTACCCTGGAAACCATGCACCCTGTAGCCCTAGTACAAAACCATATACCCTGGAAATCATGTACCCTGTAGCGTGGAAACCATGCGCCCGGTACCCCTAGCGCGAAACTATGCACCCTGGAAATCATGTACCCAGTACCCTGGAAACCATATGCCTTATTTGACAGAGAAAATCCGAATGTGGTTCCGGGTCCATTGTGGCTGACTAACAATAGCATTGTTACTAACAATTCCAAGTAAGTAACTAGCATGCTCATACTGAATCGCTCAGTTAGTCACTTAGTGACTCACTGACTAGTGACTCATTCACTCACTCATTGAGTCCGTGACTAACCCGCAGTGACCGATATACCGAGTCATATGATTTAGTGGTGACAAAGTGACTCCATCCTGCATTAAAAGCTAATTAAATAATGCTCACTACTAATACTAGGCACCTCATTCACTGACTTACACTTACAGTTACACAGTCGTACTCAGTAGCACTACTACTAGTAGCTAGTAATAGGTAAGCACTGAACAGTAAACACAACAGCGAGTACACTCAGTCAGTACATTGACTGACTGAGAATACAGACACTAGACTAGTCACCCAGTTCCTGACTAGTCTAGTGACTGACTATAATCAGCACACTGCTGCAGTGTCAGTGTGATGTAAACTCACTAACTCGCCTCTGAGTGACAGAGTCCTGACTGACACTGAGACTGACAGTCAGTTCAGTAATCAGTGACCGTGTGACGTGATTCATGATTGTCAGCGACGAGTGAGCTTACATCACACTGCAGCAGTATACTGCTTATAGTACATTCCACTCACTGTAAGTTGCAGATTCGCTTAAGGTCGATAAACCGGTACATGAACCGAAATTGACAACGGGCATAGGGTCTGGGCGTAATCAAAGTACAGGATAATTCAGAAGTGGTGCCAACTTCGCTTCACCGGTCCATTGCTTCGACCTTGCCCTCACGCTAGTTTCTAGAGCCCTCGAAAGGCTCTATAGTTCCCGTTCATCAAAATTGCCTCGTCTGCTTCGAATCTTGTTCAATTGTTCTAGGATTAATTCAACTGTGCGCCATCTTCTGGTGAATTGGTAGGGTATATGAGGCGATCTACTACCTGAATCAACCGGTGGAGCGCTTTCTAGTCACTAGTAATACACCAGTGCCTGGATTAGTGAGTACTAGAAGTAGAAATCTGACTCTCGTCTCAGTTTCACACTCAGTCAGTCAGTGACTCACACTCACAGTCACACTCACAGTCACTCAGTCTGTCCGAGTCTGAGTCTGACCAGTGACATATGATATGTGATTATGTCACAGTCACTGGTCTGACTCACTCTGAGTGTGAGTCATCAGACCAGTTCACTCATCACTGACTCAAGTGACTGACTGAGTTCAGACTTCCGTCGCCTCAACTTAACTGAAGTTGAGTGTCTGAAGTCAGTCCCTCACTCACTCAGTCACTGAGTCAGCCAGTCAGTCACTGAGTCACTGTCAGTCATTGAGTCAACTACTCGGTCACACTCAGTCGTAATGTCACTGTCAAAAGTGTCAGTCTTGTTCTACCCTGACTGGGGGCTTGTCTGGTTGTGTACACATTGACGACGGGGCATGGTTCTAACCAGACTATGCCTAGAAGGGCTAGAACTTCAGACTTCTCTGAGTACCTAAACTGACCTACAGGTCCCGCCAACCGCTTCTCAAGCACGACCTGAAGAGAGGAGAGA
>Ga0224501_10002835_pt1 | contig 13649 bp, 12 predicted proteins | sample SF_Oct11_sed_USG_4_FD_169105 | JGI IMG/M metagenome (GOLD analysis project Ga0224501, IMG submission 169105) | Sediment microbial communities from San Francisco Bay, California, United States - SF_Oct11_sed_USGS_8_1 | ecosystem: Environmental > Aquatic > Marine > Sediment | place: USA...
CGCCAATCTCCGCCAGCCCCCGCCAACTGCCGCCAACCCCTGGCAGCCCCTGAAAACCCCTGCCAATTCCCGTCAATCCCTGCCAACTCCTGTCAACCCCTGCCAACCACTGCTATCCTTCTGTAAACCCCTGCCGACCGCTGCTATCCTCCTACTCGCACTTAGGTCTCCGTTTTTTTCAAATTCCATTGTACGCTTAACCATGCTCGAACATAAACTATACTCTGACAAAACATTTTATCACACTCCATCTTCTCATTGTAGGTGGTAATGAACCGTCTGTCCACAGTAGGGAGTCCTCTGCGTCACGACATGACAGAGATAAGTCGTAAGTACTCACTGTAATGCAGCGTAGCTTCTAATCAACTCAAACCTCTGGAACTTTCGGAATACGCTTTGAAGTCTCACAATGTTTGACCCTGGATATTGACTAGTCTGCTCAGCCCAACAGAAGCCAATCGAATTATTTCGACCCTATTGAAAGTTTGGCCTACTTTTTATCAGGGACACTGGTTTTTAGATATTATTTACTTAAATAATGCTTAAATCAGGTGACTCTAATCCACTAGTTGGTTATCATGGGAAAGGGATTTTGAATGACTCGAGTTGTCTCTCTCATTTTCGTAGGCCTGTTGCTGACTCGCCCGACAGCGCCGGTGCTCAGGATGTCGGCAGCCTAACAGACAGTGCTGAGCCGCCATTGGTGTACAGCGCCCGCCTGCTCTGTCACTGCTTCCTGCTGAACGGGGAGGGTCTGCGTCCTGACCGAGACGTCAGAGTCAGTATAAAATCTCTAGCTCTTGCCTGCCTCTCTCATATTGTACGCTGGTATCCTCAGTGCTTGGCACGCACACTATTCATAGGAGAAACTGGTAAGTGAAAACACCTGAATCTGGGCGCGTTTCCCCCTGTTTCTTCACCTCATTGTCTCATTTGTCAGAGGTGGTCGAGGTCTTCACTCATCGCAGGTTATGGAGATGTACCCTAGCCCCCTATTGGTTAATGTATTGATCTTGTTCAAGCTGAATCTCTCCAAATCTTGTGTTTCTAAGTAAGATTTCTAAGAGACTGATGAGCTAAAAGGCTCATCCAAGACATTTTTTTCTGAGACTAGCAGTTGTGCAAATGTTTGGAACAGTCCACAGGCAGTGCTCTGGGATCCGCCCTCTAGGACTACTGTGTCAGAAAAAATACAGTGAAACTTGGATAACTCGAACAGCAAGGGACCATAAAAAAGTTTGAGTTGTGAAAAGTTTGAGTTCTGAGTTATGCTCTCCCTTTGCATTAGCCATGTGGCCAGCGTAGTGAGTCCACTTGGGTCTAGTGTGCTCCATTTCCTGGCTAAGCTTTCTAAAATTTGTGAGATTTTCTTCTCATGTGAAAAGAAAAACAGTAAAGTTAAGCTTGTTACACAGGAATGTAAACATATCCAGCCACAGAACAGGTAATTTGGTGGCACTAACCACAGTTGATCAGTTCGAGTTATGACTAAAAGTTCGAGATATGCCCAGCAAATTATCACTACCCAGGCAGGGACCATGAAACTTTATGTGAGTTAAGCAAGTTTTTTCGAGTTATCCGAGGTCGAGTTATCCGAGGTCGAGTTATCCGAGTTTCACTGTAGTTCAGAGAGCATAATGGGCAAATTAGGTTGAGCGTTCATCGTAGGTGTAATGCATTTCAAACACAACTAATTAATGGTCAACAATCATGTTGTCCTGAGACGTGTGATATGTGAGTGCCAGAACCCCTAGTTCCAAATATTCTAGCATTTAAATAGAAGCCTTTTGTTAAATAATGTTGCATTACATGGACTGGAATTATCCACTCTGTACTCTTTGGTGTAGGAGAGCAGAGGCTGTCTGATGTCCTTCTGTACAGAACACATTCGGACCCTCAGCTGCAGGGAAACGTCTCTCTAGTCATTGGCAATTTGCTGCACACTCTTATTACCATCCACATGGAGCGCGCTGACACTGGTAAGAATCGCATTCCGTAAATCACGAAAATATAGCCCCGGGTAAAAGTATATATGGGTATAAATAAGTCCCAGTTAGGGGCTGTATGGGTCTAAATAAGTCCCAGTAAGGGGCTGTCGGTGTGAAGGTTCTAAGAGACACTGTGTTGTTACTGGACCAATGCGATATTCTATCCAGTATAGGCCCTGTCCCCTTTATTCGGTTGGTGAGACTACTGAATCGTCCTCATATTTGAGATTTTATTGGGCCAATAAACACAGCCACGCCGTGTTCCACCTTCTAGCAGTGGATTACTCTGCTCGGAACGTTGTTTGCATTCACGGTATGTTTTCTGTGATTGGTAATGTTCGTTCAGACTTACATAATCCATTAGCCGAGCTCTGCATCACTGCATCACTATAGGGAGTCAACCAGTGTTGGTGTAAACTTGCTGATCAGCCTCGTCCTTTTTAACAAGGATATTCAGGGCTATGCACTTGCATTACAGATGAAGCTCACAGGAAGGAGATAGAGCGGTACATTCGACTGATAGACGAGTTAATGAGTAACGGAACATCTATGAGCACTCGTTTGGCGTTGTCTGCACTGCGTGCGTGCCTGCCCACCATAATGATAAGTGCATTCTGCAGTCACTGTGTCAGCTTGCTGAAACGAGCCCTGAAAAATCAACATAATTCATATTGGCTTGTCAAGGTAGAGTTTATAATTGTTTACGGGTTTATTCAGAAAATATATATTGAAGTAGTGCGGAGTGAAACCCAAACTTTTCAGTCATTTACTGTATTAGTCTTCCTCTATTTACAGACAGGTTTAAAGAGGATTTTTCAGGAAATTTCTAAAATTAACAAAGCTTGACTTCTAAGCTGATATTTCGGTCAAAAATTGTCTTCCCCGGTGCTGATGATCAGGTTTTTAAGCCTCTGCACTCCTGGCCAGTTTTTCAGTTGGCCTTCTCTCAGGCAGTTACTGCCGTCTCCTCCCCCATAGGTGGAGCTACTGGAGTTACTCAGCGAGGTAGATTACCTGGCTTTGGCCAGACTCTCTGATCTGCAGGACGCCTCACTGGAAGTCATACTCTCACTGCTCGGTGACTCCGACAGTAGAGTGAGGAATGTGGCCAGCTCCGCTCTAGTCAGGTCAGTATCACTATTGCTGAATGTCAAGTGTTAACCTAGCCAAGGCGTGCCAACTGGCCGCAGCCTCCATCCTCGTCATTGCACTGAAAAGCAATGCTTCAGAGAAGACAACTCCTAACTATCACAGTTTCTAATTCATGGCTAAATGTTACACCCACCTTTTAACCTTTGCTTCTGTATGTTAGGCCTCGTCTCCATGGACCGTCTTTTAGACAAGGCATTGTCCTAATAATGCCATCAATTTAAAATTGTTTTCTCTGATGCAGGGTGGTTCCTCAGCTGTATTACCCTATGGATCACACTCTGCACAGCGTTTCGCTGGCACGCGCCCGACAGCAGACACGCGGGCTAGCTTATCCGCTGCTATCACCAGAGCCCATAGACATGCCGCCCCTGGTACACGGACTCCCTGAGCCGTACTGCCACTCTACCGAGGATCCATCCGCTGTGCAGTCCACGCTTAGTAAAATCGTCTACAATTTACTTGATCGTTTCACTACATCCTCGTGCCAACATATGAAGGTGAGTGATGAGAAATTTCGGAGAATTCTGAATAAATATCTCGGAGAAACTCATTAGCCTGTTCTGTTTGATTTCATTGTTATTTGCAATAGACGAGCCCAAGGCGTTTTGACTAGGTTTCTGTGTCATCGATGGGGGATCTGCATAGAATCACCCAGGAATAACCTATAGGTAGATCCTAAAAAACTTTGACAGAACAAGCTGGGATTGTGGGATGAATACCAATTGGTATCCTTCAAAAATGGAAAGGGAACGAAAGATAGAACTCAGTAGGGCCCAGATCAGATATAAGATTGTTGTTGCTGAAAATACGGTTCGACCCCAGGACTTCTGCTTGTGTACTGTTTTGTTGAAATGTGAAAATTTCTGTTGGTCGTAGTCGCACAAACACACTTTAATGCTGTGTTGACACCGGTCACATTTTTACTGTAGCTCGGTATATGTCACGTGATGTTTGAGCTGTCACAGATGTACAGAGTGACCGAGTACCCGTATGCTTGGGGCTGCGCAGCTGGTGTTAACTGCGCCAAAACAAAACTGCCCAATCTACCCAACTCCACCAACAGGTATCGCGCTCAAACATCCTAGTGCTGTTTATAAATCCCTTGTATAGCTACTGATATAGTAACACTCTATGTCTTGTCAGGATAACTGGACAGCTCAGTGGTAGAGTGCTGTGCTAGTCATCATGAGAACCAGTCACCCTGTTGTGAGTGTGAACTCCACATTATTTCTAGCTCAATGAAAACCAACGTCATTATGGGATGGAGCATTGATTCTAACTCGCTGGTGGTGTTCTATGCTAGCCCTCAACTGGTAAAAAAGAAGTCTTAGAAGGGTGGAGGGGTTATACGAGAACAAACCTCTGTATTTATTTGGCAATGACTGTGTCCGCAGTCTTGCCGAACTGATCGTGATGCAGACCATTCATATTTCTGGTACATTGTCTGCAGCGACACTGGTTTATTGATTGGAATGCATGACCTGTGCAAGAAATAATACATTTCTGGTACATTGTCTGTTGAAATGTATGCCCGTGGCCCTGGTGTCCGTTTCACAGACATTATTTGGTTGTAGCTCTCTGATGTCTCTGATGCTGATGGAGGAGCTGCGATTGGGATCGGGTGGCGGGCCCATGAACCTTTTCCTGTCTGTGCTCACTCACTCTCACCTAACGCTCGATCTGTCCATACACCAGGATGTCCTGTCTCTGGTTGGCAATCTCCTGGCCGGGGCTTGCCACTCAGCCCTAAAGCAAGGACAGAGTGATTCGGGTAAGGATCATTTAAAAACGAATTGTCTTGTTCGACCGTATCGTCATTTGATTTATCGGCCCTCCTAAACCGGAGGCTTGCTCTGGAGCGGTAGAGGCTAATACTCCGAATGATACTATGGGGATTGAGGCTTGGTCCCACGATCTCTTCAGATGTGCTCTAGCCACTGATCAATCCCATTATCACCACATTCACATGACAGTGTTCCAATCCGAGCCAACAGATCCCCACCCTTAAATGTTGTTTTGATTTGGAGACATTTTGTATATTCACTTCTGTCCAAATAGTTGCAAAATCGGCATCTCTTTTGTAGTTATATAGTAATGTTAGCTGCTTTAATTTTCTGGCCCGGAGCGCGCATCGAATTCTGTGTAACAACCCCTATGATGTTTTCATTCTGCATTCATAGGTAGAACAGAGAAGACATGGATCGGCATTTATGATCGATTGCTCGTACCCGCAGCCGATAAACTGCTCACTCATGTTTTAAAGTAAGTATGGTGGCCTATAAAAATATAGGAAGAAGTAAATTAACTCATCATCTTGACTGATTGGAGCGACATTCATTAGCCTTTAGGTTAGTTACAAGTTATCACAATCAACTGTGTACTGCTGAACCTCCGACTTATGAACCCTTGGAGTAATTGATATCGTTGCATGCTATTTGGCTATTCACGACAAGAAAAGTTTCAACTACTTATAAATTCAGGTAAGATGGTAAAACTGGGTTGGTTTTCTCTGTTATAATAGCAATAAATGGTTGTTTTGGGTTTAGACTGTCTGGTTGTGACGAGGTCATTATCTAATATAACTCTTGATAGTGTCATTATATATATATATCTGGTCAGTTCAAAAACATGGAGCGTCTCTTTGAAATCGTTATTTACTCTTAGCCTTAGACAAAACGTAATGCTCAAGACTGGTCTGAATTTGTTGACACCGCAATAAATTTAGTGGAGCCTAACTACATAGCTGCACTAAGCTGTGGAGCAATTCGCCCTTGTTAATTTTGGTGTTGTGATGCCATTGTTAATATTATTTTCAGTGTAGGGCTTGTACAGTCTATCCGTACTGCTTAATTGGCTGCGGAGTCATGCATTCCTGCAACGAGCTGGGTGACTACGGGACTTATAGTTTTAACGCAAAGTCGTTTTAGAGTTGTGCTCTCTTGGTTTTTGCGTATATGCTTTTTGGCAACGCATGACAATATAAAGTACCATAAACCATAGATATAACACAAGTCATACTGATGTGCTATAAAAAGGTCCATAGGCTTTGTTGACATACTCGTCTCTGATTTCAAAGATGGCACTGAACTTACTACTGTGTAACGGTCATTTTGTCGTAAAAATACTTTCATTGCTATTTAGTCGCAACAAGGTCATCTTACAAATGGTAATTATGTTTTAGACTGATGAATATATTTTGTCATGTGTTGGAGGACATAACTCCCGCTTCAAGCACTATTCCCAAAGCAGTGCTGGATGCGGCTCGAGAGGCCATCACGAGTCCCATCAAAAAGAGAGTCGGCAGTAAGAACGACCTACCATCACAAGAGGCGACACCTGAACCCAAAACTGCTAAGGGTATATGCACTCAATAACTACATAGTAGTGTCTAAAGTAGTTTCAGGTCTTCATGATAGAATTGCATCAGAAGTGGTACAAAAATTGGCCTACTGGGTCTATTTGACTTAGTGTTACCCGGGATGAATCATTAGGAGAGTTTCTGCTTACAAGAAAGGTGCCCTATAAAAAGGTCACTTTATGGGTGGGGCTGCTTGAGGATGCGAAGACAACGGTTTGTACCCTGGCTGGAAACCGATCCAAGGACCCCTGTGCACTATCTACTTAGCCATCGCTTGTTCCCATAGTGGTAACTGATAAGATTAGCGCGACTGCCATCTAGAGGAATGAGTGACAGCTTGGGTGGTAAAATAGTTCTTTGCTGGGATGGGAGACTGAGGTAGTCTGGATTCAATTTGTGAAATTAACCAAGACAGTTATGTGTTAGCAATTCAACCCCTACTTAGCATAAACAAAGGATGTGGGCAATGATTAGTAGGCGGGTACTAGGTACTTGCAGCATATGTCAGCGCTACAAAAGATTTTATTTCAATTTAGCAGATCATCAATATGGATATAAAGTAGGCAAGCCACTTATTCAATAGAAAATGTTCATTATAGTAAAGTACACCTATGGCAGTCATTGAAAAAGGTTGGAGAGCACAAAACCGATTTAAAAGAGTCGGACTCATTAGTATGATGCAGCCATTGAAGGCAGAACGTAGACTGGTTTGCATGGAATCGGGTGTAGGCGGAGCCTAACTCTCAAATTCCATGTAGAGGGCGCTGACTCTCGGCTGCTGGGGTTGGGGCGCTGCCAGTCGGCTTTTATCCAGTGGCGGTCGTTTCTCCGCAAATATCGCCGGCTCAGCCTCGACGTATAACTCGTAATCATTCTCTGGGGCGGCACTACTTCGGGCGCTGTCGCCATTATAGTATGTGCTGACGGTGGCCGCGCTGTCCCGTGTCATTTTACATGCGTCCACGTAGTGACTGGGTGGCGGCAGCGGAGATAATGACTGCTTACGCTTGACAATTGTGTGTGAAGCATAGTGTTTTTGTGAAGGTTGGTTGAATTTGCTGCGGAGAATAGCCTCACTGGCGGTGGTTTGCTGCGTCCCGCGTCTTGCGCACACAATAAGAATGACAATGATGCCAATGGCTGCAAGAGCGAACAGGATGATAAACGCGGCCGCGATACGAACCCAGACGGAGGGTGGCTCTGCTTTTGCCGGCTTCTGGTCATTAGCGGGAGGAGGCGACGCAGTCGCGTTAACCGGCACGCATGAGTGGAAGAGTAGCAGCTGTGCGATAGTCGAGGTGCTTGTGAGGTTGGCAAATTGCTGCATTCCGATGACATATTCACAGGGCCAGCCTGACTCGCGATTCAGTTTAAGGGCTTTACACGGTGATCGGCACGCGTGGAGTGCGGATGCCAGCTGCCGCTCCAACTCTTCCTGTCTCATCACGTGACATTCGACCAGAACGGCCTCGCTCACTGTCAGCGCTTTGTCGAGTTGTGGCTCCTGCCCTGGCGGACACGACGAGCGCAGCTGATCGGTGTCAATTTGACCGCTTGTCGCCAGAAACTCTCTTTCGTCCGGTACTGTGTATCTACCTCGTACAGTGATGGCGGTGGCATGACTGGTCTGCGAGTCATTCAGACAACGGAACTCCAGTAGTAAGTTAGGATACCAGACAAGATGGTCACACGCACTGTCCGCCGAACATTTCACCAAGTCGTTCTCGAGTAGAATGCGATAGTTGTCATCAAGTCGATGAAATGCATACTCCACACAGGATTCACTGTCTGGCATCATTATCTCGATTGTTTCGAGTTGAACTAGAGAGTCAAGTCTCAGCATTGACATTAAAAATGGCTGCCCCGCCTCTATTCGGAAGCTCTGTTGGAATGTGTATGCCGCGAGGAGCTTATCTGCACTGAGAAGCAGGGTCATCACCATCACAATAAACCTCAGTCTCTCCATGCTGATTATCCAGAATATTTTGACCTCTATGACAATGTGCGAGGGAGCGTTGTCTCGATTCTGCTGTGCTTGAAATAGTGTGATGGTCTGTTCGCTATATGATTGTCTAGGTTCTGAAAGTATGTAATCCACAGTGTGAGCTTCACGAGCTCAAGAGCAGCGTGTGACACAAAGTATCACTTACTTAGTGACTCGAAGAGACTGTATCTCAAATTTTGTTTTATCTTGGATAAGGTTTATGGCTGTGATAGCGAACCCGTTATAGATGAACCTCTCTCGTCATGAGCTTATGTCAGAGATAAGAGAATGAGTCTTACCTCTTCTCATCCTGGTTCACTGCGACACTCCAATGCGGGTTGACTTGACTGGCTTATCTCAGCGTACTGCTTGAAAGTTGCAGTTGGCTCAGTCATAATCTACCACCCAACTCTGGTATTCATTGCACACTGATAGCAGTAACTGTGCCATCTGATTGTAAATGATTTGTAAACAGTGGTATGAGTCATAACAGAGTTTGACTCCTATTGATAAATCTTAGAGAGTATATTTGTCGCCAGTCTAGTAGAAAGAGCTATAATTGCAGGGTCCTAAACTAAAGTACTGCAAATACAATGATTATTTCCAGTGGAAATTATTATACTACCACAGAATGATTTTAGATTAGCTGTAAGGGTGATGACACTGAAAATATTTTCAACTAATGCATTGTAATGCTGAGTTAAATTCAAAATGACGGTCAGCTTGCCCACATGTGCCAATGAAATGCTTTGCTGTCGCTAGAAGCATTTCCATCTCCTTTTTGAGCTATCGAGCTATTTTCTCTAGACGAAAGTTTTCAACTTTTAAATTTGGCCTCGGCCACTCGGCCATCTTAGTTCACGGACCTCCTTAGCCTGAGGGTTGTTGGAGTGGTGGAGCTCGACTAATGTTCAATTCAATCGTCGCGTTTTTATTCTCAGCGAGAAAACTCGAAGCGTCGAGTTTAGGTGTTTCTCAGCGATGAAACTAGACGTTTGGTCGAGTTAAGAACTGCAGGCGTGCTACATGGCTAGGGGAGGGTCATTTTCAACTGCCAAACAAGTTTTCTCAGCGATTGCGGAGAGTCGAGTCAGGTTTTGATCTTTGGACTGTACTGACAGAGTGAAGGCCAACTGATTTGAGCTTTTAATTCTTGAATATAAGGAACAAAGTCTGAAAAGTGTTTAATTTCATTAAATTGTTTGAAACAGCCATTAATTTTTTGTTTTTAAATGGAACGGCATAATGGAATAAGGTCTTATTCCGCGATCAACCACTATTTTACAATGTCCTTTTACTACTGAACTATCCAGCTACCGCTATTTCCTTTGCAGAGGCGGAGAAGGTGATCAAAAATAAAAAAGAAACTTTAGGAACATTCCATCACATTCCGTTCTACATGAAACTGTACGAAAGTATCAAGGGAGCGTACCAAAACTACAAGGTAGGTCTGCTGCACTCAGCGAGTAAGATAAAAGACTCCGGGGTGTGGACACCCATGTTATAGAGCCTCTGGAGTGGTTATTGACTCCAGTCACTCAAATGCGGGTTTCAGGCGGCCGCGTTTTCAGCCTGGGTGTACTGTCTATGCTTGGCAAATACGAGTTTTGTCAGGAGGACTTTGTCTCCCCATTTGGTCCGGGGAGATGGGTCGGGTGAATGCAGCATAACGTAATAACATGTATGATATTTTCTATAACAGTGTATTAATGGCAAGGCTCCACGGCTAATCACGGCTGGGGCTGAGCACAGTCATGCCAAACCGTCTTTGATCTTAGCCTGATCAGACACACCGGTACCAAAAGCTAGAAGTGAAAGCTCGGTCATTTACAATTTGCCTAAGAGGGCCGAGCATGACCGGAACCCTGCTGGGATACTGGGAATTAATCCGAGACTATGCAGGTATATTTTTCTTAGTAGAGTGTTGGGCTGACTCCATTCTATTCAAATCCCGGTCAATTGTTGTGTTACAGGCCACACTGTCGCTGGGTAAGATGGATAAGTTTGGCTCAACGCTGCACGCTACACTGCTCGTCTTCGCACAGCTTCTAGAGGTCGCCGGCATCGAGGACGTGGGGCGATGCGCCGAGGAGGCACTCGATCATCTCAAGGCAACGATTGGTGTGTCTCCAGTTGCCACTGTCATCGCAGTTCACCAGGTGAGTGAGTGCCTCATTAAGTCAGAACTCGTCGCCCTCATCATTGTAGTCTCAACAAGCTTTTATTCTTTTTCTATATGGGCACATGGCTATCTTAGTAACGGACCTCTTAAACCTGAGGGTTATTAGAGTGGGAGGAGCTCATTCTCACAGATTATACCTAGCACAACTCTGACTTGAACCCAATATCTTTTGGTCTACACAGTACGAGGGTACACCGATCGGCATAGCGAAGGGAGTAACATCATTACGTAGCAATGCGCCAACTTCGAGGAGTACTTACAATTATCCCTTTAACGTCCTATTGTCTGTTCAGCTTACAAACCTACCTACCCTTTCCATAAACTTTACAGGGAGTTCAATGAAACGGTTCTGTTTGACTTTGAGGGCGTCAAAACTCAATGTGACTGTACTGCTGATTTATTGGCAATCCATTTATTCATTCATATCAATGACTATCTATCTAATCGGGGCTTTTATCTTTGGCAGCTATTGAAGGCTCTATTTGGAACGAATATCTCTAGTCAGTACGAGGACCTGGTGGAGAAGAAAGTTCTGAGCCGGCGGGGGGAGGACTCCACTCGCCACCCTCTCGTTGTTCGTCCAGGACTGTTCAATGAGTGCGTGGCCACGCCGTATGCTGATCTCACACAGAGCCTCGCTATCAATCCATTTAGGAATGAGATCGATGACAGTAACAAGTGAGTGGCCCACAGTGGAGGGGAGTGAATCGAGGAATAAACTTTTTAACTGAGATTTGCTCCGACTTTGCAGAAACTTGATGGGATCGCAACTGTTCAGCATTGAGATGGAGTCATTCATTTCTGCAGAAAAATATCTGATTGGCTTTGATGCCTGAAAGTAAAGGCCCTTTGTTCTTTATATACAACTTGGCATCTAAGCTGTGTTATATTTGGGTCAAGCATCACAGTCAACCAAGTGTAAAACTAATTAACGGATTTTTGTAATTTATCATAGTTTGTAATTCACTGTACATAGAAAAACTGACGCGTTAGGCGAGACCTCTGGACATTAGTGTGTTCCACTTAGTCACACGGGAGCTATATGTTTTAGCCCAATGTTTGTTCTGAGGAAAACTTTGGAGAGACGACTGCCAGCCGTTCTGCGACCAAACGCCAAAGTGGATAAGGTGATCTGTCTTCAACTGCCTACCTCCCTCCCATACCTGCCAAGTAGCTCTGAGGAAAATGAAGGAAACAGGCTTCAAATTCCCTGGTTTTGGCCCCAATTCCCTGGAGATTTTTTCCTGATGATATTTTGAGCAGTTTGCCAGAGTAATTGATTGAAACAAGGAAGGCTTTGCATTGCCTGATGTTGAGGAACCTTAAATTTTATTTGATACCATACACTAGTCCATTATTATAGATAAATCTACTTTGCGGGAGACTAGGCAAGCATGCTAGGTACACATAAATAAGGCAGCATTAGCACGATTATGTATAGAACAGTGATGACTGCCTTCACTAGTCTCATCAACAAAGAAAATAAGTCAACTAGTAGCCCTTCAGTTCGACCTTCAGTATGAAAGATATACGGTTTTGGTTTTCTTCAAACCACTATAAAAATGTAAAACCTGTTAATAAGTGCCTTTATACAAGTGCAGGTGTTTGGCTTAGCAAATAGGCACTGCTACTGGTCTGAGTAGGAATGGATTGAAAACGAAACTACTTGCAGTCAGAAGAAGTCATTAGATTAGACTAGTCAATTAACATCAGCTATTCAGAAGCCTTGACTAGACATAGTACTCACATAGTAATTGTGACATAGTACTAGTAATTCAGTGGGTCTGTGTTTATGAGTCCATGTAATTATGTATCAATCATCAATGAATCCTATCCTCTCAGTCTCAGGCTCTGAGTCTCACTCATTTACTTGGCCATCTATATCATCCTTGAGAGGGAATAAACCTCTGAGTGAGTGACTCTGTGCCACCATTTTCTTGTGGGAGAGATGTGTCTTACCCATTGTATGCCTGGTGACATCATGACCATGCTTACCCCCAGCTGCAAGTGCAACATTAAACTAAGTACAGTTACAGTTACACTGACTGTAGTAACTTGAAAGTCTAAAGGCTGTATTGCAAAAGGGGCAGTAAACATGATTCACACCTAACCTACTAGGTTGGACAAAATCACACTCTGTTATCCACTCCTTTTGAAATTCACACGAGTATTCTGGGTTTTAGACATGGCAGCTAAACAGCTAATAGGCAATATTTTACAGCTAATGCTTTTACTTTCCACTTTGCTTTTCAGCTTCACAAAGGTTCTGCTCGCAATCATACAGGTCAAGGTCACATATACACTTTTGTCATTTAAACATCTATTGGGTGAATGTGAGAACGTGAGCTAATCAAAGGCAAGATACCAAAATAGGGAAAGAGTGGAAAAACATTGCATTTGTAATCAATATATATTTCACTATCAGTACGAAGAGAACAACTAGTCAATTACTATGTACTCCGAAAACTTGAAGTAGCTGAACTGAGCCGTGCATATTTGTGAAATTGACCCATTTAACTGAATCCCGGGAGGGTTGCGGGAGGTCCAGAGTTGTGCTGGAGATTAGCCTGAATCCCGGGAGGGTCCCGGAGAATGCGGGAGACTTGGCAAGTATGCTCCCTCCCTCCATCCTAACCATCACCACACATGGCCCCTGGGCCCTGGGAAGTTTAGTTTGACTGACCCGCCAGCTTCCACGGACAACCCATTCAAACATGTAATATGCTACTTCACACTGAGTCAGGGGGTAGGGCAGAGACGTCTATGGGACATAACCAATTTTCACAATGCCAACTCTGCCAGTGGACAGGTCACTTAGCCATCCTATTTGACGGACCTCCTAAACATGCATACATTTTCGGATAAAGGTATTTCGACGCAGTCGTAGGTTTGTCCCTCGTGTTACATGCTATCTCTCTCTCTGTTTGTTACAGAACACGATTGGGGCGTATATTCGCATGTTTGAGCCACTGGTGATAAAATCAC
>Ga0224501_10002837_pt1 | contig 13644 bp, 8 predicted proteins | sample SF_Oct11_sed_USG_4_FD_169105 | JGI IMG/M metagenome (GOLD analysis project Ga0224501, IMG submission 169105) | Sediment microbial communities from San Francisco Bay, California, United States - SF_Oct11_sed_USGS_8_1 | ecosystem: Environmental > Aquatic > Marine > Sediment | place: USA...
TCCGCTTTTTCAGATAGTTGATCTTCGGTTCATTTCGTCTAGTCACTTGAATCGCAAGAAAAGGGTGCTATGTGGGTTATTGCGCGCGCTTGTTTTCCTAAACTCCATACATTTGATCTGGAGCGAGAATTTTTGGAAATCTCTTTCTTAGCTTCAGACGGATGGAATAGCACAGGTGGCATTCGTCAACGTATTCTTCTTTGTGTTCAACGTGGTATTCTCTAGCAAGTTCAGCTGGGCCTCCTCTCAGAATCGGTCCACATATCGGATGCTTTTCTGGATCGAAATTGGCGAACAATTCAGTGAGCGGAGTTTGCTTCATATTCCCTATTGTAATGCCTTGACAGACATGAACATAACCAAAAGGGTCAACGTGCACTCGGCCTTGGTTAGAAAAGTCCTCGTCTAGACATTTGTCAAACTCTGTCCAAGGCTTTGTAGGTAATCCCTCTACAAGTTTCTCCACCGCTCGACCCTTAAACTGAACATTCCCTCCGACAACGGGCTTGCCTTTCCACTCGACTTCATCCAAGTATTTCTTCGGGTCGTCTATAGTAATCTTGCCAACTGGCAAGCCAAAATCTTTTGCGGCTTCGTAGGCGTATTTGGCAAAGTTCTCTTCCGTGTCGCCATAATAATAGGCATCGTCGCTTATGGCCAAATCGTGAATGCCAATTTCTGAAATTGGGATGAGCCATTCTTTTGCATCTTCGACCGATGTGGCCCAATAAGCATTCGTGACAATTAACCTTCTGAACCCACAATCTTTAGCTGCGCGAAGGCCCCAAAGCATAGTTTGATAGTACAGGAACGGTTCACCTTCCTCAAAGCAAATTCCGCTAATATGTCCAACCTGTTTTGCCTCGTTGAGGATTCGGCGTATATCAGAAATCGTCATTATACCCTTTGCCTTTGGCTTGCTGTAGACGAAACAGTGGTCACACTCGAAGTTGCATTGATAGGTTTGAAGAAGATGTAATCCGGTTATTGCCATAGTGCATTATTGAGGATCCAAGTCATTTAATCTTTTCATCATGTTGCGAGCATCGAAAATGTGTGGTACGTTTTGAAGTAAACTCATGTGCGCGCATGAAGATTATTTATCATGTCTTCTATGATCAAAGCTGACTTCTTGAACTGTGTGTTAGCTTTGGCACTCAATTTCAGTTCGAGAATTCTTTCAACGCCATTTTTTCCAAGAATGACAGGAACACCAATGGAAATGTTTGAGAAACCGTATTCTCCTTGTAGGAAAGTAGAGACACCCATTACTCTGTTTCTGCCTCGCAAGACAGCGTCGACGATGATGGCTATGACAACTGCTGGTGCATAGGTTGTGGCCCCCTTTAGCTTTATAACGTCAGCGCCAGAGGTTTTTGTCAGGTTTACTATCTTTTCAATCTGCTCTTTTTCCAGCAGATCTTTTATTGGTATACCGGAAACAGTAGCATATTCCACAAGGGGCACCATGGAATCCCCATGTTCTCCGATGACCAAGGCGCGAATATCTTCTCTCGAAACATTTAGCTCAGATGCTATGTAAGATCTGAAGCGCAAAGTGTCAAGAGTGTTTCCTATTCCAAAAACTCGGTTTCGTTCAAAGCCTGATTCTTTGTACGCTATGTAGGTCATAATGTCAACCGGGTTTGTCACAATTATAAGGTTGCATTCCGGGGCATATCTCACGACCTCTTTTACTACGGTTTTCACAATGTCGGAATTCACTGCCGCAAGGTCAAGACGTGTCATTCCAGCTTTTCTTGCTGCCCCCGCGGTAACAACCACAACTTCTGAGCCGTCCATCTCACTGAAATCGTGGGTTCCCCTCACTTTGCCGTCAAACTCTATTGCAGGTGCAGCTTGCATCATGTCTAATGCTTCGCCTTTGGCTAGCTTCCCAGCAACATCGATCAGAACAACGTCACTGATTCTGAACCTTAGTATGTTGAAGGCTGAGGCGCTTCCTACCTTTCCCGCCCCTATGATCGAAATCATGTTTTTACATGCAACCAATTGCTCTAAAATGTTTTCCGTATGTATTCATGCAGCAATTATGGAATAACGAGGATAAACGTCAAAGAGCTTACGCACGTCTTTTTTTGGGCGGTTTCTTCCTGAGTTCTTCGATGGCCTGTTCTTTTGTTTTCCCTGCTTTCATTTTGCGAGAGAGGTGAAACTCCAATACTCCCTTTGGATTGTGTGGATACATACGTCGATATTTGACAAGAAGATCGTCTGGGTATTTCTGCGGAGGATGATTGGTGATTAGAGTCACGTGAGGAAGCTCACTGGGTTTCTTTTGTACAGGTTCTCCGGTCGCGTCGTCTTCTGGCTTTTCTTCTGTTTGCCCAACCTTGGCCAGCAGTCTTCTGAGGTTCTCATTTGCATGCACATTTTCTTGGAGAAGATCTCTTAATGCCTGCATCCTCGTCTTTCCAGCTTTGGTTTTTTGAGAAATGTGGAACTCCAACACACCCGTGGGATTGTGTGGATATCCAACTCGGTAAATATGGAGGAGTAGACCATATGGATCTTCTGGGTCTAGTTGTTCAAGCGGTATTTCAGCCCTTTCTTGCAGGTGTTCATCCATTCGTGTTTCACGGATATTTTTCACGCCCGTCTCGACTCCGCGAACCAGAATTTTGCTGTAGGCATATATTGCAATAAAGATGGTAATTCCGGCACCGAAAAGGAGAAAATGAAAAGGCAGAGCACCTGTGATGGGCAGACCATAGCTCACGATGTGAGCTGCCGCAATCACTAGGATCGTTGTCACTGCAGCGCTCATAACTACGGTCGTAAGAAGTAGAATACTACTCCATTTCACTTCACTTATGTTTTTGCTCAGTCCTCCCCTTAAGGTCAATTGATTTGTTTCCTCATTGATGTGACGGGTGAACCGCAGGTAAAAGAACCCAGCTACGACCGTTACAATGGCGATGGACACCTCATTGAATGTGAGAGAAGTTTCTATCATCGGATGCATCGTTTCGTTGGCGGGTGTGCCTGATACGAAGGTTGTCAGATTCACGAAGAAATTCATCCAATCTACCGCCGACACAGCCAGAAGTCCTGGAAGTATAAGCAAAAGAATGAACGTGAAGAAGCCTTTCGCTTTGCTGAATGGATTCAGCAACGTGGCGGATATTCCGAATAGGATGGATAAGAGTGGAACAAACGCTGGAAACAGAGCTATTATTTGATCGACCAAGATTCTTCCTGATTCTTCAAATCGAAAAAGGAAGGCGATGATAGCTGGAACTGCTAAACAAAAAGGAATCATGCCGGTCAGGTATTCATCACGACGAAGTGACGTCAGAGCACAGAGGATAGCTGCCAAGTATACGATAGATGTATAAAGAGAATGATCAAAGACTAGGAACTGTGTACGTTGAAAGACATATGCAGATGCCAGACTGATCAGAACTATGACGACAAACTGCGAAACCTCCACAAGCGTACCACGATACCTCAGGGCAGTCATCTGAAGGCCACACCTTTCATTAACATTGTCGCGAAGTTGTGTTTTCTGGGATTCCAATTCAGCACCGTCACCCCCATTTTCCTAATACGCCGGGACATTCCGATGCTTCTGGCGTCAAGAACTCGTGCAACCAACTCTTCGAGGTTGTTTGCAGTAGGAAGCAAGTCATAGGGGTTCACATTGACTACAATTACGTTAGATCTGCGTCTTCTCGTTCGGTAGCGTCTGATTCGCTCTATTGCCCCCACAAGTTTCCCCACATTTTCAGAGGTGACGTGTGTAATAATGAAAATCAATGGAGAAAGCGTCACCAGATACATCTTGTTCTCCTCAACGACTTCCCGCAAATTCTCCCTCACCATTCTCGGTTCAAGGGCAATTAACTCCCGGGAAATCTTCAGAAACTGCCTCTTTCCCGAATCAGGATAGAAATCTGACCCGAGATAACTATTGTAGATACACATTCCTGTCTTGAACCCTCTATTCAGAAAGAAGTAGGCGATGCCACTTGCCGCTTCTACCGCGTACTCAAAAGCATTTTCAACGGAAGTTCCAATCTTCATATTAAAATGGGCATCAAGAAATATCCAAATAGCCCGTTTTCCTTCACGCTCATATTCATTAACCAGAAGATTCGTTTTCCCTCTCGCAGAGAACTTCGCAGTTGCTTTCCAGTTTATTACTTTAAAAGAATCGGTTGGGACATACTCACGGATGTCTTTGAAGTCCGTGCTCAAAGGACCAAATTTGGAAACACTTCCGATAGGATATAACCTTGAGGCTAAGTCTCTCGGTATCTTCATCCTCCTCATGAGCAGTAACTTGGGCCGTACAGATATCTTCTCCTTTCCTCCGTGAGTATCCTGAATTGGAGCCCTTAGCCCCATGAAATGCCTTGATTCCACATTGACTTCGGGGAACGAATAGTTTCCACGCTTAGTACATTTCATCTTGTATGAAAAAGAAAAGGACTTGCTCGCAAACCCCTTCCACAAAACTCCGTAGTTGCTTCCATCGATTAGGTGGAAGTGTTCGGGGATTCTGTCGTTGACAATGACTACTCCAACGCCACGACCTATTTTGCCACTCAGCAAAATCTCTAAAGTCTCCCCCACCCACACTGATTGCTTTAACCCAACTCTCTTTACTTCCAAAACCTGAGGAGGAGGTACAGAGATTCCAACTGTGTAGATGAAAATTGGGATAAGCGAAGCACAAATCAAGATAGGATTCGTGAACACAAGACCGAGAACAAGGAACGCGGCACACCAAGTCAAAAGTGCACTGGCTCCCTTTGACAGAGAACCCGACGTGTTCATACAATCATCTTCGGCGAAAATCTTTAGGGACAGGTACCTGCGCAATAGCTTTCTCAATTATTTCGCGAGCATTTAATCCTTCAAGCATATACTCAACTTTGAGGATGATCCTGTGAGATAGAGCGTCAGTAGCAAATATTTTGACGTCATCCGGGGTCACGAAGTCTCTCCCGTGTATTAACGCCATTGCTCTAGAGGTCTTGAGAAGAGCGAGAGTTCCTCTTGGACTAGCCCCCACTTCAACTTGATCGTCTTCGCGGGTTCTTCTGACGATTTCTGCGATGTATTCGATAATGGTATCATCAACATAGATATCATTCTCCACCTTCATTTGCATAATCGAAAACTCTTTTCCAGATATGACCGGTTTCAAGTCTCTTGTGGGGTCGTCCTTTTTCCAACTTATACGCCTCTTCGCTATCATTTTCTCATCGGCTAACGTTTTTGGATAGCCAGTGGACAACTTAAGCAAAAATCGATCCATCTGGGCCTCCGGAAGGGGATACGTGCCCTCGTATTCTATAGGATTCTGAGTTGCTAGAACAAAGAAGGGTTCTTCCAGCGCGTAGGTTTCTCCTTCTATTGTGATCTGCCGCTCTTCCATGGCCTCTAATAGGGCAGACTGTGTTTTGGGAGGTGATCTATTGATCTCATCAGCCAGAAGGATGTTGGTGAAAAGAGGACCTCTTAACAACTCAAAAGCAGCCTCTCGGTGTTTCCAAATCTTTACGCCAAGTATGTCAGCAGGCAAAAGATCTGGTGTGAATTGAACCCGAGAGAAGCTGCATCCAATTGAAAACGATAGCGTCTTAGCCAATAGCGTCTTTCCAAGGCCAGGATTGTCCTCAAACAAGACATGTCCATTAGCCAAAACAGCGCATAGCACCTTTCTCACAAGTAATTCATCTCCTACGTATATGCTGCAGATCCCTTCAACTAGCTCGTCACAAATCTTTCGAGCATTCTCTAAATTCATAGTTACGCGACAACTCCTTTCGTCATGTCCTCAACAAGAACTGTAAGTATCTTCTTCCTTGCATCAAGATTTTCTTCTTCTATCTTCCTGCGAGTCCAAGGAAGAGACCAGAAACTGGGTTTCTTATCACGATATGTTATTAGTTTGATCAATGTCCACATTATTGCTTCTTCGGACATGCCAAGGTCTCTTAGATGAACTATCGAGTGAATTAGAAGGGGTTCCTTGACACTCTTCTCTACAAAAGATTTCTGAATTCTCATAACATCGTCAAAACTGGCTCCCGTTGAAGACTTGACTATCGGTGTGTGCTTCTTCATCCATTCCAGAACTCGTGCGTCTTTATAGAGGTCTCTCGATAGCGTTCTTATGTTGAAGTAGGCGATTGCAACCACGGATGATACAATGACCCATTCCACAACGATCAACTGGGGGAAGCGCCCAATTATGGGCGGCCTCACAAAAAACAGGTAGCCAACCAAGAGGGAACCACATAGGAAATTCCTCACACGGCCTTTGGAAATCCACTCTGACAAGTTCCTAGTCCTGTCGTACGCCCCGAGGAGACCGAATAGAGTACCAACGCCAATCGACAGTATCCCAGCCGCAAGTGGTAAGGAGATAACTTCAATTCGTGGTGATAACACGCCTACATAGCCTATGCCATATGATAACAGGAAAGCACATGCCCCTACTATCGAGGCGCGCGGTTTAATATCAGTAAATCCTCTGCCTATGGCTATCCCGGTCAATGACAGGATCGTCATGTATGTAGGCACCGCAAATTGCACAAATGTCGCGTGTTTGTGGGGGTCAGTTATGATTGGCGAACCTGTACCGACGCTACCGAACACTGGTAGAGCGAAGGCGAGGAAAGCTAGTCCGACTAAAGCTCTATGCATGATGGTTCTGACAGTTTTTCTTTGTTCTAAGGCTAAGCGGGTAATACTCGCTAGAAACAGTACCGAGAACATTATGATTAGGGGGGGTACAATGAGACTGATGTTGATTGAGAATTTTTCGGTGAAAAGCGCGACAATCTCTGGACTCCTGTCTGGAGTGAAAAGCACATAACATATCAGTGAGGCAGTGACAAACGCTGTTGCATTTGCTGCAATCTTTGCGGTTTTCTTCATCATCCAATCTCAACTCTCTAAGTCAAAGATTTGTAACGCGGGCGTGCGATTCTACTAGGCAGTTGGCTTCAACTCTCTAAGTGACAGATACATGGTTTCATAGTCTTCTCGCCCTAGTGAATGATCGCTGTATTCAGCCTTCTCGAAGCAATCAATTATGTTTCGAAGGTTTGTGCGATTGTAATCCTTCACTGATGTCAGTTCATTTTCGATTTCTCTGGCTGTTGCGTCTTTCTTTGGGTCGACGTCGTCTTTTATAGTATGTAGAAACTGGGAGTAGAGGCGAATGACTTCTTCTCTATAATCAACTATTCGCAGGTCTTCTTGCCCTTGACAACGTCGATGTCCAGCTTTGTCTTTTAGAAGCGCTGTCAACGTGAAATCACCCTTCTCACCGAATGAATGGACGAACAGAACGTTTCCTTGCTTGGGAAGAGCTTTGTGGGCAATCTCGTCATCCTCTAGGGATAGGCATATCTCTCTTCCTTCTAGTCTTCGCGCATGAGCTTGTGAATCTAGGCGGCAGCTTATACTCAGAGCGTCGCCTAATCCCCAGACGTTTGGAAAAGGATGGCGAATGTCTGGAAAGGCGATTTCGAGATTCCCTGCTTGTGCATTACTCGACTCGGAGAATGGCTTTGGCCTGCCTAGATTCGTAGTTTTCGCTTCTGGTTTGGTTGCTCGCGCGCGCATCGGTTTCCGCGTCTTTGGCTGTCTCCAACGATGCACGAAGTATGTTGTGAAAGCGCAGAGAACAAGGGCACCTGGAAAGATGAAAATGAAGGGGTTAGGTCGAGTTGCGACGATGATGTATGCTTGGGAAGACAAGTACTTCTCAGAACCCTCAAAGTGACACGCAAAGGTCATGTCCCTAAACCAAAACCACAAATCGGCTTGTTTGGAAAACTCTGCTTCACCATCTTCCGTTGTCAGCTTTGACAAATCTTCCATAATTATTTTCTTGTCCCTGATTGGTGATCCCTGATCATCGAAGAGGTAGGCATCAAAGCTGAAGGATTCACCTTGCATCACGTCTTGGGGAGCAGATATGTTAAGCCAGGTCCTAGCCTTGATTGGGATTGACTTGTCTAAACGTGTCTCTGTCTGCTGAATAAGAAAGGAGATCATATGGGATCCATCAAGACTTTGCTCGGAGTCGACGAAGTGCGTATGTGTAAATGACCCGTCTGGTCCCGTCTCAAGTGTGGCTAGGTTATGACCGTCTAAAGCGACAGTTACATTCTGCCCGTGAACTGGGGCTGTGCCAGCCTTGACTAAACCTTGGATTGCGTTCTCTTCACCTCTCACGAAATAGTTGAGAGAGGTTTCGATCACGGGTTTATACACGTTCACTATGAGAGATGTGGAGGAAGGCAGATAGTACTCGGTACCGGAAAAGAGAGCGTTCACCTCGAAAGAGCCATTTGCGAAGAATTGGTGTGGTGCCCGAAATCTCCCGTTTTTGTCGGTCCGTTGTTCACCTAATTCATTCTCATCAATTCTCAATGACACGGGCACATTTGGAATAACGGTTTCACTATCATCGATGAGGCTACCAGTGATTGCGACTTTGTCATTCAATAGAATTATTTCAGGCATGTTCAACTGAATAGAGGTTTTGGCTCCAATTTTTATTGGAGGATCGCTCTCTGAAGGGGTATAGATCTCTGTTCCTAAGGAATAGGCAACAACATGGTAGTCTCCGACTGCGACGTTGGAGGATGCATGGCATTCAATTCTGAACTGGCCGTTCTCTTGGGAGAATCCTTGTCCACAGAGGAATCCTTCTGATTCTTTTGTCTCTTTTATGCGAATGATAACAGGCATTTCAGAGACGGGTCTATTAAATGCATCCGTGACAGTGCCTTCAACATAGAACGAGTCTAGGCGGATAATCAGGTTCTCTGGTACATCGGTAATCAGGGTGGCAGTAGGCATCCGTGGACCTCTGGCAACTGTAATCCACCCACTGTCAGATGCTTGTTTGCCGTTAGATCCGCTTACGGTTGCATATAGTTGACAGCGCTGGTTAGGAGCGGCATCTTGGGGAATAGTGACAAAGATCGTGAACTCGCTTTGCTCAAAAGGTCTCAACGTCAGGTTTTCAGGATGAAATTTCACATCCCATCCCAGATCGGTGGAGACTTCCAGTTCAAAGGAGTCTTTGTAGAATTCGGCATTGTCGACTGCTACAAAAAAGATCACGTGGTCTCCGGGCTGGCCTTCCGCATATTTTGGGTTCATCTGGATTGTCCATCGGCGCGGCTTAAGAGCAGGATAGTGTTCGACCAGCACGCCATCATCATCGTAATCAACGGACTTGGGTGGAGGTGTAGCGTCAAATCGAACCCACCCGTAGGGAGGCAGATAAGCCTCAGTCTCAGCGTGAGCTTCAGTTGAGAAATACAGGATTTTATCTGCTGAGATGGACCCAGGTTTGAAGCCGAAATTTATCCTTGCGGGGATGCCTTGGCATCTCAAGATTATGGCGAGGGCTGTGGCTGCGTCGACACATATGCCCTTTCCCCATTTCAAGTAAGAGAGAACCCAGTCATTCTCTATGATTCGGCTACGGTGTCCGTCTTTGAAAGCAGTATCGTATTCAAAGTTAGTGACAAGGTAGAACATGTCGGCGAGAATTTGGTCAAAGGTATTCAGAGAGGAATCTTTCAAGTTATTAGCCACAGCATATACTTGCCGTGGAAGACCTGCAGGCAACTGCAAATATAGAGTCTGAATTTCCTCTGGAAGGCCCGCAAGAGTAATTTTGGTTTTGTCAATCTCAGTGTAGTGCCACGTAGCACCGTACGTAATGCTTGTTCGGTTGATGGGTTCAGGCATTTCTATTCCATAGATGTCGGCTAACTCATCTACACTTAGTGTGAAGTCTTGTGATGGAGTCAGGCGTGGAACTGAGAGGTCTGGTGACGAGGGTGGTGGTGGAATGGGCAGAGACAGTCTCTTTGCACTTGTGTTGAGTTCAACTGTGAAGATGGTCCCTGCGCCACTGTTTGGGTTTGGGAACCATGTCACAACGTCTTCTTGAGTTGACCTGCGCCATCCAGAACCAGTGTACTCATCCGCTGTGAAAACCTTCCAGTAAAGTCTGAGATAAGTCGGCGAAACAGTAAACAGCAGCTGTTTCGTGGTTGGGCCGAATTTAGTGGGAGCCATGTAACAGCCGTTCTCACACGTAAGGATTCCGCCATCAGACATGTTTCCCCCGGGGGAACCGTTACCGCCGTCAAATCCGTCAGGGCCATTCGGGTTAATCCAAGGTTCCTCAATTGGCGCCCCTTGTCCCGGAATGAAGGTGGGAAATTGTTTGAGAGTCTGCAAAAGGGTAGTTATGAGAAGAATTGAGAAGCAACAAGCTGCAAAAGCAAGTAGTGTTGCCCTACGCGTGTTTCCCCACTCCTCCGGCTTCGCTCATCCCTATAACTTGGCGAAATATAAATAGGTTCCGCGCAACCCACGAGACTCAGGTTATAGCTTCAGTGGCACAGGAAACGTAACAACTTTGAAGCGTTGTTGATCACCAGCAAGAGCTGTTGAATATGTGCGTGCAATTAAGAGTGTTTGAAGTTATCTCACAGATAACAAATTATCGCCATCGTTTGTTCTGGGCACTCAGATGAGTTATGCCAACAATCTTTTCAACTGCAAAGACCAAATTTGGGCTCGGATCATGAAGGCTAAACGCAGATGAGAACTCATCATCACAATGCTGTGCATGCGTGCAACAAGCGCAAGATTTGGGACAAGAATCTGGTTTTCCTTGGCATTGTGAGCCTCTTCTGGCTTGTTTTCCGAACTGGCACAAAACCATCTAGAATAATGTATCCTTGCCAGCGGGCAGCTTTGGCTAACAGTTTAGGGTTACTAAGCATCTCTATCCCGCTCTCGCTGACCTCGGTTTTGATGAAAACGAGAAAACGTTTGTCCAGAAAAGGAACAACTATTGTACTGCTCATCATCATTGTAAGCGCGATATTGAGTAGCGTCGAGTTTTTGGGAGGGATACAACTTGCTGGAGCAGTTGATCCTAGTCAGGAGATTCCGCTCTTACTTGAATCGAGAAATGCAACGGCTTTTCCAGCGTCGAATATCGCTGTTGTGAGTGGGCGCGCGTATGCGCACATTGACGATCTGGTAGATCTTATGGGGTTGCACGGATTGCTCTTCTACAAATCGGAAATGAGTGGTAGAAATCAAGGACCTGAAGGGTTGATAGCCTGTGACGATGTGGTGTTGATTAAGATAAACTGTCAGTGGGACGAGAGAGGGGGGACTAACACAGATCTTCTGAAAGAACTATTATCGATGATCGTCGATCATCCCGATGGTTTCGTTGGTGAAATCGTGGTTGCAGACAATGGTCAGGCTCAGTATGGGTCATTTGGAAATGGTGGTAGTCTCAATTGGACAAATAACAATGCTGAGGATCACGCGCAATCAGCACAAGATGTGGTTGATACGTTTTCTTTGTCGCATAATGTGTCAGCTTATCTTTGGGATACAATTACCCTGTTGAGCGTCGATGAATACTCGGAGGGTGACATGAACGATGGGTACGTTGTTAGTCAAACGACCAATCCAGTGACGGGCATAAGAGTGTCGTATCCGAAGTTCAAGACCACCCGTGGTACGCACATCAGTTTTAAGAAGGGCATCTGGAATCCGGTCACGCAGAGCTACAACAGTGAGAAACTGAAGGTCATCAACTTCCCAGTCCTGAAGTCGCACAGTGGTTACGGAGTGACGGCATCCATGAAGCACTACATGGGTGTAGTATCGGCGAGACAGACAAACGCTCACGCGAAGGTAGCGACTGGAGGGATGGGGACCGAGATGGTCGAGACGAGGTTTCCGACATTGAATATACTTGATGCGATCTGGGTAAATGCCAACCCGGCGCCTTCAGGGTTGTGTGGACCCAGCACCCCATATGAGACATCGACAAGGGTTAACGTGGTAATGGCAAGCACTGACCCTGTGGCACTTGCGTATTGGGGGAGCAAACATGTTCTCCAGCAAACTGCTAAGCTAATCGGCTATGCTGATACGCACACTCTAAATCCTGATAGCACCGACTCAAGCGGTGTCTGGGGCGAGGCTTTTGGCGTCTGGTTGAACCTCACGAAAAACGAGATCGAGGCAGGGGGCTACAACGTCACCACTGATGAAAATCAAATGAATATCTATATGAAGAGCGAGGTGACCCCTCCCGAAATCGGCACGCCTTCGCAGATCCCTCCGAGGAATGACGTGATGGCCGAGGAGGAAGTGAAAGTCACAGTAAATGTAACGGACGCTGAAAGTGGCGTCAAGAACGTCACATTATTCTACACGATAACGAACGGAACTGTTTGGGAAAACCGAACTATGCAGTATAACGCTTCAACACAGCTCTATGAGACGACAATACCGGGTCAACTAGCTGAAACATGGGTGAAATTCCAAATAGTTGCCTACAACCAGGCTGGATACAGCGCAACCAAGGATGGAACAGACCCATGCTGCACATACCAAGTAATACCCGAGTTTCCGCTCGTCCTCCTTATACCGCTCTTCATGGTGGCAACGCTGGTGGGAATCATTCTCTGCGCACGCGCGCGTTGTTTGTTTAAGAGAATATCTAATGCTACATAGTACGTTTTCTTCTGTAGACTATGACTGCTAGTAGTGTTGCTGTCATGAATAGTGGCAGAATGAGGAATGATGGAAACTCTGGAATTATTATTACTTCTTGTGTTGAGTGGTTGTAAGTGAAGTATAGGTAACTATGAGTGCTGTTGGAACATGGCAACAGATTGCATGGGACTTCTGTGCCATTAACGAAAACTTGGTAGGTTTCGTTCATCAAAGCTCTTGGGATGCAAATTCTACAGAAGCCAGTAGAATCAGTTTCGCCAGTAACATTGAAGCTTATTGCGGTGCCATTGAACTTAAAGTCAGAAATTGTTGAGTTACAAATAGTCTGAACATGATGCTCCGAAGTTGCATTGAAGTCAGAAAACATTCCCATCAAAGGATAATTGTCTTCGTTGTCGTAAGGCATAAGGTGAGGAGTATCACCTATACCATCACTACCAGTCTCATTCTGATACTGGCCACTGAACAGGTCAGCTCCGTTGTATTTGTCCCAGTAGTTCCCCCCCAAAGGATAGCCAGCATCCAACGTGGTGGAAAGGGGGCAATGATAATCTGTGGGGTGATCGATGAAATTGTTGTGATAGATTCTGTTGTTAGAACCACCAGCGAACCAGATGCCATTAAAGGTGTCTTTTATGGTGTTTCCAGAAATAATGTTGTTTGAAGAAGCCCCGCCCCGTATTCCATACTCGTAGAGTCCATCAATATAGTTTCCAGAAATTATGTTGTTTCCAGAAGTTTGTCCGAGAAAGATGCCATGTCTCTCACGTTTGCTAGGTGCTGTTATGGTGTTTCCAGAAATGGTGTTATGAGGAGCATAGAGGTCCATGTAGATGCCGCAGGAGTCGAATGCTGTTATTTTGTTTCCAGAAATCGTGTTGTCAGAAGTAAACGAAAGCAGGATGCCAACTTCAAAATTTTTGATTTCCATATTTTTGATTGTTACGTTGCTTCTGTATGATAGTTCTATGCCGTATCCGCTTCCTGTGCCTTGAAGGGTGTAGCCTGCCCCATCAACAACAATGTTATCCCTCTCAATAACAACGGAACCATTAATGTTGTCTGTGAAGGTGT
>Ga0224501_10002838_pt1 | contig 13642 bp, 8 predicted proteins | sample SF_Oct11_sed_USG_4_FD_169105 | JGI IMG/M metagenome (GOLD analysis project Ga0224501, IMG submission 169105) | Sediment microbial communities from San Francisco Bay, California, United States - SF_Oct11_sed_USGS_8_1 | ecosystem: Environmental > Aquatic > Marine > Sediment | place: USA...
AAGAATAGGAGACCCTCGCTCCATCGCTCCTCTGCTGCACTCTCTTATGGACCCGCACCCTGCTGTAAAAGCCAAAGCTGTCGAAGCCCTTCCCTCTTTCCTCTCTCCAACGACTGCCAGAGGGTTAATAGCTGCTCTTCAAAGAGAACAGAAGAGGGAATATAGAAAAGAGATTGTCAATGCGCTCCTCTCATTATGTCAGCAGGGGCTCATTGAAGCCCTGGATGGATTGCTGAAGCTGTTGACCGACCAAGACGAAGACTGTGAGTTCAGGCTTCAGGCAATGGGATCTCTGAAATTGACAGACCCGAAACAGAGGAAGCAACTCCTTAATCGCTTATCGCTCGACCCCGAACCCCAGATAGCCCATCGTGCAAGAGAGCTCCAAATGGAGAGCACCCGAAAAAGGAGAAAGCTGCCTCCAGCCAAGACGGGAAAACTCATTGCCCTATTGAAATCAGAGAATTACCTGACCTGGAGCTCGGCTCTCCGGGAACTACCCATGAATGACACCAGCCTGGCGGAGCCCCTTATCGACTCTATGCTCGGTCCTTCAACCAGCACAGCCTACTGTCGTCGAGTGGGAATGGCTCTCAAACGCATGCGGAAGGGTGTGGTGGAAAAAATCTATCCCTATTTAGATAAGGTGAACTACTACCCTGCCCTGGAAGTGCTGATTGAGACCATAAGCCAGTGGCGTGACCCTCACTCGGCAGTTTATCTCAAGCACACATTGGATAGACTAAGCGAGGAGTTTGCCAGGGCTGGCGATCAAGAAACTCAGAGCTTGATTCTCCTCATTAAAGGTAAGATACACATGGCTCTGGCAGATATCAATAGCCGGATCGCCCTAAGTGACCTGAGAAGTATGCTGCTCCATCCAGCTACTCTGGGGTGGATTGAGTTTCTCAAGGCTGCCCAACAGATTGGCAATCGGGATTTTCTTCTCCCCCTCCTTCAACTTTATCAGCACTTTAAAAAGGACGAATGGATGGCCGACCAGATTAAAGAAGCCTTCCTCACTATTAAAAAAAGAGAAAGAATACGAAGCAACAGCTCCCTATTTAAAAGCCTCGATACCAGAGGCAAAAAATCCCTTAAAGCGCTGCTTGGCAAGAAGGCGAGAGCGGCATCACAGAGTTATAATTAATATTTGACAATCCTCAGTTATTTAAGATATAGTTAAGTCTTATAAAAAAGCTTTCCCATCAAGAGAAGTAGACAGGGAAACCCATCGGATTAAGGAGGAAATAGCATGGCAATTAGAATTGGAATTAATGGCTTTGGCAGAATAGGAAGGATCTTCTTCCGCTCTGCCTTCCAGGAACAAGATTTTGACTTCGTTGCAGTAAACGACATCACTGATGCAAAGACCTTAGCCCACCTTTTAAAATACGACTCCATCCACGGCCCCTTTCCCGGTGAGGTTGTGGTGGATGGAGACAATATAATAGTAAATGGTAAAAAGATAAAAGTACTCAGCATAAGAGAGCCCCAGAACCTCCCCTGGAAGGAAATGGGAGTTGAGTTAGCAGTGGAATCTACCGGACTTTTCAGGGATAGGGCCAATGCCTCCAAGCATTTGCAGGCAGGTGCGTCCAAAGTGGTAATAACCGCTCCCGCCAAGGAGCCGGATGTAACCATCGTGCTGGGGGTTAATGAGATGGACTACGACCCTCAAAAGCATCATCTGATCTCTAACGCCTCGTGCACCACCAACTGCCTTGCTCCGGTAGCCAAAGTTCTGGATGATGAGTTTGAGATCGAAAGCGGCTGGATGACTACCATCCATTCCTACACCAGTGATCAGCGACTCCTCGACGCTCCACATAAAGACCTCCGCCGCGCCAGAGCAGCCTGCGTCTCTATGGTGCCCACTACCACGGGAGCCGCTATTGCTGTGGGATTGGTACTGCCCAAACTCAAAGGAAAGCTCGATGGAGTAGCCATCCGGGTGCCCACAGCAAATGTCTCTCTGGTCGATTTGGTGGCCCGAGTAAAGAAGAGCTGCACCGCCGAAGAGGTCAATGACGCCTTCAGAAAAGCAGCCTCCAGAGAGCTGAAAGATTACCTTATGGTTTCCGATGAGCCATTAGTCTCGGTAGATTATAACGGCTGTCCCTACTCCGCTGTGGTCGATGCCCCTTACACCAAGGTAATCGGAGGAAATATGGTAAAAGTGTTATCCTGGTATGACAACGAGTGGGGTTACTCCTGCCGGGTGAGAGACTTGATAAAGGTCATCTCCCGATGAGCAATGAAGAGCTTACCTGAGGCGGAATCCTTTATCAATCATTGAGGGCTTTTTAAAAGAATGGGAAATGCTTAACAAGCTTATCCTCGAAGAAGTCGACCCCTCTGCTCTAAGGGTCTTTATCCGGGTGGATTTCAATGTTCCTCTGGATGCCAAGGGGTCGGTGGCTGACGATTCGCGTATCAAGGCTACTTTGCCCACCATCGATTACTGCCGTCAGAGAGGTGCCAAAATTATTCTGGCCTCGCACCTGGGAAGACCGAAAGGAAAGGTTAATCCTCAGCTCAGCCTGAAGCCAGTGGCGGTCAGACTCTCCCAGCTGCTGGGGAATAAGGTCATAATGGCACCCGATTGCATCGGACCATCTGTGGAAAAGCTTATCAATGGTCTTGAGGAAGGGGGTATCCTGCTTCTGGAGAACCTCCGTTTCCACCCCGAGGAGGAGCTCAACGAATCCCAATTCTCCCAGCAGTTAGCGGGGCAAACCGACCTCTATATCAACGATGCATTCGGGGCTGCCCACCGCGCACACGCTTCCACTGTGGGGATAACAAAGTTTGTCCCCCGGGCGGTGGCTGGCTTCCTGCTGGAGAAGGAGGTGGAACAGCTCAGCCGCATCCTCACCAAACCTGAGCATCCTTTTACCGCCATTATTGGCGGCGCTAAGGTCTCCACCAAACTTAACCTGCTGGAGAGCTTTATCAGTCTGGTGGATGATCTCATTTTGTGCGGAGGGATGGTATACACTTTTCTGCTGGCTCAGGGAATATCGGTTGGCGACTCTCTGATTGAGGAGGATAAGGTTGAGCCCGCCAGGTCAATTCTGCTGAAAGCCCAACAGCAAGGAAGAAGAATCAGCCTCCCTTTCGATTTCGTAGTGGCAAAATCCCTTTCCGCTGAATCCCCCAAAAAGGTGGTTCTCAGAGAGGAAATACCAGCTGGGTGGATGGGGGTGGATATTGGTCCCCGGAGTATTGAGGAGTTCTCTCGCATCATCAGAGCATCGCGAACAGTGGTATGGAATGGTCCTCCAGGGGTGTTTGAGATCGCGCCCTTTGCTGAGGGAACCCTGGCTATTGCTCGCTCCCTGGCTGAGAGCAGGGGGACCACCATTGTTGGTGGGGGCGATACCGTAGCTGCGGTTCATAAAGCGGGGGTAAGCGATAAGATTACTCATATCTCCACCGGGGGTGGAGCTTGCCTGGAATTCCTGGCGGGCAAAAGCCTCCCGGGCATCGAAGCTCTTACCGACAAAAACAAAGGATAAAAAAATGCGCCGACCTGTAATAGCAGCCAACTGGAAGATGTATAAGACCATTGCCCAGGCTCTGCAGTTTGTCAAAGAATTCCTTCCCCTGGTAGAGGGTGTTGAGAACCGGGATTTGGTTTTGATTCCACCCTTTACCGCTCTACAATCCCTGGCAGAGGCTCTTAAGACTACATCCATCAAATTGGGTGCCCAAAACCTTTTCTGGGAGAAGGAGGGCGCCTTTACCGGCGAGATTGCCTCCTCCATGGTGGTCGACGCCGGCTGCGCCTATGTGGTAATTGGTCACTCGGAGAGAAGGCAATATTTTCAGGAAACCTATCCCCTTATCAACAAGAAAGTGCAAGCAGCCTTGACAGCGGGTCTGATACCGATAATGTGCATTGGCGAAACCTTATCAGAGAGGGAAAAGGGAAAGACCTTTGAAGTAATCAAAAATCAGATTACCGAGGGGCTTAAGGGTCTCCAGATAAATAAAAGCGAACAGCTGGTTATCGCTTACGAACCCATTTGGGCTATAGGAACCGGACACACGGCTACCCCAGAGCAGGCCGAGGAGGTGCATGGCTTCATCAGGGAGCTTATCAGAAGAGCCTGTGGAAAGGGGATAGCTAACGGGCTGAGGATACAATACGGCGGGAGCGTCAAGCCAGAGAATATGGCAGAGCTCATGGCGATGCCCGATATTGATGGAGCACTGGTGGGAGGCGCCAGCCTCAAGCCAGACTCCTTCGCTCGCATTGTAAAATACGACCAATAAAATCTACTTGACAACGAAAACCTAAGTTATTAATATAAAAAAGATAGTAGTATATTCCCTATTAAAGGCTGGAGCAAAGAGATGGTTACTTTTTTGAGCATAATTCACATTCTGGTTTGTTTGATTCTGATTATGGTGGTGCTTCTCCAGAGAGGCGCGCGAGCCGACCTGGCGGGTGCTTTTGGTGGTGGGGGAAGCCACACCGCCTTCGGGAGTCGGGGAGCTGCTACCTTCCTGTCCAAGATGACCACGGTGGCAGCCATAATCTTTATGCTGACCTCTTTGGCATTAGCTATCCTCTCCTCTCGAGCTCCAAGCTCGGTGCTGGAGGAGGCTTCGCCGCCTCAGCAGGAAGAGCCCGCCAAACAGCCGGTGCAAAAATAGGGGATATAACTCTAAGCCTACAATTGCAATTTGAGTTCAGTGCCGAAGTGGCGGAACTGGTAGACGCGCTGCCTTGAGGGGGCAGTGGGGAACTTCCCTGTGGGGGTTCGAGTCCCCCCTTCGGCACCATTTCTTCTTTAGCCTTTCATAAAGTCATTAAAATAAGATAGTTGAAAATATAATCAGTTTTGTAATATTTTACTCTTTGAAATTTAAGAGGATTGTCTATAAAAAATGGGCTAATCAGAGAAAGCAGAAAATTACTGAGTTTGGAGGGCAGCTCGTCGCTTCTTGGCATCAATTATTTCCGGAATACCAGGGTCAGCTTCTTTCCAGAGGTCGAGGAAGGTCTGATAGTGCTTGGTGGCTTTGCCCTTCCTAAGCATATGATTCTATCATTAACTTCGAAAAATAAGTTTCCACCGGCCGCATGCATCCCATTGTGGAAAGAAGTCCTATGAAGTGCTAAAATAGAAACCTTCTGCCATGCAAACTATGTTTTCCCATGTATGAAATATCAAACATGTTTAACGGAAATCAAGCGAAAGCATCTGATAGATAGATTCAATGTGCCTTTTTATACCGAGATGTCTGACCTGCTTCAGTCAGACCGATCACTTCTGTAACATAGCCAGACTCATCACGCACAAATTGAAACCGTAAATAATAAAAACCATCGATCATGAACTTGTCGTCACCCATGGGGATCAATTTGTAGACCTTGCCACTGTCTCTCTGGTATTCCAAATGATCATCGGCAACAGTGAACTTACGCGGACCGTACACACCGACATACTTTCGCAATTCCGACGGACTAAGTACGACCGGATTACGTTGAGCTTCTAGTCCCTGAATCGCCCATTCAATTTTGACTTTGCGGCTGTCAGTAGTGCACTTTTTCGCAAGCGCCTTCAATGCCTCCAGATGTGCCACTACTAACGCTTCATCTGCTGATACATTGATGTCCGCCTGCACGCCGACGCCCTCCCAGTCGGTGCCAGTAATAGGGTTAATCGCCCTCCCATAAGGGATTGTAATCATAAGATTGTATGCCGAAAGTGGATACCCTTCCGACGGGTGTGCCGCGCCGAGAGTGGTTTCACCAATGATCTTGGCACGTTTTAGATTCTTCATGTCATACGCGAATTCCTCAGCCGCCGAGGGAGTGCTACTGCTCGTCAGGATATAGAGCTTAACCTCAGTTAATCGGGGGCCCGGCACGAAGGCATGGCTCCAAAATTGCTGGACTGTGTCATTCTTACGGATGTAAAAGTTGTTTAGATGAACCGGCTCGTCTAAAAAGTAGCTTGCGAGCAGCTGGACCATACTTGGCGAACCTCCGAGGGTTTGCCGCAAATCTATGATAATGGCGTCACTATATGCGAGGAAATTCATGGTTGCCGCTGCCGTATTGCCGCCCCACTCCGCGTTGCAGAACTGATTCATCTGGAGATAGCCAACATTGCCCGGCAGCCGCTCAACTCTGACGAAACCGAAATTTTCGTATGCATCTTCTTTAAGCCATTCCTGTTTATCCTCTTTGGATATGGTATCCTCATCGGCAGACGTGAAGAATTCATCAGGCTCATATCGAACTCTGATATGCATGTCATCGCTGACATTTCGCAAGTCTTCGGTCAGCTTTTGAGCAAATTCTACAGTTGATGTAATGCTAGCATATGACCCGTTCTTGTATTGTTCCCTCAGGCATTTCTCCATTTCTCTGGCCATGTCGGGAAAGACATATACCTCATTTAATGCCTTCGCGATATGGTCAATAATTTCAAGCTGGACCTTAGCATCAATAATTTTGTCGCTATCACTCACTATCGGGACGGCAAAAACAGAACAAACAGCAATCAGCATAAAAATAACAATTGAACATCCCACTAAACACAATGCTTGAATAACACGACAGGTAGCTGGAATTTGTTGAAATTCCTTATTATCTGCCATAATTTACCTCCTTAATGAATTTTGCAATTAAATGCCACCTTGAGCAAATTTAATAGGAAGTTCCCTTTGCAGGTGCTTGACAGATTTCTCATGATTTTGCTCGATTTTCACTTACAGATGTCTTTTAAAAAAACAATATTATACCATAAATAATAAAACAGTAAGCCAGAAAACATATTCCTCAATGTAATAATAGAGCATTCAATAGAGAACAGTTTTAATCAGCCTAAGACGGCACTTATCTGTTCACGAATGATACATGTGAGACTACTGAATGGGGCATAATTTAATATTTCACGCAGTTTTCTTTTAAATGACTTCTTATAGAAAAATGTCGCTAAATAATTAATTATTCCACATACGGCTCCTTAAATTGGATAGCTAAGTAGCGTCTTATTTTAAAATTAGCTAATTAACCTATACAGAAAATTACTGGGTTTGGATGGCTTCTCGTCGCCTCTTGGCATTGATTAATTTAGCAATACCAGGGTCAGCGTGTTTTTTATTCGAAGCGTGGTATTCTTATCAAATATCTTTTTATCCCATGAAGAATCCCTTGCGATGCGAAAGGCCTAACACCTTCAGGCAATCTGAACAATAATAAAGGTAGCGCCTTCCTAAAAAAGATTTAATTTCACGCATATAAATCTTTTTGATTTCCGTTGAGCAATATGGACATATTGGATTCTTTACATCTGATGGCCGAGCGGTCATCTCGTCCGCTTGTTCTTCAAGCCTTATCATTTTCTCTTTCCCCCAATTTTGCCATTGACATTATTGTTAGTCCGATAATGCCTCTCGGGCACGCATCAGACTATTTATTAGCAAACCCGTTTTTGGATGAAAGTTTACTTATGTCGAACGGCTTGGATTACTTGCTTCATGTGGAGCGTCGTGGAATACTAAGTTAGCTGCACTTGTTGGTTGAGTGTCTTTATGCTTCCTCTTTGGTAGGGTCAGTAACTCTTCCTATGAACAAGATGCTGCCCGTGAGATTTTCACGAATGAGAAAGATAAACGGATGGTCAGCACGAAAAGTCAGCGGAGGCGCGGATAGCGCCTTTGTCACCACTGCTGTTGCTGCAGCCGCTTCAGTTCCTTCCTCGTTTACATCAACGAATGCCTTATGAATAACAGCTGCTATATACAACCAGTTCGGGTTGCCATCCATGCCTGCAAAATTAGCCTTGTTCATGTCGAAGGCTTCGCTCATGCCCATTGATATAAGAGCCTTGTCCAACCTGAATTCAGATGTCATCTTGAATTTTGGTAGGAAAACCATGACCTCTTGCTCGCTGAGGTGGGCGGTCCATTTCCTCAGGTTCTCCACTGTTAGGTTCTTCTCTATCTCCGAGAGGCCATTGACTTGTTTGGGTAACAGTACAAGCATCGAAATGTCATCCCCAATGTAGGGGAGTTCAAGAATCTGTAAAGATTGATCTTCTGCATATCCAAACTTTTGCTTTTGGCTCATAGTAGGAACTTGAATTGTCTCTCTTGACAACAAACGAAAAGGCGCATTCTCTGTTTGTTTCTCTTTAAACTGGCTGGCCCAGTTTCCTTTGAAATAGATTGCATTGACCAGAACAAGACGAGTCAATGCATCCAGAACACCCGGTTGGATGAGGTCCCTGATTTTGTTCTTAGTTTTTTCTTCAACCCATTCGTTTATCAGCTTGGAGGCTGCTTCGTGAGCTGTCTTGTAATCCACAGGGGTAATTAGCACTCCATAGCATTCCTTTATTAATGCAAGATACTCTTTGAGGAAGGGATAGTCTTTCTGCGGCCATAGCGAATTGGCAACATTCAATTGGATGTTTCCCTTCTCCTGGACAGCATTCAAGTGAGATTCAAGCCTGGCGAACGCTGAATGGAGCTGCTGCTGTTCCAATGAAAAACGAAGTGTATCGGCCATTTGCTTGGCAGTATTCTCTCGGGCGCCAGCGTAGGTCATGGCCAGGGCTGTAGATATACTGTACGGCGATAGGAACAAATTACCTTCGGTACTCCTGAGCTGCCGGTAGAGTTCAAGAGCGAATGCTGTGTTGCCTTCCACTACTATTTTAAGATTTGAGTCGATGTCTGCCAGGGGAAGCGACGGGGATAAAACGCTCACCATAGTTAACAAGAGTGATAAGATTCGAGTATGGCGCTTCATCTTTTCCTCCTCTTTAACGCCTGAAGGTTTCTAAATAGTATACAATAAATAATTAAGGTTTGAAATGTAATATTTTAGGCCGCTTTTCACTCTGGGCATGAATTTGTTAATATGACCTATACCATCTTTATCCCGCTATTCCTCTTTCAATCTTCCCCATTACCTATCGATGGCTAATACTTCAGTTCGCTAAGGATCAACAGCCATCCCTTGCCGGGTTCAACAGGTATCTCATCCGTCGGAATAAAGATAGCTGAATCTTGAAAGTCTTCAATACGAGGCGCTAAAAGCATGGCTTTTTCCGCATCTACCCCCAGAGCATCCCAATCTATATCAAGCCGGATGTTTACCTGTTCTTCCGCCCAGCTTGCAATGGAAATCAACACCTCATCCTTTTTGACATAAGCCGTAGCCAGGATGTCCTTATGGTTGGTCTTAACCGGGCAGGAAGGAACCCAGTATCCGACCATTTCTGAATTTTGAATACCAAAATCATCCCATACTTTCCAAATATGGGTAGGGTCCCCTGACCAGGGAAGGCGGGCTGTCATGCCGTACAGCATACCGCGCCAGGGATTGCCCCCATCCTGCAGCATCTCGCCCATGACCCCAAAGGGGATACCGGACATCTCCACCAGCCAGAAGTCCGGAGAGGCATCATAGTCAAAATATTCACCAAACCAGATGCGGTTTAAATAAGGGAAATGTTCCAGATAAAGATTGGCACTGTTGGCGAATCCATCCCTCACATTAAATTGATTCGCCGAATGCAGATCGATGAGAGCACCCTTGCAGCCGCGGTCGAGAATTTTTCTCACCCGCTTCATGATGGTGCGGTCAAAGGCGACATCATCAATGTAAAGTCCGTCAATGCCAACATTTTTAACCAGCCAGTTCAGACCCTCAACATAGTAATTATGCCAGCGCGACACCCCGCTGTTAATCACCGCAGCATCTTTCAGTCTGGGAACAAACCAGGCAGCGATATAGCGAGAACCAAGGTGCTCCTGCAGCCATGAAAATCCGCCTCCGGGACCGTAAAACAAAACCTCATCACCTAAACTGCGCAAGGCAAACATTTCTGGTGCCCGGTTGGATAGCTCCCGCACCGTGTAATAAATCTTGACCTTTAATCCCAGCTCATGGGCTTCATCAATATATTTTTTCATCTCTTTCGGGCAGAGAAAAGGATAGTTAATGTAGGGATTTATATCATTGGCATGGTGGACATTAATTGTATTGGCACCTGTGTCGGCTATTTCCTTTGCCGGCTTGAACTGGTGATAAAAACGCGTGTTCCACTGACCTTGTGTGTCAAGGGTTTTAAAGGGAGTTAACAGCAAACTGAAGTTAAAATGGAGCTCCTCCCCTACTCCGATTGTTCGGGGACCGCTGTATGAGCTTATCAAAAAAGTATCTTCCTCTGTTTCTTTAAAAGCACATCCCCCGTTCCCTTCGTTGTACCAGGATGGAGGCATATTCAGCGGTTTCAACAGATAAAAATTAGTATTGAGGGGACGGGAATAATTCTCATCTTTAAAGCTGCATTGCAGCCCCGCATTGACATCGCCAATCCAGGCAGAGTCCTGATTATGCTTTGGGTCCCACTTCCAATGATATTCAATCGGTCGATACCCTCCTTTAAATCCCATTCCCATCATATATCTGGCAACATCCTTGCGCATCGGGATTTCCAGTCGGATGTCATTGACGCTCATCGTCTCTGCAGTACTTAATGTAACTTTAAAATCAATATATCCGTCAAATTCCATCCGGGTATGACAGTCCATCATTAAAGACCCGGCTGAACTGGTAGATTCCCAGGTAATGGCACCAGGTGCTTGCTTCACAATCTTTACTCCGCCTCCCTCCCAGGCAAAAATTTCATCCTCCGTGCTTTTTACCATGAGGTTTATCGGCGCCGTGAGGATTTCCCGTCCCTTACCAACAAGATGGGTCATTTCAGCAGCAAACAGACTCTGTATGCTTTGGGGAAATCCGGTGTTATCAATGGCTACGCTCCGCCCCAGGCAACTTACGATGTTCCCGTTTACCTTCATCGGGGTAAATGGGTCGACAATTTTATCATCTAGGGCAATGGTCGAATCAATCCAGCGCAATCGCGAATGTCGCCAAGGCTCGCTATCACCGGCATCCTCTAAGGCTTCATTTTTAATATTCAATACGATTTTCACTACATTAGCTTCCATCCCTTTAGGAGCAACTATTACTTCACCTGTATATTCACCGAGAGGAATGTCCTGCGGAATCTGGACTCCACACCATAGGGCTTGAATTTTGCCTTTATCTATTGGACATACCTTGTCAAATTTTCGCCCGGTCCAGTCCACTCCTCCGGTATTAAAGCAACTAAATGCAGAATCAGGAATAATCGTGCCGGTGTGGGCGGATTTCATTCCATTGAAGTGCACATCTATATCCTCAATCGCCTCTCCACATGCAAAGACGCCGATTTGAAAGGCATAAAACTCACCTCGTGCCGCATCACCTCGAAAAGTAGTCTGAGGCCCTTTCTTTATCCATCTGAGAGGCAAATCGTCAGTCATTCTGATGGGATATTTGCGGTCTTCCGGAAACAGGAGATAAGATGATTTCGGATGTTTCCGCAGGAGGGCATTCACTTCGTCTGATGTGGCAATAATCTCCATAGGATAAAAGCTGTTAAACTCATCGATGGCCTGTATCTCCAGAACCTGTGCTTGAGGAAAAATATTCTTTTTCTTCCCTGTTAACAAGTCCGGTGTTAGTCCATGCCGTTGAAGCCACTCTGCCCCGGCAGTCTGTTCGGGCTCGGGGTAAGTAACCGTGGGATAATTACTCCGCCCCGACACTTCATAGAGCAAGTAATACACATAATACTTACCAGGTACGGTCTGCGGCTGGAACACCAGGTCACCAAACTCCCGATTGATTTCCACGCGGCATACATTATTTATGCGGCGGTTGGTTTTGGCATCAATAATAATGATATCTTTCTTTTCAGGGTTATAGTCTCTTCTGCGCCAGGGAATATGAACCCATACTGCATCTGCGCTTTTGGAGACCTGCACTACAGCCCGATGATTGCCAAACAAATCTGCATCCCATGTTCCAGTTCCGTAAGGGACCTCTTCTGCAGAAGGATGCGTCATGGGAGCGATAAGTATAAGGAGTAATGCAGTAAGAATCATTCTTTGCGACATTGACTATTCTCCTTTTATAATTATGTGCCAAATCTTTAATCTATAATTACAAAATCATTTTTATCTTAAAACTGGATACCAGATTCTCCTGCCTGCTTGATTATTTCCAGCACCTCTTCAGGAGGCTTCTCTTTTTCCAATAGCTGCCTTGCCTTTTCATGCTCGCCGAAATATTGGAGAATCAACCCACCAAAGTATTGGTTTTTGCGCTGCTCTTTCCAATGCGTAAGGGTGTAATCATAGATAGCCTTTCTCATTTCCTCAGCTTTGTTCTTATCTCCTAATTTGTCATAACAAAGGGCGATGAGATAGTCCTGCATTCTGAAATCGGGCTCATAAGGGCTGCCTGTTCCAAGGTTTTCCGGATACCTTTTTGACCCTTCAAGATATTTGATAGCGGAGAGGAAATTCGCCTCTTTTATATTTTTCAAGGCAAGCTCAATCTGGCACTTCACGAACATGCTGTAAATTTCGGTTGCCCCTTCGGAGGGAAGCGCCACGGTGTTCTCCAGCATGTCCAGCGCCTCCTGGTAGAATTTGCTTTTGACCAGTGTGCGGATCAGGTCAATTCTTATTAATCCTTTGTCGGGAAATGTTGAAGCGGCTTCCCTTGCCAAAGCCAAAGACTCATCAAACATCCCCAGTTCATTGTAATAGCTGATCAGATGGTGCCAGTTCCTCCAGCTCTCAGGGTCTATTTTTAGCGCGGTTTCAAAATCCTCCAGAGCTTTCTGCGAATTAATTTCTTTATAAAGATGTCCCCGGGTGAGGTAGAAGGGAGCAAAATCGGGACTGCCGCATTTATCAAACAGCTCTCGTGCTTCCTGTATCCTTCCCTTGCTCCAATAAATAAGACCGAGATAGTAGCTTGCTTTCCAGTCGGCTGGCTGATTGTCAATAGCCCACTGGAAGACTGGAATTGACTCCTCACGAAAGGGAAAAACCAGCCACGGTGAAAGGTTTTGTGCTTTGTTCAGATACATCCGGCTCTCTGAGGGAGCTTCATTCTTGAGGAGATACGCCAGCCAATAATAGACGGTGGGATATTCCGGTGCATGTGTGAGCAGTTTCACAGCATCGGCATTGAGGCCGAGCTTTACATAATACAAAGACATCTCAAGATAATTCTCCTGCGGCAGTTCATTGCGAATCATGGATTGGAATTTGTTCATGTTTTTCTGATTGGGATGTAAAAGATAAAGCTCAAATCGAGCCAGATGATTAAGCGGGTCAATCTCCAGAACCTGGTCAAGTATTTTGCTGGCTTTTTCGGGTTGGTTCAGTAATCGGTAAGTTATGGCCATAACTTGATAGGCGTTAATATTGTATTTATTAAAATCAAGGGCACGCTGGGCATATTCCAGAGCTAAATCTAAATTTTCCTCTAAAAGATGAATTTCCGCCAACTGGCAGTATGCCCCGGAACGATATTTCGTTGAGCGAGCTGCCCAGCCCAGGGTCTCTTTGGCATCGACCAGATTTCCCTGGCGGCGAGAGATGACACCATATATATAATTAGCTTCGGGGTCATACATCACATTTTCCACTGCTTTGCGGGCATAGGTGAGAGCTTTTTCATATTCACCTCTGCGAAGATAGAGTTCGGCGACACGACTGAGCGCACGCGTGTGGAGGGGGTCTTCCTCCAAACAAGCCAGAT
>Ga0224501_10002839_pt1 | contig 13638 bp, 18 predicted proteins | sample SF_Oct11_sed_USG_4_FD_169105 | JGI IMG/M metagenome (GOLD analysis project Ga0224501, IMG submission 169105) | Sediment microbial communities from San Francisco Bay, California, United States - SF_Oct11_sed_USGS_8_1 | ecosystem: Environmental > Aquatic > Marine > Sediment | place: USA...
TGGGCATTGTTGATTTCATGTCTTTTGTTCTGGCGGCGGTTGACAACCGGAAGGTTGTAAACCCGTGCGAGTCATGTTTTCCATAACTCATATCATGTCCATCCGGGCGATGCCGCATTTTGCCACGGACCCGACGGTTTCTTCCGGCGGTGTTCCGTCAAGGCAATGCGGGCCAGTTCGTCGGCGATTAGCTGGAACATCTGTGTCAGGGGCCAGGACTGCGCAAGTACGGGTCCGCCGTCCGGCCATTCGGTTCTCAGCCAGCCTCCGGCCTGCCTGGAGTGACACATGAAAAACAGATTAAGCCAGTACCGGCCGGTTCGCCCGCAAATTTCTCCCTCCGCATCGTCGGGATATCCCAGTTGGCGGCGCCTTACCGCCCGCCTCATTTTTTTTCGGCTGTTTCTTCCACCTCCGAGATGGAGACCAGCCGGGAGATGATCTCGCTGGCCAGGGGCAGCAATACCGCCTCTTCCGCCAGGTCTGCGGGGGTAGCCGGGCCGGTGCTCTGATCCCGGGTGATAACCAGCCCCTCCAGATTGCGCACATGCTCCGGGAATATCCGCGTCGCCAGGGCCGTCAGCGAGGCCCCCGGCCTGTCCTCTGGCTGTGGGGTATTTTTGCTGCTCCACAGGTCCAGCAGGGCCTGGAAGGCCCATACCCTGAGCGGCCTCAGCTCGTATGAAACATCCTTCCAAAGACCGCTTTGTTCCTTGCGCCAGTCAAGATTCAGTTCCATTTCAATATACCGGTAGTTGTTGATGGCGCAGGCGTGCAGCGCCGAAAAGGTTATTTCATCACAGGTACGCCGGCTGGGTATTCACCAGGGTCACGCGCAGCGCATACCCAGAGGTTGTATCGAACACGCCCGTGGCCGTGAACCCGGCCTCCAGGGCACCGGTACCCGTCAGTTGCGGGGTGAGCTCCTGAAACCTGAGCCGGGGCAGGTCAATCACGAGTTGGGCGTTATATCCAGAACTGACGGCTTCTCCGTTGAGGGTCAGCAGAAACCGGTTTTCGGTTTGTTGCATGAAATCCTGGAACAGCTGCTGGTTTTCAAACAGGAAGCTTCCCTCCAGGGTAACCTTCTGGGGGCCGCTTCTTTTTATCCGGTGCGGGGTCTTGCGTCCGGATATGGTGTGCTGGGCGGCAAGCTGGTTTTCAAAGCGCACCAGCAGGCTCCGTATATCCGGCTGGGCTGTTCCGCCATGGCTGATCGAAGCCACGTCCCAGGCCCAGGGGCGGCCCGGCTTGAAAACCGCGGTTCCGGGTGCCTTTTGCTGGAACTGTCCGCCGATGACCTCCATGGAGGCCGAAAGCAGCTGCCCATGGGATATTTCCAGGGACAGGGCGTTGGCCAGCAGATCGTAGTACAGAAAGGCCGAGCCGGTATCGCGGTGTATTTCCACCGACAGGGGAGGCACGGCCGCGTAATTGTCCCAGTCCTGGGATACCGGAAGAAACTCGTGCCGGAAGGCGGAACCCTGGGCGGTGACCGAACTCTGGCCCAGGGCCGCCTTCAAAAATGTTCCCAGGTAGATGGGATGGGCCTCGGTGCGGATTTCCCCACCTATTTCATGGGCCCCCTCATGAACCGGCGATTCGGCCAGCCGGGAGTACATGTTGTTTTCCACCAGCGTCTCGATGGTTTCCGCAATGGATTCTGAAACCAGGGGGATGAAGAACTGGGAATTGGTCTTGGTGGTGCCGAAGCTGCTTTGAAAGCAGACGGCCAGGTGGCCGGACTGTCCATAACCCATGATGATGCTCCTGTCGGTTGATTGGTGTGCGGAATCAGCCCCGCAATTCCGCCTTTATGGCTATTTCATTGGTGAACAGCCACTGGTTGTCGGATAGATCACGTTGAAAAGGGGTGACCTCAAGCCCGCTAAGACTGAGCACGGTGCCTCCGATGGTCCGGTTACCGCAGACGGTCTGGAGCACGGCGCTCTGGGCGCGGCTCAGCAGTCTGGTGGCCTCCTGCCCGCTGCGGTGGCTCCCCTCCTGCACATACAGGAACAGTTCCAGGTCGGCCTTCCAGGGGATGAGCCCTCCCAGGGTGTGCGGGTCCAGCGTCAGGCTGCCGTAATACAGGCCCACCCAGGGAGTCTGGTTTATATCCCTGTTCAGGGCCTCCCCCTCCTGGATGGTGTACCCGGAGGAAACCAGCACCGGATCGTTTTGCAGAATCTCGAACAGTGCCGTGGTAATGCTGTCCACATGAATCATCGCAGGCTCTCCCTGATAAAGTTTTCAGCAACCGGATGAAGCAGCCGTTCGGCCTGTTTTGCTCCGGGGAAAAAGGCCCTTTGGGGCACGCCCCGTCCCAGCTGGTGGGGTGCCGCATAGGCTACCGGGTTGTCGAGCACCAGACGCTGGGGGGTCCGCCGGAAGGTTATTCCCCGGCGCAGTCTTCCGGTGGCTCGCAGGGGCCTGGTTCCCAGCCCGGCTGCCCGACGGGAGGCCAGCGTGCTGTGGGCCAGGGGCGGCCAGTTACGGCTGGTTCCCTCCAGCAGGCCCCCGGCGCGGTCAAAATTAAGGCTGATCCACTCCCGGAGCGTGTTTTCAAACCGGGCCAGCAGCCGGCCCCGCCCTGCAAGCCGCCGGCAGAGAAGTGCGAAGTATTCCCGGGCGTTGCCCCAGCCGGGCGGGTTCATGCTGAGCAGTTCCCGTTCCGTCATAGGTCCGTACCATCGGGGCAGTGTGTGTGGGGGCAATCACTCCCCTCGGTCTCCAGGCTGAAGATGGTGCGGTAACGGGCGGTGTTGCTCCAGACCACCCCGCCCTGGCTGGCGGCGTAGATGGGCTGTCCACTGTCGGTGAGCATGGCTTCCCGCCCTTCGGCCAGGGCCTGTATTCTTTCCATGGTCCGGCTCCGCAGCTCTTCGCCATCGCCTTTTTCGCGGCTGCGCTGGAGCACCAGCAGGTAGGCCAGATCAACCGCCAGGTCACGGGCCGTGACGTTATTGCTGGAAAAGGGCACCGTGAAAAAAGGGGCCAGCATGGAATCCAGCCTTGCAGAGGCAAAGGGCAGGTAGTGACTGGCGATCTCCGCCGCGTCCAGCTTGGTGGAATATCGGGTGTTGAAATCGGTATAGGTGGCGTACACGGTGTTTCTCCAGTCAGGCGGATTTTCTTCTGCCCCTGCCGCCGACCGGTGTTTTCTCCGGGGCGGCGGTGGATTTCACGAACCCCCAGTCATGGGGATTCTGCTGCTGTGATATCAGCTCCTCCAGGTACCGGCGGGAATGCTCCCGGTAGTGGGGGTCATTTTTCGATGGTTTCACTGGTGCCAGCATGGCGTTGGCTCTCCTGGGCGCCTTGGGGTTGTTATTTTGGAAAAGAGCCGTCCCGGGCAGGGCCCCGCGCAGGGGGTCTGAACCGTTGCCGGGCATCCCGGGACGGCGGAGGGTTTTCCAGGCGTGGGAGGCGCGGCCCGCCAGGCTGTATTGCCCGCAGGCATTGTCTACAGCCGGAACAGGCCGCGCGTAAGTCCTCCCGTTACACCCCGCTTCAGGTGCTCGAGGTCACGTTGCTGACCAGGAATCCCAGGGGCCGGGAGGTCATCACCTCGTCCTGGTAATACCCGATCTCCACCTCGGAGCAGTGGCGGCGGCTGTCGTACGGGTGGCGCTCCACCTGCATGTTGGGCAGCCCCGGAACGGCCCAGCGGAAGTAATACCCGAAGGACGGGGTTTCCATGGAGGGCTGGTCCGGCGCGTAGTACACCAGCACATGATCGCGCCAGACCTGTTCCAGGTTGAGCGGCTGGGCCTCCTGGGCGTTGTTCTGCCAGGCGTTGCCCACCAGCACGTTGGCCTCCAGCAGGTCTTCCACCTGCCGGGTGGTGGGATAGAGCCCCCCGCCGGAGACGCCGGGGTTGCCGGCCTTGTCGATGACCTTGGAGTTTCTCCTGAAGTGCCGCCAGGCCGTTCCGGAGAACAGCACCCGGTTGGGGCGGTATCCGGTGGCCAGTTCCACATTGTCGATGGCCGTCCAGAGGTCTCCCAGGGGATCGGAGTTGGCGTGGTCGGTCCAGGCCGAGCCCACCGCAGCCGAGGAACCCACGTTGGCCGGATCGCGCAGTTTTTCGGCCAGGCGCACCTCCCAGTCCAGGAACAGCGCGTCCTGAACACGCATCACCCGGCCCTCTTCAAACTGCTGGATGAACACCGGGTCCGCATTGGAGCGGTCCTCCAGGGTCACATCGGCCTTGAGGGCGTAGTTTCGGCAAAAAAACGAAGCGCTGGATACGCGCGATTCGATTTTATTGGCCTCGCCCCCCCGGGAGCGCCGGGTGTTTTCCCTGCGGAACAGGTCCGCCTGTTCGAACACCACATAGGTATCGGACTGTTTGGGGACCTGCACCACCGGGAACACGCGGTCGGCGATGAACCCGGCCGGGCGGTAGTTTACTGCCATGTTGGACAGGTGGTGATCGATATGCACGGCCCGTCCCTGCTGATAACCACTCATTTATGCGGTCTCCCCTGATTGGCCCATATAGGCGATGGTTGCAAAGTTGAAGGCGCCCGTACCGATGCCGCCGGAAACCACGGCGGTGTCCAGGCAGCGGCCCACGACGTAACCGCCGCTGCTGGCCTCGATCAGGTAGCCCGATCCATTGACGGTGAGCCGGCGTCCGGCGTTAACCGGGGCGCCTGCGGTGAACTTCATCACCCCGGCATAACCCAGGGTGATGTGTTCGTTCTGTCTGCCGCCGTAGAGCAGCAGTCCGCCGGCCTCCCGGCCGTTTTGTGAGATCATGCCGTCGTCCAGGGACACGGCCTTGTAAAGGTGACCGGTTCCGGCGGTGAGGTCGTCAAGATCCTCCCCGGCGGCTATGGTCCAGGTGAAATGTGGTCCGGCAACGGACATGGTCATGCTCCTGTGATGGGGTTCATGGTGTATTCCCGGTAGGCCCGGGCCAGCGTCTGGTTGTTTCGCAGCACAAAGGATGCGGCCTCGCTGTAGCTGATGTTGAGTTCGTTCATTCTGCGCCGGGCCTCGTGGGCCAGCACCTGGGATGGATTCCCGGTGCCGGTTTCGGCCTGCTCCGGGCTCCGCGAGGAAAAGGCCGACTCTCCCTGGGGCAGGCGGACCGGGCTCCCCTGCACGAAGTCGCGCACCCATTCAAAGGGCACCGCCAGCCCCTCGCCGGAGACAAAGCTCCGGGCCTGGCGGTCGGCTTCCCTCAGCAGGGTATCCTTCAGTGCCGGGGCCAGCCGGCCCGCGTGCACCTGCTCCTCGCAGAAGTTCAGCACCTGTCGGCGGGCCTCCTGAAAGGCGTCCCGGTTGCGCCGTGAGCGGTCATCGGCCAGCCATTTTTCATGACGGGACCGGAAGGCGCGCAGTTCCTCCAGTTCGGTCCGGAGTTCCTCCAGCGAGGCGTTTTCCCGGGATTCCGGAACGGGGTGAGGCTTGCCTGGGCCGGTGTCTTCTCCCGGCAAGGCCTGGTTTTGGCAATCGTTCATACAAAGCTCCTGATTGTTGGTGACTATTCGACTTTCAAGAACCGGCAGGGTGAACACCCGGCAGGTGTCGCCGCCGGCCGGTAGGCCCGGGTGCGCGGTCAGATACACGCTCAGGTCCTGCAGGTTCTGCACGGCGGGCAGGTCCGCACCCAGCAGGGCCACGGCTTTCAGGGCCTTGCCCAGCGTCTTCCTGCCCTGGCGCACCCGGAAATATATCTCTGCGGAAACGCGCCGGTAGCGGCCGGAGCGGATGGCCTGATACACCACCGAAGGCACGCCCTGGAAGCTGGCCATCAGCCTGTCGCCCACCACCCGCAGTGACTCCACCCAGCCCAGCGCGGGATCGCCGTCCTTCTGTCCCAGCAGAGTCTGGCGTTCATCGTGGCCGAACTTGAGTGGCGGCTTGAGCCGGTGTTTGAGCTTTTCAAAGTTCCGGGCGATTTCCTGGAGGTCCTTCAGGGTGAATACCTCGCCGTTCCATTCACCCACGCTGAAAATTTCCGCTTCCACCTGGTATCCGGTAAGGGTCGGGGGGGCCATGCTTTCTTCTCCGTATGCGGTTGGTCTGGTGTCAGGGCTGCCGGTTTCGTGTCGGGGAGCTCTGGTGGGTCTCCCGGCCAGGGAATCCCAGCAGCCTGCGCAGGTGTTCCTCGTCCTGGGCCGTGGGGTTGACGGCTCCCTGCTCCAGGGCCTGCTGCCAGGCCCGCGCGTATTCCATCTTCTGCGACTCGCTCAAGGGATCGAACACAAACAGGGGCCCCTCCTCCAGGCCGAAGTTCCACCGGGCCAGCTCCCGGAACAGCTGTTCGTTCAGGGTGTCGGCGCAGGATTCGGCCAGGCTGTTCATCAGCAGGAAAAATGTTTCCTGCTGGGTTTTGCTCTGGCTGTAGCTGCCGGTCTGTCCCTGTTCGGAAAACCCCAGCAGGTTGGGCACCAGCAGCGCCTTGGCGATGGCCTTGTCCCGCGAGGCCACGGCTTTTTCGAAGGCGTCTGTGGATTGCGCCGAGATCATCTTCAGCTCCACGTTGGCTGGCGTTATCACACTGGTCTGGCTGTTCAGCCGGCGCATGACCTGTTTAAGCTCCTCCCGCTCCGCCGCGCTCAAGGGGCCTGATATCCGCCCGTGCACGAACCCGGCGGCCATCCGCTCCAGGTAGATGTTCCAGAACTTGAGGATGTGCTCCTTGCTCCACCAGTGGCGATAGCATTCCCGCAAGTCCGATTCGCCGTACTGGGGGTCCTTCTCCGGTTTGTTGACATGGTGTATGAACCGGGTCGGATCGAGCCGGACGGGGCGGCCGTTCTGCTGCTGCAGCAGTCCGGTGGCGTTTCCGTGGCGGTCGGTATCGAAGCTGAATGTTCCGGCAGGCCGCAGTTTAAGCGCAGACAGGCCCCAATAGGTCCGTCCCCGGTAGTCCATGGGCTGATAGACTTTTTCCACCAGGCTGAAGCCAAAGGCCTGACTGGACAGGATGGCTTCCAGGGCCTGCCGGAATGAGCCGTTCAGTTTTTTTTCCAGCATGAACCGGAAGAAGTCGGCGCACCGGGCCATGTTCCGGTCAGCCGGATTGAACCGGAAGCTCCAGTTGCGGGAGGAAATAACCGAGCGTTTGAGGTTCAGCAGGGCCCGCACCTGGTCGTCCAGCAGCATCCGGTGGTAGATGCTCTGCCCCTGGCGGTTAAGAAGCTCATCGGGGTTCCAGCGTTCCAGGGGTACCTGGCCGAAGAACATGCCCTCGGCCCAGCCCACCTCTCCGCCCTCGGGCCGGTCGGTCTGTTCCTGGAATCCCACGGGGGCGGGGGCCGCCGTCCAGTCCCCCAGCAGCGTGGAGGCGAACCGTTTCATGGAGTCAATAATGGAAGTCAAGGCTGGCCATCTCCGTTCCCAGAATGAAGCCGCCGGTCTGGGCGGCCATTCCCCAGCAGCAAAGAGCCAGGGCGATTACACAGTCGTCATGCCCGCCCGCCGGCGCACCGCAGCGCACATGGCCGGTGGGCAGTGTTTCATAGCGAAAACCGGACAGCTCGCTCATGGTTTCCTCATGGGGAATCATGCTTAGCCGTCCCTTCTCCATCAGCAGGGCCAGGTGGTCTATCAGCTGCCTTTTTCTAAGTGCCGTGAACACCACCGGCTGCACGGGCACACCCATTTGCATCAGGTCCTCGCAGACCGGGTCACCTACGCCGGTGGCATCGGCCAGCACCGATGCTCCACCGAATCTGCGTGAAAGCCCGGCGATCCTTTCGGCCTGCTGTTTCCAGGGGAGCTGCCGGAACCTCTCGCAGGCCACACAGGCCAGCCGGTCCGCCCGCCCCACCCAGGCCACCGTATAGTCGGTGTGCCGGGCCAGGTCCACTCCAATCACATAGGGCGCTCCCGGGCAGCCCGACTCTTCGGGCCCGGCCCGGGGTATTTCATCCAGCCTCCGGAATACGCACCCTTCCTCGTCGATGAACTCGGCCAGTATCTCCTGCCGGTACACCCGTTCGGGCATATGTTCGCGCTGGCGCTCCAGCTCCTCGCGGTTGACCGCCGGGTTTACGCTGCTGGGGTGGCGGAAGCTGGTCCAGTCGGCCTGGGAGTCGTCCTGGCCCCGTTCGTACATCCGCTGGAACAGGCCCCGTCCCTTGGGCGCTCCTATGAAGAAGAACTGGCAGGCCGGTGAGTCCAGCGCCATGGGCAGCAGGGTCTCGTAGTAGAGCTTCTCGTTGCGCAGCAGTATTCCCGCCTCGTTGACCCAGATATAGTCATAGCCCATGCCTTCCAGTGTTTCCGGCCTTTGCCCGGAGCCGAACTCCAGCACCGAACCGTTGGCGAAAGTCACTACCCTGCTGCTGACGGCCAGCCGGTAGGGAAAGCCTTTCAGGTGCGGCAGAAAGTAGCGCCGCCAGTATTTTTCGATGTTTCTCAGGGCCGTATCCACCCACAGGTGGCGGCTGCCCGCCTTCTCCCAGGCCAGTTGCCGCAGCCGGAGAACTGCGCCCAGGGTTCCCCCGGCCCGCCGGCCTTTCACATACACCACATGCCGGGTTTCGCTGTCGAAAACCTCCTGCTGGTGGGGCAGCATGGGGCAGTGAATGATTTTTTTCCTAGGGCTCCTGCTGCTTTTTGTCGGCCTGGTGGATCCGGACGATTTCGATGCTCTCCCCTTGTTCCTCATCCCAGTCTTCCCCGCCATTGGCCTCCAGCATGTCGAGCAGTTCCTTCATGGCGGAGATACCTCCCACCATGGCCGTTTCATAAAGTTTGCGTTTCACCCCGGCCCTTCCCAGCAGCCGGCCCCGCTCAATGGCGGCCCGGGCCTGTTGTTCCCAGCGGGCCTCCAGCACCGGTGGCCAGTCCAGCTCAGCCTGGATTTCCTCCAGCACCAGACCCATGCGGGCCAGTGTGCCGACCTGGGCCAGCTGCTCCCTCCTCTGGGCGGCATTTGCCTTCCAGGGCCTGACAGGGGAGCCTGGGGCAACTGGGACAACTGGGACACCGGTCTCGGTTGACTCATGAGTGTTCTTTTCGCTCATTTAGCGCAGTCCCTCAGGGGATGGGCCAGACTGTTGCCGAAGCCAGACTGGCGCTGAGGTTTGCCGCCAGCAGGCACATTGCCAGCAGACCCACGGAAAGGCTGTACCAGTATGTGAAGTCTTCATGCACCGGAAGGACTCCTGTGAATGACAGCAGGACAACCGGACGATTGGCTGCCGTGTTGGTGTTTTTCTGTTGGGGGGAGTTTTAGTGATTTTCCAAAGCACTTGTTCATGTGCCTTGGTTACTATTATGGCAAATAAAACAAAATGTTACAACGGACAAAGGCAGACAGAAACGGACAGGGAAGGACCGAATCCGGCAGCGGGTTTATAATATGAAGCAGTTCTTTAAGGGGAAGGGATACCTGGGGGGGAGTCCGGCCGCGGCGCAGGGCCAGGAAAGCTTTCCGCCGCGGCCTTGATCCTTATGGTCTTAGCTGATCTTGCCTTGCAGAATGAAGGCGATGACCAGGCCGTAGATCACCAGCGACTCGATGAGCGCCAGACCGATAATCATCGGGGTGAAGATGCGATCCGAGGCATTGGGATTGCGGGCGATGCCCTCCAGAGCAGCGGCCAGACCGCGTCCCTGTCCCAGGCCGCCGCCGAAGGCAGCCACGCCGATGGCCAGGCCGGAACCCAGCGCCAGGCCGAAGGTGGCCAGTTCGCCGGTGGCGGCGTACAGGGGAGAGGCCAGCAGAACCAGCATCACGCCCAGCAGAAAAGTAAGTTTCTTTTTCATGACTATGTTCCTTGTATGTTTGCGTTATTGAAAACCAAACCCCCGTTAATGGGGATGATCCAGCGCGTCCTGGAAATAGACGGCGGACAAGAGAATGAAAACAAAGGTTTGAAGAAACGAGATAAAAATTCCCAAGCCCATGAAGGGAATGGGCAGTCCCAGGGCCAGCAATGAGCTGAACACGAGCACCACTTTATGATCCCCGGTCATGTTACCGAACAAGCGAATGGAAAGCGAAAGGGGCCGCACCATATGAGAGACCAACTCGATCGGAAACAGCAGCGGCGAAAGCCACCACAGCGGGCCCATGAACTTCTTGATATAGGCAAAGCCGTGTTCGCGTATTCCGATAGTGTGGGCCGTGATGAAGGTGATAATGGCCAATGCAAAGGTAACATTAAACTGATCGGTGGGTGGATTGAAGCCTGGGACCAGACCGATCAAGTTGTTCCCGAGAATAAAAAACGAGAAGGTGCCCAGCACGAAGAACACATTGCGGGCGCCATGATGGATAATGCCGTTGAAAAGGTTCATCAGACCGCCGACAATCCATTCGGCGACAAAGGCCAGTGAAATCCGCCCTTCAGGCTCAAGCATTTCGGTCTTGCGGAATTTCCTGCCGGCGATGAAGGCGAACAAAATCAGGATCACCGAGACCACCAGCGCGTCTATCCCCGCATGGGGGTCAATGCCGTACTCGGCCATCAGGTGTTCCAGCGGGGCGAAGAGATAAGCGCCCCAGGTAATCGGTTGTGCCATGGTGTGACTTTTCCTGGTTGCTGAAGTTTTTTCTGTATTTCAGGCCCTGATCTTTTTCAGCCCGAATGCCGCCCGGCAAATAAATCAATTACAAACTCGCAATCTGTAAATCTGTTAAAACGCCTCCTGGAGACAGCGTCCGCCCTGCTGCTTTATTGCGGCCCTTCTTCATCCGGCGGTTGCTGTGACATCCCGTAGAAAGCGAACAGGAAGGTTGCTCCCAGCAGGGCCGTGAGACCGATCAGGACCCCGAAGGCGTCCATCTGGTATTCGATAATCGCCGCATACAGCACCACCGCTGTCAGGACAAACTTGATTACATATGACGCAATCACCAGTCCAGTTGGCCGTTGCTTGCTGATAAGAATTGATTTGACAAGGTTTTTTGTCCAAATCAGATTAGCAGCAACAATTAAAAAGCCTAGCAACACCGCCCACATAAAGTCAAGGCCCTGCCACATGTATCCCACGGCCAGACTGGCCGCGCCAACGATGGTCAGCACGATATAATATGTGCGCATGGACTCGGCGGTGAAGAAGGCCGGTTTGAGGGGTGGCGTGTTATCGTTCATTGCTCGCGGGATTGTTGTTTTTGTTCCTGCTGCTCGCGGTTCATCTCCGCCTGCAGGGCCCTCAGGCCCCTCCACAGGCTGCGGAAGGCGGCTACCAGGCCGAACAGCAGACATCCCAGCAGCCAGTAGGGCTGGGTGCCGTATCTTTCATCAAGGTACTGGCCGGCAAACAACCCCCCCAGTACCAGTATGCCCATTTCCAGCCCCATGGTGCTGAAGCGCAGGTACCGCTGCATATGTTCTTTGTTCTTCGCCATGCAAGGGCCTGAATATTATGAGGGCCAGTAAACAAAGTCCGCCACCTGACCAAAAGTCCTGCCGGGGATCAGCCTGGTCACAGGCTGGCCATGGCCCGCCCGGCGGCTTGCGCTGTCCTGCGCAGGTCCTCCTCGGTGTGGGCCGTGGAAACGAACGATGCCTCAAAGGCCGAAGGGGCCAGATACACCCCGTTTTCCAGCATGACCTTGAAGAACTTGCTGTAGCGCGCCGTGTCGCAGGCGGTGGCGTCGTCGTAGTTTCGGACTGGCTTATCGGAAAAGAAGAAGCCCATCATGGCTCCGAACCTGACGGTCTGCAGGGGCACGTTGTTTGCGCTGGCGGCCTGTTCGAGTCCTTCGGTGAACAACCGGGCCTTTTCGGCCAGGTCGGTGAACACCGCCGGGTCTTCCAGCACCTCCATGGTGGCCAGCCCCGCGGCCATGGCCACCGGGTTGCCCGAAAGTGTTCCGCCCTGGTAAACGGGCCCTTCCGGGGCCACCTTGCTCATGATGTCCCTCCTTCCGCCGTAGGCCCCCACAGGGAATCCGCCTCCGATGACCTTGCCGAAGATTGTCAGGTCGGGGGTAATGTCGAACAGGCTTTGGGCGCCTCCCAGGGCCACGCGGAATCCGGTCATGACCTCGTCGCTGATCAGCAGGATGCCCTCCCGGTCGCACAGGTCCCTCAGGCCCCGCAGAAACGTCAGTTCCGGGGTGATCACTCCCATGTTGCCGGGGATGAATTCCAGAATGATCGCGGCGATTTCCCCCGGGTATTCCTCCACATGATCTATTACTGACTGCAGGTTGTTGAAATCTGATACCAGGGTGGTCTCGGCGAAGGACTTGGGAATACCGGCCGAATCTGGAACCCCCAGGGTGGTGGCGCCGGAACCCGCCTTGACCAGAAGGGAGTCCACACTTCCATGATAACAGCCGGCGAACTTGATCACCTTTTCGCGTCCGGTGAACCCGCGGGCCACCCTGATGGCCCCCTGGGCGGCCTCGTTGCCGGAATTTACGAACCGGACCAGCTCCAGCGAAGGCACGGCCTTTTTGACCTTTTCGGCCAGCAGGACCTCGGCCTCGGTGGGCGCCCCGAAGCTTGTTCCCTTGTCCAGGGTTTTGCGCACCGCGTCCAGCACATGGCTGTTGGCATGGCCCAGGATCAGGGGCCCCCAGGAGCCCACATAGTCGATGAATTCGTTGCCGTCAATATCCCAGATGTGCGAGCCCTTGCCATGGTCGATGAACAGCGGCTGGAGCCCCACCGACTTGAAGGCCCTCACCGGGCTGTTGACGCCCCCCACCAGCGATTCCCGGGCCCTGGGGAAAAGTTCATTGGAACGGGATGTGTTCAGGGCCTTGCCGGCCGTTGTGCCTTGATCGCTCATGCTGTTCCTCCCAATCGGGCTGCTTTTGTCATCGCCCGGTTATTACCTTGTTTGAGGCGGGTTATGGCTTCAGTCGCCTGAATGTTTTTGTTAAAAACTGTACACCAGCCGGGCCAGGGCCTGTATATAATATTCGCTTACGTCGCTTGGCGGAGAATAATCGTTGAGCCTGAAGGCCGGGCCGGGCTTAAGGGCGTTGGCCTCGAACTGGAACCGGAGCGCCTTGTGGACATGCCAGGTGAGCTGGTTATCCCATTCCACTCCGATGTCCCGGATCAGGTTGCCGTTTTTTCCCGGAACGGCGTGGTTGTAGCGCAGCCGGTACAATCCGCCCTTGAAGGACACCTGCCGGGTGGCCCGGTCGTCCACCTGGAAGGTCAGCCCCAGCATGCCCGTATTATTGATGGAGTGTCCCAGGCCCGCGCCGTCATCCACTTGTGAATCTCCCCCGTTGAAATACAGCCGGGTCCCCTTGTAGGAACCGGGAGTGATTTCATGGTAGCCCTCCAGGTGGCGCAGGTAGCTTTCCTGGCTGGCGGGGTCCTTGTATGGATCACCGCTGGCGAAGAGGAAGTGCATTCCCACGCGGCCGCCCTCCCACCTGACTCCCAGATGCGATTCCACGGCCTTGGCGCGCACCTTGTAGCGCTGGCCTTCCGCGCTGGGGGAGTGATACACACGGGAACCCTTGTGCCCCAGCAGATCCAGATCCCAGAAGAACCACCCGGCCAGGATTTCCATGCGCACGCCGTAGTAATCGTCCTTGCGGGTATCGTAATACACCGGCACGCCGGAGTCTGTCAGCTGGCCTTCCAGGGGGATATCGGGGTTTTCCGGATCAAAGCTCCCCGGGCCCAGATTGGTGGCCAGCGGCACGCCGTGCTCCAGGTAGATCACCCGGTACACCTCCACCTCCAT
>Ga0224501_10002840_pt1 | contig 13636 bp, 8 predicted proteins | sample SF_Oct11_sed_USG_4_FD_169105 | JGI IMG/M metagenome (GOLD analysis project Ga0224501, IMG submission 169105) | Sediment microbial communities from San Francisco Bay, California, United States - SF_Oct11_sed_USGS_8_1 | ecosystem: Environmental > Aquatic > Marine > Sediment | place: USA...
GTAAATCCTCCAGAGAGAGTGTAAAATACAAGTCCAACTCATCCTCCAAGTCCAAACCAGTCACCAATGACTGCAAACAGAGGAAAAATATTATAATTGAATGAATAAATAAATATAAAACATTTTTTTAGGTTTATTGAAGATCTTGATTAGTAACACATTCTAGAAGACTACTTTTTGGTGGGTCACAATCCAAGTCCGACGTGTCTGAAAGACGAAGTGGCTTCAGAGCCAGTCATCGTGTCTTATGGCTTTAACGCGAGAGCGATATGGGTATCAGCGGAGCATCACTCTCTGGATATGGTTTTACTTGCCGGTGACACGAGAGCGATACTATCCTCAGTAAGCCTCTTGTTTATTGTTCGACCAGACCTAGAGAGCGTTGGCTGACAAGCAGCTTTGGAAGGCATAAAGTCAGTCACTGGAAAGCTGGGCTCTAACGATGGCACAGGTCTCTTCATCATAGAGGGTAGATGAAAGGCTCTACATGCAAGAAAGAGGCGAGGCGTGAAGACCAAATGTTCAGTAATCAAAAGAATCCATCACAACTACACATACCATACAAGAGCAAACAATGACCTCTCTATTCAATGCTCACTGGGAATGCTACCACCATTCCCATGCCAACCAGGCCGCATCTACCGCTGACCTTAGCTGGTGCCGTGACCTCTGAATAATGAGACCAGATTCATCTTCGGAAAAGAATATCTCCTGCTCTTCCGAGGGAAAATCAGCGTCAATGTTGGGTATAAATCCTAAAACAGTAACAGTATTTTTTCTGCCTGGTGTTTTTGTTAATTTACAACACAATCAGTAACACAGACACTAGATTAGCTATTCCAATTTGTGTGAACAAAATCACAACCTCGAGAGAGAGGCGCAAAAACATGTCTTTCGGATCAAATTGACGCACATTTATAGACCTCTACAGTGAGTCACCAGAAAGACATGATTTAACCTTTCTTCATTCTTCTTTCTTTTTTTTCTTTTTTTTGTGCTGAGGGTGACGAGTCAAGGGGAGTAACTGGAGCAAATATCGAGCATTGAACCAACTGTCCCATCAAGGCAGATAGGGGGTCGAAGATGGATGGATGGAAGATGGATGGGAGGTTGAGTAGATGAGCAGGTAGGTGGTCATGATGGGGAAAAGGAAGGAACGGCAAGATGGAATGCTGAGGAAGAAAGGCTGGGAGGAGGGATGGCAGAAGGCTGAGAAGGAGAAAGGTTGAGAAGAGGGAAGGCAGGGCAGATGGTAAGAGGGACGACAGGTCGCACACTGGAAGGCAGGAGACTTTACAGTGGAGGGATAGGCACTACTAACCCAAGGATCGGCCATCCAGCTGCTTGATATAAGAGCCCTCTGCTGAGGCAACCAGCAGTCTATACGGGTGACCTCCAATCTGAAGGTCAAAACGATGGCAGCCATACTGGATTAGCAAAGGAGGAGGCAAATCTGTAATTCAGAATGTCATATTGGGTGTTAATGTGTTTCTGACTATGAAGTATTTATAAATGAATAAATGGGATCAGTCGGGGCGGTAATATTTTTCTTTCTTCTTAAGAGCACAATCTCAGTGGTGCGAGAGCAACCGCACCTTAGTAGTCAGAAAGGCAGTTTACGACGAGCGGATCATGGGCGTAAATCCCTAATAGTGGGTTTATCCTAGAGTGGCGCGACAGCTATGAGTGGCAAGCGGCACAGAAAGCGGTGCCGCAGGAGTGTTTACACAATTGGCACCGCTGTCTGCGCCGCTGAAATAGGTGTCAACTTCCACCAATCCGGCGACACAGTGCTGCTATTAGTCGACACTGCATGCACTATTTTCCTAAGCGGCACAAGCGCAGTGGCCAATCAGAGCCACGATTTTATTCAATTTACATAGAGATTTCCACTTCCGGTGTTTAGGTCAAGGGCGAACATGGTAGAGCGACGAATTCGAATCTGCATTGTCATTGGTTTCCATTTGCCTGAAGCTGAATAAATAGCGCATGCAGGATCAGCATTTCGCAGCTGGATCACCGGAAGCTGACGCCCACTTGGCGATCATTTTGAGCGGCAACTGGGTGGTTACCGTTTGTGTAAACTCTACCTAACAAGCCACAGCTGGGACCGAAACAGCGCCGGCTTTTCCAGGAAGTAAACTCCATGGGTCCATACAGGTATTAATAATGTGGGGTGCAAATAGTAAAAGGGGCTAGTTGGTAGAACAGTAGACATACCTTCCATAATGAGTGTTCTATCTACTCCCTCACAGCTATCAATTATCTCCTCCAGGTTATATATCTTGACGGTTTGATTATCGCAGTGAATAATAAGGGAGTTCAAGCGTATATGCATATTACGTATAGCCTTTCGCTCGATGGCAGTCTAGAAAATCAGAAATCACTCGTTCCACCACCAAAACTGTTGTATGCAGCAACGACCAATGTTTATGTTGGAGAGCCTATACTAGCCATCATGCTATTTATATTAAACTACGCGTGTCAATAACCTTGCCATAGAAGATATGGGTAGCCCCTCTAGATTTAAAAGACATTATGCCTGTTAAGATGAATGGGTTCCTTGGAAACGGATACAGCAACCAATTGGTCCCATCAAGAGATTTTATTGTATTGGTACCTCATGGTGGCTGGGAATCAAATATATGCAACAGTCACAGTGTGAGGTTGATGCAGTTAGGATTTAAGTCCAGATACTTTGGTTTTAAGCCAAGCGCGCAAGCCAATGCTTGAAGTTCTAACTGGCATTTGTTTGTGCAACCGGCGTGACGTGAACGTTAATACTGTAACTCTTACCAGATTTAATGTGATACGCCCGCAATACACCAAAGGTAATACTGTGAAGAGATAGAAGTTGTACTCTCCTACTCGGTGATATTTTACTGCCAGGGATTTGTAAGTGTCATTCCATTCGAGCTCAGTATGAGAGAGTTTCCGCCAATTGGTCTCCTCGTGAAGCTTGAAATGGCGTACATAGCCATATGGGTGATGAGTACCATATTGTATGACTAGAAAAAAATACAGAGCATAAATAGATAGGCATCAGGCGAAATCATTCATGTCTTGCAGGAATTGGCTTGGGATCTATGCCCAGTGTGCTATCCACTAAACCGCCATTTCACCTGCCAATCTGATTACTCAATTACTACAATGGCTATTACTGTTGCGTTCTGTTAACACTATCAGTGCCGAATATGTGAGCTCATGGGTATAATTTGTAGATTACCCTTCACCAAGCTTAAGAAATAATGTTAATCTTTATAAATTGAGCGATTGGGGGAGGGGTGTGAAAGTTTAAAGGCCCAATACTGTTCTTTGAAATCAGAGTCTATACGTATATCTACGAGCTAATCTTTCCAGTAAAATAGTGAATGGTTGGTTGCAGCTGTGAAAAGTACGTAGGGGTCCCACCTCTCACGCATTTTCACCAGTGTTATATACTCACACATGTACAACAGCATTGTAAACTCGCCCCACATTTGAAGAGGATCACGGACAAAGGTATGGAAATGAGACCTCAGTGAACATATACAATCATTTGTATTACCGAAAGATATTTTTCCTTTACTCATCATCGTCAGCCGTTGTTTTTCCACTGCTGGATGAAGGCCTCCTCCAGTTGACTCCAATGCGCATGGTTTTGAGCGGGCTCTATCCACCCCTTCTCACACAGCCTAGTGATGTTATCTTCCCCTCTCATTTTGGGTCTCCCGTCAGTTTTCCTTTACTAAACGGCTCTAAATCACAGAGTGCAGTAATACTCACCAAGAATACCATAAGACTGACTAATGGCAAGCGCGACAATGCTTGGCTCACAGCATCGAGATCTCTGGCACTCGTGACACTTTCTATCCATAGGTGCCTGCACTAGGGTGTAGCTATGGATCTTCACGGAAAAGGGTGTGGGACAAATCCTTAGCTCCTCAACGCTATTGACGCCTATTGTGTACCACCTACAAAAATCTGTGTCATGATTGGCCCATAGGCATATGCATATTGTAATACCTGTACTTCTTATAATACTAAATACATTTTATATGCCAATGGGTGGGTCATAATACAGAAAAATGAACAGAGCCTCAATGCAATGGAAATATACATTCAAATTAAAAAAAATGCAGAAGGCAACGCTCACCGGATATACGAAGTCCCTCACTGTGTTCACTGTGGAGGGACTTGATGCCCTTGCTCACTTCGTTGGTACTTTAAGTAAGCCTGGGCATTCAGTCCTTCTAGTCGGGTTGAATAGTGTGAAGAGCTTATACTCAAAATGGTAGGGTGGCGTAAACATTAGCCGGACCCATTGAGAAATCTTATGATATACACTAGATTTTATTTAAAACCGCTCATGCTAGCATGGTTTTCAGCGGAGTATGCTGTAACATAAAATGGGGAGAAAAATCAACAAAATATAGCAGACAGTTGTTGATGTAGCATCTCATCACCTACCGAGTCACATCATCCGCGTAGACTTGATTTTGATCATAATAGATAGTTTTATTTTGAGATTTCAAGTGAATCAATGGTCGATATTCAAAGGATGTGCTGAGTACTCTTGCCCTTAGTACCTTTCCTTCAGATCTGAAAAGCAACAGACGATAATTCCATACCAGCCCTAACAGATAATTTATTTTAATAATTCAACAATGATGACCCAAGTCTCAAACCAATACTAATGGTTACCCTCTACGAGTTGCATAACATTCATAGTTCGAGACACACTAAATTGATCTGAGCAGTCACCACAGATATTCTAGGCCATATCGACCATCCTGAATCATTTGATAAAAGGGATCATCGTCGATTGTCCACAAAGTGTTTAGCCAAAAACAATTGAATAGAACCCTAGCAAATGCAGATTTTTTTCTTCGAGTGATGTTAGCACTGACATCGCAAAAATCATCACCTAAACTTGTGGAAGGAAAGTATTAGTTTTTATCACTGTCGCAGTAATATCCTTGCCCCTGGGTAATTTAAAGTGTATGTGAACTGCAAAATATGGTCTCAGCAAAGATAAATTAGGAAACCTAGACTGCGTAAAAACCGCGTGATGCAACGATACTATTGGACTCAGTAATTGTCCCTACTGGGAACTGCCATGCAGTTTCCTGAGCGATCTCAAAATGCACCGCTCAATTGAACACTACAATGTGGCTGACAGAGAGCAAGAGGCGGGTATTACACCATCGACAGCGTAAATACAAATGCAGTTAATATACGTCGCAAGATGTTTTATGAAACCCTAAACTGTGGACCCGACAGTTCATTTTGCCATGCAAACTACGGCTAATGAATCTGTGTGAAGGTGTGAAATCCTTATGATTGTCTCCCATTCACGTAATGGGCAGTATATAGACTGTGATATGGATGAGGATTTCCCACCGGGCGTTGACCAAGTGCTATTCCCATTGGTCAGTAGGACCATCTACCAAAGATGTGCGAAATCGAATAAGATTATTGCTATGCTGGGCCATAATTTACCAATATCTCACAAGTGACACTAACAAAGTTGCCGTCCGAGAAATCGTCAACGGCTCCGCCGATAAGTCATTGCAGAGTTGTCTTCTCTTCGTGAAAGGACTGAAACACGTACGAATTGGGGTTCTAAACCGGAATTTTAACCGAAAGAAACTAGCAGCTTAGAACAAAAAATACAATTCTAGTTCATTTCGAATCAGCTTGATTGATTGATTGGTTGATTGATTGATTGATACATTTGGCGAAGTAATAGAATTAAGACACAAGTACCTTTTTTACAATTGAAACTAGCGATGAAAAAGATAGGCAAATCATAATCCAGTTCCAAGTATAAAAAAGAAAGACAGTCCAGGTATCAGGAAAAAAATATCAGGTATTAATAGCTCCATTACCCAAATGATAATATATGTATGTACGTCTTCATAAAAAGCAATTTATATCAATTGCAGTGAGGTCGTTAGGAAGCACATTTCAAAGAGATGTAGCTCACTAGCTGTTGATATCTCAGTGCGTATGAATGATAGCTACTTTAGGTTTTAGGAGATCACAGAAATATGGGGCCAGCTTGTGATGATATACTTTGAATATGGTTTTTGGTAAGTTAACTTGATGCAGTTGCAATATGTTTAGCCAGTTGAGTTGGGTAAGTAAGGTGGTTGTTGGTGTGCGGCGGGTGAGGCGTAGGGTGCATCGAGTAGCTTTAGACTGGATGAGCTGTAACTGGTGGATAGAGTGTTGAGCGCAGGTTGACCAAACAGGTGAGCAGTAGTCGATTGAAGATTGAATAGTTGCGGTGTAGACTTGTGAGGTGATCGCAGCCTCAACAAATGGGCAAAGTTTTCGGAGAAGGTAAAAGTTGGCATTGCATTTCTAAACAGTCAGAGAAACATGAGATTCCCAATTTGGGCGCGAATACAGGGTGATACCTAGATATTACAAACTCTCTACTCTTTGGATTTGTATACCTTGTAAGTTGCAATCAAGTCCAGAGATTTTTGTGCAGAGTGGAGCTGAAGAAGACAGCATCCATTAAGTTTTAGATGCAGTTTGTGTGTTTGTGTGTGCGTGCGTGCGTGTGTTTCAAATAGTCTGGCAGATTGTTGATGAAACGGCAATGGCCTGAGAATGGTCCCTTGGGGAACCCCAATGGCTGTAGTCTGGTGTGTTGACTGAAAGCGTAGCTCAACTTGGAACTGGCGATCGGAAATAAATGTTTCTACATTTATCTCCGATTGCCAGTACCAAGTTGAACTACAATTTGAGCAGAACTCTGAAAAAAGTCATCAGAACTGGGCGAAATAAACTGTGCGTGGCAGTACCTTTAGGCAAATCCGACAGGACTATGCATCACTTTATCATTGCACATTTCTACAGCTACTGATCTATAGTGGATTATCTTATACCAAAGTGATACACCTCGACCTAAGAAATAGATCTAACCTCATAGACTGCACAATCTTACCTGTGCAAGCAACGTAGGTTTCCATATTCTCTATTGAGCATGAAGTTCAGGATATCATATTTGGCCTGTCAATGAAAACTTCATTTAACACAAAAAATCCATCAACATAGCAAAGATTGGCTTAGGTCAAAGCCTCTTCCTTTAATTGAATCAGAACCTAGCATTAAGCTCGTAACATATTGGCTGATGACGGTGTCGGCAGGTATACTTAGTACATTGATGAGTTAGTATTCATATTAACACCAGGCGATGGGGGTATGACTATGAATGAGCATGACTGTGTATGACTTTTTGGGGGTTACGCAGTACTCAGTAGACCTTCAGTAAACTTACCGTGCCCATATTGGTACTGCTAGCTTGCTCCTTCTGAGTGATTAGCTCAAGAAACTCAAGCAATGCTCATCTATGAGTTACAATCACATGAACCAATCAATCATTACAAAGTAACAAGCACAACAATACACTACACAACTCCCAAGTAACAACTGATACTGATAGTGAATTAGTTACAATATCGTGAATATGATCACATGATCATATGTCTGAGCACCATCAGTTATCTCGAAAACTGAATTTACTGATACTCATAGTCATACTCATAGTGATAGTCATACTCATACGATACATACTGATGCAATCACAATGACAATCAGTATCACTATCAGTAAATTCAGTTATCACCATGCACCGACTCGAGTTTTCGTTCAAAGATCCACCACGCATTTCAAGGTGAATCTCTATCCAGCCAGTTCATAAGATCCTATCGGTGGTAAAGCATCATAGGCTGATACAATATTTTCTACACGGAAAATTTTTATTTCGTTCAACAAGCGTAAATCAATGAATCGGTGGACTCCAAGGCCAACGGTCCCAAAACGGATATAGAGAAACGTATAAACTTGACTCGTGTGAGAGATACCTTCTACCGATCGTGCCGATTGATTTTTTCGCCGTCGTAAATAACTCCTAAATACCCAGGGGCGCGCTGTCCCTGCTAGCATGGCGCAAATCAAACAAACCGTGGAGCTTCTTACAAAAATTCTCAGGAGTAACGGATTATCCAAGGTCAAAGCAGAAGTGTTTCGAAAAGCCAAACTAGACAGCGATGATGCGGTGAGTCAACTCACCCGACTCAACCCACTGACTCATGACTGACCGACTGGCTCAGTCGGTCAGTCATGAGTCAGTGGGTTCACTGGGCAACGTGCGCAGTGTGTTATTTAATTTACACATTGACATTGTAATACATCATGTACTGAATGTAAATTGTAGTTTATTACAATACAATTTACATTCAGTACATGATGTATCGTATACGAAACTCAGCACCAGTGACTGTGAGTGAGTGGAAACCGGCAAACATACACGATACTACCAAGGCAACATTTGAAATTCACACGCACTCGGCACTGACAGTGACTGACTGAATCGGTGTTTATTTTATTTCTTGTCACTTTGAAAGTGACTTTGGTTTGGAAGTTTCGTTAGTTACTAACGAAACTTCCCAAGTGGCAAGAAATAAACACTCACACTGAGTCAGTGCGTGTGCTTTTAAAATGTAGCGGCGACACCGTGACTGGTGACTCACTCAGTCATTGACTTAGCGATCACGGCAAGCCAAGGCAATAGGCTACCAATAGACTAGTGAGTGTTGAATAATTGTGGTGAGTCAGGTGCCTTACATTTTCCCTCAGGTCATGCGGTGAATGTAAAAGAACTCGACTCGGGGTCGAGAAGACAATACGGCGTAGGGGCTTACCTCGAGGTGAAGTAGTAACAGCAGAGTGTAAGACACTGGAACAATGGTGTTTGGTATGGTCAGAGATTGTTAGCGGGAGTGCTAGCAGTCAGTTAGGCTTCCGAAGCAGAGGTGCTCTCGGGTCTAGCCCCGGTTCAGGGCTCTTGCGTGTCGTGTGCTAATTGGCTAATTAGTTGGTGACTGATGACTTTGTGTCATCAGGTAATCAAGGTCAAGAGGGCTATAACACGATTCTGTTACATGCTTTTTTCTTTCACCGTTTTGTTTTTCAGACTAAAATTGTCATCGATTTCGCAGAAGGCAGATTGGCCAAAATCATCAGTTACATCTAGGGGTTATCTCCCCTTAGATATTAGCGTGTGTAACTTGGAGGTTTTTTTTGTTTTATTTGCATACAATAATCAAGCACAATGAACACATTTTACAATGATCAGGCGATGCGAGCCTTCACAGCATCAGTTGATATGGCATTCGGGTTTCAACCGACAAATATACCGTCATTACAGGCTTACACGACATCCATCCCCTCTTCTCCCTCTGAAGGCAGACTGGGATCGAGGGATCTACTGTCCAATGGTGTCACACGAGCATCTTCCGTCTTCACAATCCATAGCAGCGATCAACTGGCCATCGCTATCTTTCTGAGCCTACGAAAAACTGGCGATCTTGCGTAATAAGGGCATTATCGGTCGCAATGGCAACCAAGCTGGCTGAGGGTGGAGCACAGGGAGTGATTGATCAGGGTTGGGCATCTGGGGAGATGGCCTGGGAGATAGTGTTGAGTCTGCTGCAGGTCTGCACGTTTCTAGCATATTACGCATAATTGGCACTGGCATGGCAAGTCATAGCGGTCTCCTTGACATTGCTCCAACCACTAGAACAGTGGTTCCCGCATAGCTTTAGGCTCAACAGGCTCAATAGCGATTGTCCCGGCGTTTCTCCCGACAAGATCGAGTCTGGCGTTCATGGTCGTAACGGTCAGGTCTATGTGTCCTGGGTCTACAAGCATTAACAGTGTTGATTTCAGCTTTGACTTCATTGGTAGGCAAATCTATGTTACCTTGTATCAGGCAGTTCATATCACTTCTTATGGTCTCGGCAACGCGAATGTGATTGCAAAGGTCGTCCCTTGTCAAGTTCCCACGAGCCATGAGGTTCAATCTAAGGCATTGATCAGCGAGACCATTTACGGCAACCACAATGGCCGGACGGCTACGGTCATCCTCTCTCCGATTGACTAAAAGCTTTCTCGCATAAGCATTGATGGCATCAGTTGCTCCAGGGATAGGAGCATAGGCAGTGTGAGGGTCATGGTACGCACAGCGGCTATACTGGTCTATACGAAGTAGGTAGTTCAACCCATCTTCACCAGTATCCTGTTTGGCAGAAATAAAGCATTGGAGACTAAAGTGGGCAGTTTCCTTGTCGTAAATGACTTCAAGGCGTTGGAGGGCATCATCATAGGTGTTCATTGGATCATTTGTGTCATAGCCCGTGGCTTCGAGAGATGATACTCCTGCAGGGCCAATTACGGACGACAGACTCAGAACCTTTAGCTGGTCGTCGTAAATAGCTACAGGATTTCACCAGGAGTTTTACCAGCTGAGGCGGCAACGAGCCCCGGTTCAGGGCTCTTGCGTGTCGTGTGCTAATTGGCTAATTAGTTGGTGACTGATGACTTTGTGTCATCAGGTCATCAAGGTCAAGAGGGCTATAACACGATTCTGTTACAGTGAACACACTAGTCACTGCAACTCACTACCCAATCACTAGCCTTACAATTTGCCGCTGCCTGTGTCATTGACCCGTGCAACAAACATCTACTCGGTGGACTTGCCTATATGTAGCTGTGGTCACCAGCACATACATGCGCAATCTAAATACTAAAGCATGTTAAACTTAGTCACGTGACAGCACTTTTGCAGCCCCTAAGAGAATGACTCTTGTTTATTTTTACAGACTGAGCCACTATGGAAAATCCTGTTTGAGCTTCTTTACTACCTTCATTACGACGTACTTGATGATGTCACTGTCCAGTCCTATGCCCAGTTATCTAAAGGTAAGCGTGTACACACTATAAGTTGTTGATAGTTTCAGGAGCTAGGCTCCGAGCCTAGACTCAACCGTGCTTACAGTAAGTTCTGCATTGTATTTTATTGCACTGTAAGCCTGGCCACCTGCCTAGTTCATCCGCCTGAAACAGCAGGGATGTCATTGTTAATCAGTAGGCTAACCCCGCTACTAAAGTTCCTACTCCTCCCGCTTTTGTGTTAGCTTAGTTTCTTATCATGGGGTGGAGGACACCTGTGGATTGTGCGTCCTCTGCTGCTGCAAAGTTTGGTGTGAATCATCTTTCTCTTTCCCTTGCAGCCGAATTGACGACATATGTGAAAACTGAGATGAAGATGCGAGGGTTTGTCTCTCGTAGTTTCCATGAGCTGCGAAATGACATGTCATCCGGCAGCAGAGAATTACTGCTTGGGTTTGGCTGGCTGCTCTGCCGGGGAGAGATCATGGATAAGTTTATGGAGAAATGCTGCTCATCGCTCGACAGCATCCCGACACCAGTTGTAGTGAGTGATCAAACTTCTTCTATGGCCCCCTCTACATTCAATAGCCAAAATATCATTATCATGGCCCCCATGTTCTCGAATGACCCCAATTTTAAAATCAGATATGAAATGTTGTCAGCTCATGAGGTTAACAATTGCTATTAGCAAAATTGCGGAGCTGTATTTTCTTGTTCTAAGACAAGACATACCCTCAATATGACATCAATAGTGCATAGATATAGATGAGTTGCCATTTTCTATTTTGTCCAAGTAATTATGTCGCATTCGGTGGTGTTATAAACTAACATAGCACATACATTGATAACCTTTGAGCCGTTCTGTGCACTGACTCACAATTAATACGAATCCCAAATGAGGACTGTCTTGACCCAGTCCGTGACTGACTCACTGAGTAAGTCACTAAACAGAGTTTGCAGAGTTGCGTTTTCGTATACGTAAACAGGTGAACAGCCCTGAATTGATGTCATTGGCTCACAAATGATGACGAGTTACTGTGCGTTCATGCAAAATTTCTTCCAAATGATGGTATCTAATATGTTTTCCTTTTTCTTGTTCACTTAAATAAGTCTGTCGCAGTTTGTAGGCAATCAATGACGTTATGAACTAATATACCAGACATATTCATATATTTGCAGCCATAATGTAGACTGAATCACTAGTAATAGTGATCCAAAGTGAGTAATGTGTTCACTGAGTGAGCGGACAGCTCACCGAGTGAATCATTATATACTAGTAGGTAGAATCTCTAAAATTCCGGTTCCGTAGTGGGGTACGTGACTCTGTGAACTCTCTATTATAGGCACTGAAATGTAATAATTCTATTTAGATTGCGGGTAGGCAACTCCACCACCTCACATTATAAAAGCTCTGTGGAATTGAACGCTGATTTGTGATATAAACTGACGAAGCTGGGGTTGCTCTCGTTGCCCACCCGAGTCTGCTGGTCTTATGGTGTAAGGTTTATATGTGGGCAGGTTTGTCATCTCCTTGTGTTATTTCAGGATATAGCTCCAATACAGAGAAGTCTGCCAGAAGGAGATCCGCTGACCAAAATAAAATATCTCATGGGTCTTAATGGTAAACTCAGGATGAGTCTGCGAAACCTTCATATACTACAGCAGCATAAGGACCGGCTTATTCAGGCGGTAATCCAAAGTGGACGCTCAGTAGATAGTGCATTGGCCTCCAATGAGAGATCCCTTGTTCGATGCTTGCTTTGGGCATCACTTAGTGTTCCACCATCGTCGGATTTGGATCACAATGTTTAATAAAGCAGGTCCAACCGTAGTGTGACCTTCTCTATGGGGCATAACAGGTGCATGCAGAATGTCCCTTAAGGACGCTAGTTCCTACCCCTAACATTAGTCAGGATACGAAAGAAGAAAGGATAAAAACTCATAATTGACATATCCAGAGCTATCCTTCGATAATTTCAAGAACGCGTATGACTACCCGTGAGATCTCTATGAAAAATTTTGATTCATCACTGGCATTTGAGGCCGAAGACCTAAGGTATTCTCATCAATTGTTGGCATAGTGCTGAGCCGAATAACAATCACAGATAAACCAGGCATAGATACATAAATACATATGTATGTATGTCACAGACTCCTCCTCTATGGTGCTCAGGTAGAAGACGCGACAGAGGGAAGACTCGGTGTTCTAGAAGTGATGATGCTGAAGAACCCAGACCTCCTTAAACGCAATCTCAGACTACTGGAGCTAGATAATGAGAGGCTAGAAGCCCTGACCAAGTGGAACGACCATGAGGACCTGTTCTGGAAGTGGATGGTTGGTAATCGATGTCAATCTCAATCAATCAAATATCTTTGTACTCTCAAACCCTATACCCACAAAATCATTTAATATCATGCTGCTTGTCAGCTCGCAAGGCTTTGGCCATTGTCACTGTTTTCTAGTTTGTGACTTGTACCATAAAAATTCTATTTAGGGTCACAAAATTAAGTCATACTGATTATCTCTTACAGGAGTCGGTGTTGGACGCGAAATTGGCAGCATGCGGTGAGATAGACGAAGTCAGCGCTGTCATCACCCCAAGGACCAATCAGGAGAAGCAGCGGTTAGATAATAAACTGAGTCTGGCTGAGGCCGTCACTAAATATGAGAGGATAGTGGAGCAGCTGGAGAAAGATATAAAGACCCACGTAAGTAATCTCCTCTCAGCTAAGGATGTCTACTCAATTCAGAGGAAATCCTAATTCAGGGGATGTCAGATTGTATTTATAACCCGAGCTCCGCATGACAGTGCTAGTTGTTTATTCCTCAATAATCAATGAAAAATGTGGCCCCAGCACTAACTTAAAGTGGCCCCACCGATTTTAATATCGCAAAACACTGCAAAGC
>Ga0224501_10002842_pt1 | contig 13631 bp, 10 predicted proteins | sample SF_Oct11_sed_USG_4_FD_169105 | JGI IMG/M metagenome (GOLD analysis project Ga0224501, IMG submission 169105) | Sediment microbial communities from San Francisco Bay, California, United States - SF_Oct11_sed_USGS_8_1 | ecosystem: Environmental > Aquatic > Marine > Sediment | place: USA...
ATTGAAATCGGACTGTAACGCGTTGTAATATCCAATTAGCCTGCGGTATGCTTCTTGTATATTCTGTGTTTCTGGGGTGTAAGGGTTCATCAACGGATAATTGTCTTGATTATTTTCGTCAATAAAGTATGGTGTGTCTCCTATCCAATCGCTGCCATTTTCATTCTGGTGAGGACCGCTTTTCTCATCCACACCGCCATAATCGCTCCAATAATTACCCCCAGAAGGATAACCGTCATCCCAGACACTAGGTGGAGTTGGAGAATGATGGGTGTTTACCGAAATAGTATTGTTGACAACATTATTACAGTGAAATGCGTTACCGCCAGAATCAGAGAGCCAGATTCCCTCCGCGCTACCGATTATTGTGTTTCCACAAAAGATGTTGTCTGAGGAAAACCATAAACTAAGGCCTTGCAGTCTGTTGTTAACTATTCTGTTTCCAGTAATTGTGTTGTTATCAGAAGTATCTAGATAGATGCCATAGGAGTTGCCGTTTATCGTGTTTGCGCCAATAATGTTGTTGTGAGACGAGGATGATAGGAGTAGTGACAGTGATAAGAGAACCCCCTTCCATTTGTTATCAGTGATATTATTGTTAATGATTGTGTTGTTGCTTGAGGTGTCTATGATAATTCCAGAATACTCATTGGAAGTGATGACATTTCCGTTGATAACATTGTCATGCGAACAGAGTATGTGGACACCCCACGCGTTATTTGAAGCAGTTAAGTTTCTTATGAGGCAGCTGCGTGAATGTGAGAGAAGTACTCCTTGTTCATTGTTGGTTAGAGCTAAATCTTCTACAACGATGTTTGACGAGTTCACGATAGCTACGTAGCCCGCATCCGTAGGAACTTGCCTGTTGTGTTGATTCACCCAGTAGTATATGGGCTTTCCGTTCGCAGTGTTCGAGGTATCAATGTCTTGAATGAAATGCGAAAGATATAGCCCCCAAATTCTGAAATTGTAATGATTATCCGTAAGATTATTAGATTGGAAAACATTAGGACCAGCATCGCGTATGTTTATACCGTAATAGTTGTTGAGTATCTTGTTTTTTCTGACGGTGTTGAGGGAGCCTGTTATATAGAGGCCGGCGAAAGGTTCGTTGGAACCTTTTATTGTAAACCCGATCAAAGTAATGTTATTCGCAGTAATGTGAACTGTATGTCCTAGTCCACTGCCGTCAATGATTGTATTGTTGCCGTCTGCCATAAGTGTCAGAGGCTTGTTTAAGGTCACATGTTCATGGTATGTTCCCGTTTTCACCAAAATAGTTTCACCAGGGTCCGCTGCATCTATCGCGGCTTGTATTGTCGGATAATCGTCTGGGACTCTTATTATTCCATGAGTAGCCATGGCCAGCTTTGAGCACATCTGCAAGTCCGACGCGCAAACAAAAAGCAGTATCAAAATCATTCCTGTAGACTTCCTAAATTTCATAGACACCATTCCTAGTTTGACAGATTTCTATGTGGTTTCCTTCGTGAGATGTTGGATGTTAGCGGGTATTATTATTTTCTACCGCAGAGAGAAAGGTTTTACTACCTCGTTAAGAAATAATGAAATCGCAGGGCCAATTCGGCCTAATTCGCCTTATATGAAAGCCAAAATGTGATTGATTAATGTGTCAGCATAATTCGAACCAAGTTTCCAGTAAAGAAGTCGAAAAAGCTGAGCAGCAATATCACTTAGGACTGGAGTTCCTTAAGAAACAAAAACCCAATGAAGCCATTCGGTTCCTCAACGCAGCAGTTGAATTGAACCCATCTCATGAGGAAGCTCAAACCGCTTTGCGGGGCGCCTCCGAGGGCCTTAACTGGAACAGGGCATACTTCTGCGAGGAGTGCGGTGGCTTTGTAAAGCCTGAGAAAGACTACCCGCTAATAAAATTTGATGGCGTCTGTCAACGATGCGGTCAAACAGTATCAACACGGTTTGAGAGAACTATAGGGAATGCAGAACTGTTCACAAAGATATTGTTATTTGGAATGTTTCCAGCGGCTACATTGATCTTCGCTGTTATTCCAATGTGGATATCTAGATCAGGGGCGTTCATTCTTGATTTGCCGCCTCTGCTTTCAGCCATCCCTACGGGCATGAGCCTTACTCCGTTCTTTTTTGTTCTTCTTTCTACATTGGATCCCACTGGGACCTTACTTGATCAAATGTACTATGGAATTTTTGAGTCGATTCAACCATTAGAGACGATACATCCCCTTCTCTTCCTTGCGGCAGAAACTGTGATTCTTTTTGCTGCAATCTACCTATGTTTACTCTTTCTCTTTACGCCAACTTTTTATATTCATAGAAAGGGGTTCTGGAAGAATAAAAAGCGTCAAAAAACCTTACTATTGATCACTTCAATGTGTATTGTTATAGTAGTTTTATGGCGTTTATCAGTAGGAAAGTTTTGAATAGAAGCCTTCAGAGCTATTCTTTATCAAAGTTCTATTTCTTGCACGCATGCGTGTCACGTTCGGATGGAAAAGACATAAATACCATTGTAGCAAAAAATTATGTTGATGACACCGAGTTCGTTTCTAACTGAGAAATGGTTGTGGATCATAATCGGTTGCCTAGTTTTGATACTTGTGACACCGCTAATTGTGCTATTGGTAATCCTAACACTGCCTCCGATACTCAAGGTTACAGCGACTATAATTCTACTAATTGGTTGGGGTATCGCGGCTGGATACAAAGATTGGATTATCAGCAAGCGTAAAGAAAATAAGCGAGCTTAAACTGACGCGTTGGAAGACGCGTGTGCGACTGCCATTATTGAGATGAAAAGTTTTCATATGTACCTATCAGAAATCTTGCGTAGAGGTCGCTACCTCCTTGAAAATACTCCAAGCAGGGTTGCAAGAATACCTGAAACTGAGACTAGCATTAATATTGAACTCACGGGTTCCACAGTGAATTGTAAGGTTGGAATCTCTAACGTCGGATTTATGAACATGTAACTTATCAGCCAATAAAATGTACCTGCCAACAGCACAACTCCAAAGGTTCGTCCAGTTGGCATATCCAGTGACTGTTTGACACCGATGACTAATGCGATGATCATCCAGATGTTGGTCAAGAAGAAAATTGTAAGGGGCCATTGAAACTTGAGAAATGGCTCTGATCCTAATATTAGTGGCATAAAGACTTGCAAACAAATGGGTGCGTAAGCAAAGGCAACAACTCGTGTGATGCTATCAAGTTCAGCCGTCTTGCCGGCTATTTTCACTCCCACCAGATAGATAAGTCCGGAGAGAATGAGCCACTTAACAAGCGCAATACCAATAAGATTTATCGCAGATCCAACTAATGCCCAAAGATCCCAAGACACTTCGCCTAATAGAAGGATTCTGAATGGTACTCCGGGAGACAGCGAGTTTATTATAATTTCTGCATTGTACGTGTACAATGCATTGCCTAATCCGCGGAGGATATTAACAAGAATTATAACTATTGCTGCTTGTTTCAAAGCTTGACTTTCTTCTGCTACCATGTCAAACAGCTTTGAATCCAACCTAGCTGCTCTGCCTAACTTGCCAATAAATGTCTTGCCTGGGGAATTAGGCCACTCAACTCCCATAGCTCCTCCAAAGACTCCTAATATGAGACCTATGGCGAATCCTCCTCCGATCGGTATGCTTAGCATTGAACACACCAGTATCAAATAACCCCAGAGAACATGTTTTGTTGGCTTTGTGTAGAGCATGAGTGCACTAAATAAGTTAACTACAGCGAAAACAAGCCATAGCGGCATTAGTGACCCTTCAACTAGGCCACCTAACCCGAACGTTATCCGTCCCCAAAAAGGAGCATCTGAGCCTCTTAAGCTTTCCACCGCATCAACGGGGAAGGACGAGAATATTATGGGTGCTCTGTTTGCCGCGATCCACAGTCCGTTAATAAGTATCAATATTCCTGCGACAAGCGACAATTTAGATGCTAGAGTCGTTTTTTTTTCTGTCACCTTACACACCTTGAATGTTCATTAGGATTGCCAAGTCCGGAAATCTAAAATCTGAATTTTGAGAAACAAATACGCGATTAAACAATATTTCAAACTTCATTTTCACGCCTCCTCAAATCGAGGACCAGCACTTTTCTTCGCGGCCGTGGTGTAAATCCATGCAGATGCAATGAAGAGGAAAAGAGACGCGGTAAATGCCATGTACCATCCGGACGCAGCACCCCAATTCCAGAACGCTGCATTCCAAGACCATTCAGGGAAGGATGGAGATTCCGGGATTGCTACAGAGCCCCAAAAGCTGCTGATTTCTTCTGGTCTAAAGGAAACCCATGATGATGGAATTTTGAGAGGCATCACTTCGTCAAACTTCGTCATGACAAGTGGTGATGAAAAAGTTAGGTAAAGTGGTGCAATGAGAAGTAGGATGGCCGCAACTGCTGCCGTGACTGTGCCAAAAGTAAACAGAGGCTTACGAAGACCTGAAATAAGAATGAGAACAAGGGCAAGAGCTGTCAATGCCAATCCTCCAAGCGTAAGCATTAAGCTGTTATTAAAAATCGAGACCAATGCATTCTTATCAGCATTTTCTGCTTTCAGATTCAAAAATGGCACGGTTACAGTTGCTGTCTTATTATCTTCGCTTATGCTCGCCATTACGCTTTGAACAAGCCAGTATTCCGCTTTCGCTGTCGAGTTTCGAACAAGATTTGCTCCTAATGTCGTTTTGACGCTCCACCAAGGCATGCGGATGGCCGCGATTGAAAAGATTAGGGCGATTAGAATTAATGCAAATGCTGGAACCCATTTCTTTGGTTCTTCCATTGGGTATAACTCCTTTCGTGTGGATTGTCTCACTCTTTTTATAAGATTTTCGAAATGTTTCCTCCTTGTCTGGTGTGGAAGAGAGTGTTATGTATATTTGTGGCATGCTACATAGTGGTTGTTTCCAACATCAATAATTGTTGGCTCCCTTTCGCGGCATATCCTTCCCATCACCTCAGGGCATCTGGTGTGGAACCTGCATCCTGAGGGCGGATTTATTGGGCTGGGAATCTCGCCTTTTATTACTGCTTCACTGCGTTCAGATGTTGGATCTGGTACGGGAACTGCTTTGATCAGAGCCTTAGTATATGGGTGCAAGGGTTCGTAGACTATTTTCTCTGATGTTGTCAACTCCATTATTTTCCCTAGGTACATAATTGCGATTCTGTCGCACATGTGACGGGATAATGCCAAGTCATGGGTTATGTACAAAATTGATACATGCAATTTTGCATGCATTAATTCTAGCATTAAGTTTAGAACTTCCGCTCTGATTGAAACATCCAGCATGGACACTGGTTCATCAGCGACCAAGAATTTAGGATTGAGTACGAGAGCTCTTGCCACCGCGACTCTTTGCCTTTGTCCTCCGCTTAATTCATGGGGAAACCTATATGTAAATTCGTCGGCAGGGATAAGCTCTACATCTTCTAGAGTCTTACTTACCTTTTCGTCAATTTCTTCTTCATTACCAACTTTTTGAACCCTTAATGGTTCTGCTACGGTGTCAAAGATTGTCATTCTTGGGTTTAGCGAGTCGTAGGGATTTTGGAATATTATTTGCATTTTGCGGCGTAAAGGTTTGAGTTTTTCTGCAGGCATTGTGCTTATATCTTTGTCTTCGAAGAGAATTTTTCCACTTGTGGGTTCGATTAGCCTTAGTAACAGCCTGCCAGTTGTCGTTTTTCCGCTACCGCTTTCTCCCGCTAGACCGAAAACTTCTCCTTCTTTAATGTTGAAACTGATTTCGTCAACTGCTCGTACAAATAATTGTTTTCTTGAATATATACTTTCAAAAAAACCTTTACTTATTGAGAACAATTTCTTCAAATCAGTAGTTTGTATTATGTTCTTTGTCATTGTCCGTCGACCCCTTTCGTTGTTAAGTTTTCCCTATAAGATGGCATGCAACAATGTGATTTTCAGATACCTCAATGGACTCGGGCTCCTGCTTTTTGCAGATGTCCATTCTAAAGGGGCATCTTGGGTGAAATCTACATCCTGGTGGTGGCTGTAACAAGTCAGGTGGAAAACCAGGTATTGAGCTCATGCGGTGCTTGGACGCCTTAATGTCTGGGAAAGCGCCTATCAGTCCTTTAGTGTAGGGATGAAGTGGTTCTTTAAATATAGCGATGATGTCTCCCTCTTCCACGATTTTCCCGGCGTACATGATAGCAGATGAGTCACATGTGTCGGATATCACGGAGAGGTCATGTGTAATTAGGATCATTGACAGGTCCAACTCTTTCTTCAGTTGCCTTATTAGCTTCAGCACCTGTGCTTGTACAATAACGTCTAAAGCAGTTGTTGGTTCGTCTGTAATTACGATCTCTGGATTGCATGAGAGGGCCATCGCTATGCAAGCTCGTTGCTTCATTCCTCCGCTGAATTCATGTGGATAATTGTCTATTCTTGATGGCTCAATTCCCACCATTTCCAACAGTTTTCCTGCTCTCTCTTCTGCCTCTTGTGTGCTTACCTCTGGTTCATGCAATTGGATAGCTTCACAGATCTGATCTCCTATCTTGTAAACAGGATTGAGGGCGCTCATAGATCCCTGAAATACTAGAGATATTCCCTTCCATCGGACTTTTGTTCTCATTTCCCCCTCGTCGAGTTGAGTGATGTCCAAGCCATCAAAGAGGATTTCTCCTCCCACTATCCTGCCATTTGAAGGGAGAATCCTTAAGATAGAGAGTGCCGTTGTGGTCTTGCCACATCCAGACTCTCCAGCTAATCCGAGAGCTTTTCCCTTCTCTATTTGAAAGTCGATTCCATCCACAGCTTTGACTGAACCTCTGAGTGTGGTGAAGTATGTTCTTAGACCCTTGACATCCAAGACGACCATGCTGCAAATCACCTTTTCACTGCTGACTCTATGTTCTTGTACGTATCTAGGAGCTTGGTAAACTAAAGATTAGTAGGTATAAAAACCTTTTTAAGAAGGATGTTGTGGGTTGATTGCTTCGGGGGAAGGGAAAGCTTTTCATAAGGTTTAATAACTTTTATTGTGGTTTTGTCGTGGGTTTGAGTATGTCAAAACGTTGGGTTGGTAGAGCAGTGGATTTGGATTCATTGAGTAGATACATTGAACGTTTCTTGGAAGATAGGGACTTTGAAACTAGGAAAAGAGGGTTAGGAGGTGGATACATAGTTGAGGGGGTGTCCCGACAACAGCGTGATTTACTTGTAAAGGTCGTTGTGAGGATTTTGGGTAATCCAAACGATTTTTCGGTAGAGCTGGGGCGTGATGAGAGTGCTCGTACTCGGTTGTATAACGTTTTTGGGCCTCTCATGACGCTGTTTGGAGGTGGATTTATTTTGGCTCGGAACTTAAAGAGGCAAGATATATTGGATAGATTGGAAACAGAATTTTTCGTTTTTGTAGAAGAAAAAGTGGACTATCTAGCGGTTTGAGCGTGGAATACATAATTGGTAGTCTGGTTTCTAGCGTCTCCTTCTGAGTCTTGGGTTAAGTATCTCATCTAGAGCGAATCCAAGCAAAATGAAAGAAACAGCAAGCGCCGCAATGCATAGGCCTGGAGGGATTACCCACCACCAGTTTGCTATTGCAGCCGTATATTGATTCTCGTATAGCATTCTTCCCCACGACATTCTGGTTGGGTCGATGAAACCGAGCCAAGCAAGGGATGCTTCAACGGTGATGGCGCCTGGTACTGTTGTTGCTAAGGTGACGTAAACTAGAGACATTACGTTCGGCAAGATGTGTCTCCTTATGATATGTGTTGTTCCTGATCCAACAGCTTTAGCTGCTTCGACGAAGGGTCTCTCTCTGAGACTGAGCACCTGAGACCTTACAAGTCGTGAGAAGCCCATCCATCCGAGGAAACCCATGATAAGTATGAGGTTCTCAATTCTTGCTCCTAGAACGTATATTAGCACGATCAATAGTGGTAACATCGGTAGGACTAGTAGTGTGTCGGCAAACCTCATCAAGATTTCGTCTACGAATCTCCCCAAATATCCTGCTGCCAATCCAATAACTAATCCAATTGTTACGCCAAGTACGGCTGTCAGGATGCCGATGTACAGCGAGATTCTTGATCCGTACACTAGTTGTGCGAACAGGTCACGTCCATACTGATCGGTGCCGAGGAGACCGAATGAAGTTCCGTGAATTTCTAGATTGAAGTTGTCTATGTAAAGGGTGGTTTCCACAATTTCGTCAGAGCTTTCATTGTCTACGAAAATAATCTCAATACCCCATACATATTTGCCTGGCGTTTCGGTGAAGATGGTCCTTACTGGGTCTTCACCTTTGAAGACTCCACGGTCTCCGCGGAGGACGCCAAGCTCTGAGTTTATCAAACTCGTAAGACTTTCTCCGTATTGTGGATATATCCATCCTTTCAATGCTGGGACATCTTGAGTCGACTTCGCAATCCAAACCTTTCCTGTTGCATCGCTCTTGAAGCCACTGGGGGCATAATATCTACCTGGCGAGTAATACGGATAAATGTTCCATGTCTCGCCTCCCACATGGCCCAAGAAAACGTGGACTTCAATGGGCACGTCCAAATGTCTATCGCTTCGATACTTCGCTAGTGTCGTCCCATATAGCCAAATCCCAAGATCGAGTTTGGTGACGTCCCCGTCTCCATCTAAATCGGCTATACCATCAGATGAGCCCATTGCATCCTCTATAATTTTTTTATCTGTTTCATTCCCCACGCCGTCTCCGTTCAAGTCAGGTTTCGCTGGGATTTCTTCGTAGTATAATTCGTCCTCTTCGTGAGTCGTCCCATTGGCACACAAGACTATGTCTCCCATGAACCTTCCTGGAAAACCATTGTAAGGGAATTCGAATTCCTTAGTGATAGAGATCCTGACTTCGCCGTGAGGTATTTCACCTTTTTCCCGTCGAAAGCTTACGGCAAGCGATCCGGCACCATCGGTTTGCGGGTCTCCTATACTTGACTCATAAATCGTATAGCTTGGATGACTAGCGGAAACGTTCCAGTCCAAGGTTCCATTAACAAATTGGTTTTCACTCAGGTCTGGTATGCCCCCAAGTACCGACGGTAAGTATCTGAGCCAAACAGGAGCTCCAAAAGTGGCGGATAAAGGGCTCTTAACGTCAGTGGCGTCGCGTCCAAGGGTGTCGTAGGGGGTTAGCAAGGGCGAGAAAAATGCAATAAAAAGGAACGCGGAAATAATTGCTAGTCCTAGCGTTCCTCTCCTGTTGCGCAAAAAGATGTGAAGGAAACCAAAAAGTCTTTTGAGGGAATATGGAAGCTTTCTCTTGGTTGCCATTTTCATCATCCGTATTTAATTCGTGGGTCTATGATTCCATAGAGAAGATCTGCCATTAAATTTGCGACGATCACGCATATTGCTATGACATAAAAAATGGCCATTAGAACTGTATAATTTCTAAGATTTATAGCGTCCCAAATCCATCCTCCCAGCCCGGGCCATGTGAAGACGGTTTCAGTTATTATCGCCCCGGAAAGAATAAAGCCGAAAGAAATGGCAGCGCTGGTTATCAAAGGCAGTGAAGCGTTTTTCAATGCATGCTTAAATAGCACCGTCCTTTCTTCGAGTCCTTTCGCTCGAGCCGTGATTACGTAGTCTTCTGTGAGGGTTTCCATCATAACCGCTCTTGTTAAGAGGAGGAAACCTCCATATTGAAAGATAGTAAGGGTTAGAATAGGCAGAAATGCGTGACTGACGTATCCACCTATGAATTCTAAAATCTCACCCGGATTAAGGGAGACGAGGATGTTCAATGTGCCACCTGAAACGCTGCTTGTCATCTTGTAGGGTTGAGGCCAGCCTAGGGCCCACTCTGTAGGGAAGGCATGGGCGTGTGGGAGCCATCCTAGGTTCACGAAGAATATTAGGATAAAGACTAGACCTAACCAAAATACAGGTAGAGAGTAGAAAACGAGTGAAGAAGTCACTGAGAAGCTGTCAAACAACGATCCCCTTTTTTGTGCCGTATACGCACCCCATAAAACTCCTATAATTACGGCAAGTATCGTGGTGGTTCCTAACAATGTTAGTGTGTAGGGAATTTTGTAAAGCATCTCCTGAGAAACCGGCTTGCGTGAAACAATGGATTTTCCAAAGTTCCACGTGAACAGATTCCTTACATACATGGCGAATTGCACGTGTAACGGCTCATTCAAACCCCATTGTTTTTTGAGTTCTTCCTCCTGTCTTATCTTATCTTCTATGCTGGTCTTCTCGAACGGGTTAAGAAGCATTGCGATGGGATCTCCAGGCATCAACCTAAATATGATAAAGTTTAGAGCGATTATGAAGAAAAGAAGAATGAAAGCGTAAAGTATTCTTTTAGTGATGTAGAACCTTAGGCCCATTCCTACTCCTCTTGTTCTTGGTAGAAAGTGTAGATATTTAAGTCTTCTTTTTCCATGTCCTGATTCTATGGAATAGAGTTCCATAAGCCTTTTAAGAGTGTTTACAGAAGAATTGTAGTGCTGAAATAAGAGAAAAGGAGAATAAAAAATGCAAAAGAAAACATTAGGGATACTATCAATGATTTTCGCTGCTTTGCTTATGTTGTCCTTTATGAACGTTAGTGCATGGGTTTATCCTGATCATACTGAGGATACGAAGTGGGAGGAATTCGGCCCTAGGGCTGACCGGCTTCTGATCACGTTTTATGCCACTGACACCGCTGAGTTCATTGGTCTCCAAGGCGAAGAGTTCGATATCACGGACTGGCCTTTGACATACACGTGGTGGGAGACTTTTCGTACGCCTCCCGAAAGCGCTTACATCAATGTTTTCTCCTATGGTCCAGACTACGGCATGAGAGATTTGGGCATCAACAACAATGCCACAATTGAAATCGCAGACAATAAGCCATGTGTAACGCGAGAAGCAGCCATTAGACACGCTATAGCACACCTCGTCGACAAAGATGCCATAATCGAGACTTGTGTTGGAGGTCAAGGCTTCCCATTCTATTCGCTGCTGGCAGCGGGCTGGCCGAAGTACGTGCACCCAGAGATTGTGCCCGGCGGCCCCTTAGAAGATCTATGCCATCTATACAGCACTGCAGATGCCAGACAGGCAATAATAGACTCTCCCATCTTCCGATTCACAACAGGTGCGAACGATTGGGGAATCACATCGGATTCTGGTGACCACTTGGAGTGGCTACCATCGGAGACTGGAGTGTGGACGGACGTCCAAATAGACTTCGCCATCAGATCCGACGACCCAGAGCGAAAGTGTGCCGGTGATATGATAGGATATGAAATGGAACACGCCTTAGGTGCTGGTGTACTGTACTCCTATGGAGATAGTGAATACCACAGGATCAAGGTTATGACAAACAAAGACTTCAACCTATACATGTCTGGATGGGGCCTCGGGGCTGATCCAGATCACCCGTGGTACCTTTACGGAATCGACTGGTACTGGCATCCTGGAAGACCACTGAACTACGGCCGCGTAAACTGTCCAGAGTTCGACTACTGGGCACTTGTTCTGGCGACAGCCAACACACAAGAGGAAGCTGTCATAGCAGCCATGAAGGCGGCTGAAGCCTTTGCTGACCCAGAATGCTTAGGCGCTATACTCCTGTGGGAAACAGAAGGATCGATAGCTGTTCGCAAGAATTACCTCGGAACTCCAGGAGTTGTGGACGGAGAAGACAAATATGAAGGCAAGGGCTGGCTTGGTATGGTCAACCGGGTGGGAGCAGGCATCCCCGTCTTTGATTCACTCCTCAACATGCATCCTGAAGAGTATGGAGTTGGTGACGGCGATATGACTATCCGGTGGGGATTCAGAGTACCTGACCTGTTGGCGTTCAACCCAATGTACTCCGAATGGTGGTATGACTACAACGTCTTAGGGGAAATTTACGACGGCATACTGTACCAAAATCCGATGGATCCGACCGAATGGTTGCCCTACATCGCCTATGAATACATTGTAGGCGAACCTGATCCGCCTGACCCCAACGCTCCGATGTACATAGACTTCTACTTGAGAGATGATGTGTACTGGTCCGACGGCGTTCAATTCACGACCGCAGACATTGAGTTCTCTCTAGTAGGAGCCCAAGCACAGTTAGCGGCCAAAGGCTGTCCAGATCCATGGTTCAGCCAGAGCACGTGGGCTGTCTACAACGTGATTATCTACGACGACTTCTACTGCAGAGTCAACTTGATCGAGAAGAGCACGTGGGTGTGGCACTCCATCGGCGGAACCATCATGATTCCGAAGCACATCTGGGAACCCCTCATCGCAACTGAAGCATGTGAAGACCTGCAAGGCTGGGGACCCGAGTTAGACCCCAACATGGTTGGAACAGGCCCCTATCTATTCGACCACCATGTAGCAGACTCCTACGTCTTGCTGACGAAGAATCCAAACTACTTCCTAGTTGACGACATGGAGACGTACATTCCATATGAAACTGCGGCAGGCACAGATTTTCAATCACATGTTGGCGTCGTTAACCGCGCAGTAACCCCTGCAACCGTGTCCGTTACATTCGAGTATGAATCGTCACCCGGAACGTGGACACTCCTCGGAACGAAATCAATAACCATTTCAGGAAAGACCTCAGGCACCGCATCGAGGAAGGGAATCAATTTCGAGGCTGAACTAGCGGCCGCAGGATTGCTGGGCCAAACCAATGTGCACCTAAAAGCCACAACCACCGCACCCATAACTGGTACTACCGTTCAGAGGTCAAGATCGACTCATGTCACACGTCCAGGCGACATTAACAGCGACAACTCCGTTGGACTGAAAGACGCTGTACTGCTGAGCAAGGCATACGGCGCACCAACACACCACTACCTACCTGAAGACATCAACCTAGATGGCTCTGTAGGCCTAGCCGACGCTGTATTGCTCTCCACACACTACGGCCAAACTTCGCCCTGACAACCCTGAAGGTGAAGAGAGTGAGAAAACTGAAAACTCTGCTTCCGTTGATCCTCATTGCCATAACAGCGCTGAGCTTGGTTCCAATAATGGCAACAGCAACTGATGGCGCCACAGTTTCTGTGGATCCATCCACCACATGCGTGCCACAAGGAGGCACATTTAGCGTGGACATTGTCGTCGCAGCGGTCACTGACATGTATGGCTTCGAGTTCAAGCTGGGCTACAACACAGCTGTGTTGACTGCCACTGCCATAGATTTGACCGGCAACATGTTTGAACCAGGCTACTTCGTCTGGAAGAGTGAGATCGATGACAGTGTGGGCTACCCGCCAAAGGGTCGCGTCTGGCTTGCTGTCACACAGGAACTGGGCGCACCAGCTGGCGTAAGCGGAAGCGGATTGTTGGCAACGATAACCTTCACGGTTGATGCTCTAGGCGCATCCAACTTGGACCTCTACGATGTGGATCTACGTGATACAGCAGGAAATGCCATATTTCACACGGTGACTGATGGTGACTTCGCAAACGTTCCAATGGTCTCTGTGGATCCATCCTTAATCATAGACACCGCCTTAGGAGTTGGTACAACCTTCGACGTGGACATTGTTGTTACAATGGTCACTGACATGTATGGCTTCGAGTTCAAGCTGGGCTACAACACAGCTGTGTTGACTGCCACTGCCATAGATTTGACCGGCAACATGTTTGAACCAGGCTA
>Ga0224501_10002843_pt1 | contig 13626 bp, 7 predicted proteins | sample SF_Oct11_sed_USG_4_FD_169105 | JGI IMG/M metagenome (GOLD analysis project Ga0224501, IMG submission 169105) | Sediment microbial communities from San Francisco Bay, California, United States - SF_Oct11_sed_USGS_8_1 | ecosystem: Environmental > Aquatic > Marine > Sediment | place: USA...
CTGAAGAATTCGTTTACGTGTGTATACTAGACTTATAGTTACACAGGTCAGAATAGAGAAATCGTGCAACAAAAATGTAGAAATAGGGTTTCAGAGCGCAGTTTTTCACCTCTGTCAACGAGCGTTAGTGCCATTATTGCACAATTATAGAGGCCCGAATGCAACGGCCTCTATGTAGGGTTAGGGAAAACCGGCAAAGCACTTCTTATAACTTACATGTTCTCCAATCTTACGTTCAAATTTAAGTTCTACTCGATGTTATAAGGGGGTGAAGATCACTAGGTTACTAAGTTTTAGTAATTAGATCCCAAGTTACTTCTATTTGGGCCATAGTTATTCGAGTGACCGATATTCGGTTTGTGGAAAAAGACCACTCGCTATCGCTGCAATGAATGTGGGGTTGCCTCCCTTTAAGAATGGGGAACACAACTCCGAAAAGCATCGGCCATCGACCGTGTCATAACCCTTTTAATCTGTATCCCAACTCGTAATTGTATGTCCTTATTATCATTCAGTTACGAGTTGTCCCATCTTGTCAATTTTTCTTTTCTCCCTTGTAGATTGTTCATGTAAGCTCGGCTCTCTGTGTATCTCCTATCGATCCGGAAAATTCCAAGGCGATTATTCTGGTCAATTGTGAAAACGCCAAGGTACTGTCCGCTTTACTCATACAAATACATACAATATCATATAGTTGATCTAGTAAATAATTTTATGTCTATGGCTTTGTCAAATTTCACACTTCTCTCAGGAAACTTATGGTCACAATGATAGCTTTTTGCTGTTACCATGGCACATTCATTTCGGTAAATGACTTCTATAATTTATGTAAAATTACATCACAGTGATGGCACTGCTGTGATGTGGAGTCACTGGGGCTTGTTGGAGCGGTAGCAGCTAGGCCCGGTTGCGAACCCACTGCTCTACCACTGATTCATCCCGCTACCGCTAAAGAAACAAGTTATTGGGGTTATGTCCTTGCGAACAGTCCATCCACCACCACTGTGTGATTTGATTTGTATATACTGTCCAGAGCTGTCAAGGGGGAGTGTATTGTTGCAGATATGGTACAAAACAGATACTAGAAACTTTATGGTTGGGGGCGCCTTGTGTCTCGATGCGAATACGAGGTCAGCCCAACTCTCTAAATGTCACACGAATGGAGGCACCCAGGAATGGGAAATGGTAAGAACTGTAGGGTATGGGTAATACATCTAGCTCGTCAATGGTAAAAAAAAACAATGGTAGCTACACTTTGTTTTAGAATCTTGGATACGTGTTTGTGACATCTTAGCCGCTTGTGAACGCAATGAGAACAGCTGGTATTTTTTATTAATTCTCTTGATATTTGCAAAATCATAAGGGAAATTTTGACCTCGGCACCATTACATCGTTGCCATCTACCATCTAAACGGGCTCCAACTGCTTTCATTTTGTATTATCAGTCCCAACACCACTATAGCCTTACTTTAACGATGTTTTTGTGGGGAGGTCATATTACTCAGACTGTTTTCTTGTGATTTGTCAGACTTTCTTTCCATCAGAGCCAGGAAGCATATGACCCCATACACCCCTGTACACCTCATTTTGCAAAAAAATGTTACATAGTAAACGTCACTGAAAGTTAGCTCTACACGTAAACTTCAGTGGAATTAGAATGACCAACTTCATGACTTGACACCTTGTGTCAGTTTCCCTGCGGTGAGTTTGGAAACAGTTGTCACAGCGTCCTCTTATTTTTATCATGACTTTGTGAAATGGCAGCGGTCAGCATAGTAAACCATGCGGTGATATAAGGATATCGCTTAAGGGGGTGGTGTCACAGCAGATATCGGCAGCGTAGGTCGGTCAGTGTGTCCTCATAATGGTACTACTCAGCAGATAATCAACCCAGTATTATTACTATCTGCTGTTGCTGGTTAGCTGCTGGGTTTTGCGACAGGTCGTTAAAACATCATCAGGGTTTCCCCTGAAGGGGTAGCGTTTCATTACTTTACTGGCGCTAAAAACACTAACCCGTCATTTAGATAGCCTGAACGGTTGGCTAGAAAGAGCATCTTGCCTCCTCATGTCACAAATAAATTGTATGAGAGCTCATGTTGATATTTTTCCCATAATATTAGCCAGGAGATGACTTGACGTACCCCCGCTGTATCCATGCCTGGCTTCTATTCTAACACCTGCAGGGACAATAGCTAACCAGTCCAGTCATCTCTCCCTGCTGATATAAATAAGGCTAATGGTAGGGACTGGATTTCACTCTCAGGTCCTCTCTCATATTGAGACACAAGAGCCACTGTCGCTTTCACCGGATTTAATTATTGAGATAGACTTACACGAGAATCTGAATGTAGTGAAATTTGGACGTGATATCCATTGTTACATGCATTGATACTAGTTTTTTAATAAAAATAGTTGGTATATACCGCTGGGCTTATGACCTGAATGTGTGGCAATGTGCCCATAGATTAGGTCACTACGATGTTCTACTACTCGACCCCTTCTATGTATTCGTTGTACTCGCGCGCTTGGCCATCCTATTTAACAGATCTCCTAAGCCCGAGGCTTGTTGGGCCGGTAAAAGTTAGGAGCAGCTCATCCCCACAGTGGGTGCTCAGCATGACTAGGACCTGAGCCCAGAATCTTCCGGTCTTGTGCTAAACGCTCTAGCCATTGAGCCATCCCTCTATTCATTCCTCATAGATGACCTTCAACCTCTCTTGTATATTCTCTCCTGACTTCCATTGTAGTCGTCTGGTCTACTCTATAACCCAGCTAACGGTCTTTGTCTGGATGTATATAAACCAAAGATAGAAGGGACCGGCGTGACTCTGGTTACCTGCGCTGGTGCCGCGCAATTTCTCTACAAGAACAAAGTTTAACACAGAATCTGACAATCCTCAGTTCAATCATAAAATTTTAATTGTAATTTATTTCAGTGTATCACTGATTTGTTACCCATTTTATAATTGGTCTATGCTGCTATACACATGACTTTATTATGTTTTTATAGGAACCTTGCTTTTCAGAATTATTAATAATTAGTCTCTGAATGCTTTTGCGTGTTTTGCATAACACATTGTCAGTTTGTAAGTTATGTGTTGATAAAATGACCTCAACTCCACAAGATTTTCATCATTTTTACCTATCATGAACAGATTTTAATGTGATATCCGTGTCATGGAGAGGCACCGTGGTCAAGTAGCTAGAGCGCTCGTCACTGGTGATGAGGGTCCCGGGTTCAAAACGCGGGATTTTTCAATAACTCTCTCTGTTCACCCAGCAGTAAATGGGTACCCGACTCTCTTCAGAACAGTGGAAAGTGAAAGGTGGTGAGGAAGGGTGGCTCCCCACCTCGGTTATATCACTGCCAGGTATAACTTGGCTCTCTTAAACAGCCACTTTCCCAACGGCCATTGGAGCTATGGGACAACCTTTACCTTTTAGTTTCTATCCGTGTCATGCCGGGTTATAATATTTGTAAGGTAGTCTCAACATCCGTTAAATGTGAGAGGTTCCCAGATTTGACGCGACGATGCCTATAACAACAATAAAATGATCATTTCTGAATTTTATAGAATTATTGTCTCTAAATTGTATTGTTGTTGGCGTTCTAATTGGCAAACATCACACATTCAATAGAAGAAGATAAAGACAAGTGAATTGCTTTGTCAATCAGCTGAGTATAGTGTCAAAATGTTTGTCTTTTTATCCAATACAGAGCTAGTGTTCTCTCTCTAATTAATCTCAAGTGTATGCAAGCGGAGTGACATAGATCATTATACATTATAAATACATTACACATTAACTTAGACTGGCTGTTTTCATTCAAATCTCCTACTGCCATATTACTGCCTAGTGGCTAGAAGCTATGTTTTTCATATTTCATTATGCAGCACTTAGATTTGTGTGCCGAGGCGCTCTGTGTGTCGAGGCGCTTTGCGTGTTATTACCAATTTACTATACCCTAACCTTTTACTGTTTTCAGGTATCTAGGACAGCGCTTGAAACTTCACATGAATTGCTTCAGATTATTGTTTTATACTGTCCTGTGAAAGACTGAGTTGAGTATTGACTTTTTTCATACTGTTGGTTAGGATAAGATCTGCCTCCGTTTATACTCCTCATTATTAATCCCTGTATGGGATCATGGAGATTATTAATCCCTGTATTGGATCATGGAGATTATTAATCCCTGTATGGGATCATGGAGTTTGCTCCCGGGTTAACAGCAAGACTTTGTTGGATAGGTTAGGATAGCATTATTTTATTTTAATATATAATAAGGATAATAATAGGAGATAATATTATTAAAGCAGAGCCTTGCTTACAAATTATTTAAAATACAATGTGTAAAAGACTTCACAAACTCGCTGGTCAAAAAATCATAGTGTGATAATTGATAAGTTCCGTTTGGTATCAGGAGTCAACCAGATCAATTAGAAAGTCCTGTTCGTTGGAGCGAATCAGGGGCCCTTCTTGTCACCACAATTGACTTTTCTTGGATCCTGCGCTCAGATAGCATATTCTAACCACAAAACCATGACTGCTCTCTCACATGTGTTCAATGTTTGGTCTCGGTCTCTGATGTCCCTTGGAACTCAGGAATATAGATACATCAGGAGGTAGGAAAGATATTTATCACCAGTGGGTATCCTATGTGGCATACAGTGCAGTTTGGGCTATCAGATGTAGCACACAGTGCAGTACGGGTTATCAAATGTAGCGCGTGACGCAGTACGGATTTTCGGATATAGCACACAGCACAGTACGGGTTATCGGATGTAGCACAGCATGGGTTATCGGATGTAGTGCGTGACACAGTACGGATTATCAGATATAGCACAATATGGGTTATTGGATGTAGCACACAGCACACTACGGATTATCAGATGTAGCGCGTGACACAGTACGGATTATCGGATATAGCACACAGCACAGTACGGGTTATCAGATGTAGCACACAGCACAGTACGGGTTGTCAGATGTAGCACACGCACAGTACGGGTTATCAGATGTGGCACACAGCACACTACGGATTATCAGATATAGCACAGTATGGGTTATTGGATGTATAGTACAGTACAAGTTACCGGATGTAGCGCAGTATGGGTGCAGCAATCATATTACACTGATTGTTTCCCAAGCTCTTCCTTCGGCTTCAATCCTTGATAAATCCAGTGCATGGCTTCATTACATTAGCTTGGTATGTTTTATGCCTTATGATTGACATAAAAGTCTTCCATCTGGTCTCTATGCCCAAACACACATCAAAGTATCATCAGGCTGATAAAGACCCAAAAGTGGTGAGCCTTTTGTTAAATAAGCACACTTTAGGTCACTCTGTTGACAGTTAAGGCATCAGTTTTAGCACTCAGATAAATGCTGAGATGACATTTATGGTTTCATTTAATGATTTCCCTATATTAAAATTATGGAGTGCAATATTGGTAGTGGACAGCTGCTAAATAGCCGCATTGATCGTGACTAAAATAATGTAAATGTGTTTATTAATTGATTCAGAATATGGGATTGAATAAGCGGCCTGAATTTTATCAATTTACATAAAATATTCATTAGATTAGTAATTTTGAAGCTTCGTTTTCACAGCTTCTTACGTAACTTAATGGAAGAGAGGCTGTATGTTTGTGACAATGACAAATAAGTGCTCTAATAGTGCGAGTTCACACCTCGGCTCTTAAATCACTTGTCACTAGGATTTCTTTTATAATAATCTACCCTGTGACACCAGTAACTCAGTGCTTGATTGACTCGCTGAGCATCTAGTGCAAGAAAGCTCCCGTCTGAACACGCGATCTATCTTAATAATAATTCCATATATGGAAAGCTCTGAGCCTAGAGTTGTGAGATTTTCGTATGTATATTGTAAATGTCTGTGCATTGGATCCCTCTCATACTGCCCAACCCATACTAACTAGCTATATAACGGTGTTTGTAGTGGTAGGGATTAATACCGGCTCCATCAATACAATATATAACTCAAAATTCAACCCCAATAAATGTTTTCAGTATTCTGCTTTTTAATGAGCATGCTCTGCGTACCCATAAATGTATATAATATACCATTGTAGAAATTGGTCTTCTGATCTTTCCGTGGTACAGTGCTCAATATGTTAGCACATAGAGCGTTATATTACCGTATTGTGGAAGAAAACAAGGGTACGTGTTTTATCTAGACAGGCTTGTGTCGTGAATGACTCGCGAGTGAAGTGTTTCGCGAAATACGATAATATATCATTGTATGTCCATGCCCGAGCCTTGTTCTGAAGTGGTGGAGGTGAAAGGCAGATGCTCGCAGGAAAAGTCCAGCTCTAACCCAGAATCTAGCTATGCACACTCACTCATTTAGCACCAATTTTGGGTCTGCCTAGCAAGGTATGAAGCTGCGTGGTGTATAAATTGTCAACCTCGTATTTCCTTGGTGTATGCAGGCTGATGGATAGCATTGGGTTTTCGGGATACATATGGAATAACTAAATACGGACGATTCAAAATAATAGTCGAGTCGAGAGCCTTAGACTATTGAACAAGTTTTTCTGATATGATATGTTTATGTTTACGACAAAGCGGGACAAAATAGGAATGCTCCTGATACAACATTACGCTATTAAATGGTATGGCTCGTGAGAAGATAACCAAACATGAACTGAAGATCATTATGATGCTATGAGGATTTAAAGTCTTTGTCCGCACTCTCGCTTTTATAAGCATGGCTATACCATAGAGATGTTATATGACCCATGCTGCCACAGTGATTTATTTGTTCCCATGGTGATTAATGCGTCAGCCATTTTGCTATAATTAATGTCCTGTCAGGATAAATTTTATTTTAATGTCATAACATTTGTCTAAATAGTAATAAGCAAAACAAATAAAATGTAACAAGATAGAAAACATTTATTCTGAAAGATAAAACCTGTGTAAATACTATCGCCTGGAAATTGGCATATTACTGCCATGACCAACAAAGATTAAAAGTCATAATATGGTGGGCAAATAAACGAAATGTGTTCTTAACACCCCCATCATAATGGAATGCACAATATTTCAGAGAGTGTTGACAAGGTAAAAGTTGAGTGGCACTATACTGCTACCCTGTGTAATAACAAAGAGGAAATCTATAGCCAGCAGCTATGTGATTGTATAAGACAAATTGAAGAATTTTAATAAACCTCATCGGAACTAATAATTATTCTGATGACTAATAAAATGAAATTATAAAAGTTTTGTTTTCAGTTTAGTCACCTGGTCAAACAATTCATTCTACCTCCAACTCATCCTCTGAGTCACTCAGACAGCTACCGGAGGCTATGATGTCATCATCGCCAGCGATATGGTCCGTCGCATCAGCGTATGACTCACCGCTGTCGACGATTTGGTCATCCAGTGAATCATTCACAGGTAGACAGTCTATTGTGTTATTATTTGTAGATATTTTAGTATCAGAAGATTTGTACGCCTCGCCCTTCCCCGTATCGCCGGAGTCCTGTTGAGTTGTTGTAGGCGTCTCCGGATTTTCGACTTTGAGGAGTTCTCTTTCTTTGGAATTTCTCCACTTCATTCTTCTATTCTGGAACCAAATCTTCACCTACAATAAAGCTCTGGTGTCACCGAGCGATAGCCAGATAGTGACTGTCAGCATGTGTTATACAGTCGTCTATTAGAAGGTTGTTTTGCTGCAGCTTTCTTAGATCAGTGATGGATCACTGCGTGGATTAATAACCCGAATTATGAAACTATTTCTATGGTAGAAAGTAAATTGAGAGAAATTCATCTAATTTCTGTTATTTACCTATATACCACCACTGGGATGGTGAAGTTTCGTGAACAGCAGTAACATTTGTAAACGACTTCACGAACTTCAATGAAAAAATTCGATACAAACCTGAGAATCTTTAAGCGCCAGTTTCTCAGCGAGTTTCTTTCTGTCAGGTTTGCTAATATACTTCTGTCGCTGGAATGTTCTTTCCAAACCTTTCCGCTGAGCGTCGGAGAATACCGCTCGCCGTAACATACTCCTTCGGGGTTTACCTCTCATGGAGTTTAGCAGTGATAGCATACTGGCTGGAGGCATTTGGCAAGGCAACCCTAAACCACCTGGAAATATATGTCATTAGGTAAGCGTGAAGGCCGAAACATGTACATATATTTTACGCAGCTGCAATACAGAGAGAACGCTCACGAGTTTTAATTTTTAATGCTACCAAGACTTCTAGGGGTTTATGATTTACAGAACCCTCATATGGCCGAGCCGAGCCGAGCCGAGCCGAGTCGAGTCGAGCCGAGCCGAGACGAGACGAGCCGAGTCGAGTCGAGTCGAGCCTGAATCATTTTCTTATGGCCTGTCGAACTTATTAGGTTTATTATATAAGATAAATATAGTTTTCAAGCCAGAACACGGAAAGAGGAAACTACCATACAGTCAAAGCATGGACATACGTGCGGTAAGTGTGCAGGTACTTTTTTAGGATTTGGATAGATGCCATATATCAGCTAAATCTATTCATGATTACAGGACACACACCGAATGATTGCCTGGATTCAGTGCGATCAGCTCTGAGTCGGTGAGCGATGACATTGGGCAAGCAGGTGCTAGTCAGGTTCTCTGACCTCTATGAGCTTTTTCTCACACTACCATCTGTCACAGCTTGGGTTCAGCATTTTGTAGACAATTGCATAACGGCAAGTATTAGGCTCTCATCAAGCCCCACCTGAACCCAAGAATCTTGAGGAATTGCATTATCAAGTGCTCAGGTATTCTTATTGCTTTTTCAGGATTGATAATAAGTACATGTCATTCGTTGATAATCTGGTCATTTGTATTATGCTCAAAATTTCATTATCCTATGAACTCGTATAAAAGACTGGCAAAGACTTGCAATAGACTGACGATCAAAATATGATTAGGGAAGATCTAAACCCTAATTCTTCTATCTTCCTATTGAAACCGGGTAATAAAAGATCATAATGTCTGTACTAGAAATGTAAGGACTCTTTTCAGTCAATAAGTGGCTTTATTACATATTCATAATTATTCTATGATTTGTGTGTGCAGCGGCAGTCACAGCGGTGTCTTTGACATGATAACCAGTGAAGTAAAGCCAATAAATAACGCAAACAGACATCGTTGCAGTTTTGTATTGATCTCAGAGTCAGAGAGATATTCCAGTCACCAACTCGGATGAGTAATAAGATAACCTGATCCTATTGTCTGTCCATTAGGATTATATTGCTTGTTCAGTCCGGGTTAAGAATATGCTGTGTATAACTTACTGATTGATTTTAATTATTAACACTTTTCAAGGAGCTTGTTTCGGTTTACTTTCGCATCCCAAGCGGCCTATCCCGGGACACTTCATTAACAGGCCCACTTGAGGCCCAATAAACACCCCTTCATTTACCAACTAGCGTTCAAAGATCGCATTAAAGCAAACAGGCATTGCTCACTTGTGCCACCTTGTGCACTTCTGGCCGATGTCAAGTGTTAGCTTAGAGGCCAGTTAAATAGTTACTCACCCATCATCACACTTCACTATTATAACCAATACCTTGTTTAAAGTGACAATGAGCCAACCAGAGCTTCTGATGGTGTGCCCACTAATTAGCCGGATTTTACGACAACATATCCACTCATTCAAGAAAAATTCTTCCCCGCTTGTATTGATTCGGATGCGGAACTCGCGGAGTGGAGTAGTTATAGTCCCATTTATTCCATGCCATGAACATGTCTGGTTTAGCAGCAACATAAGAGGAAATAATGTATTGATAATTCTGTGATTATTGGAGATATATTTAGCCGTGCCACATAAATGACAGAGTAAATCTTTGCAGATAACCTAGGAAAATCCTAGATTTTAAGTAAGCCTCAGTAAGTGACCTCATGGGTTTCTTCAGGAACAGATGATATATGATCATATTTTCCCACCGCTGTCCTCCACTATACACAATTCAGGTGACTATAGCATGGTGTAATTTACTGCAATACCGTTTCAGACAACAGGGCAGCTACATGTAGTAATACTTACGAATGGAGGCAAATTGGTGTGGGAAGCCAGGTTGTGACATGTACTGTCTCTCAATAAGCTGAGCGGATTGTAGGTATGACAGCATAGGGAAGGCGGATGGTCCCATCATTGGAGGCAGGGTTAGCGGCATCATACTCATCGGTGATGGTTTCGGTTCTGGCGATCCTGCATGCAGACAAAATAATAATCTGAAAATTAATTGAGAGCAGTCGGGTTTGGTGGTTAGAATACATGATTTGCGCGTTGTGAGTCGTGGGCCCGAATCCCAGAAAAGTTAATGGTGGCAGCGGGAAGAGCATCTTGCGCTCCTGAGCTCCAGCAAAGTCTCCCCGTTAACCAGGGAGCAATCTCCATGACCCTGTACAGGGATTAATAATGTGGAATATAAACGCAAGCAAATAAAATAAGAGTGGATATTATTTAGTTTGATGGATCAAACACTGAAACCTAGGCTGCCTGACAGAAAGTTGCTTGTATAATACGAAAATCTTGCTAGATAATTTCCTTATTTCTCCATTTAAATCATACCAAGTTTGAGTAGTACCTATTAAGCTCGCATGAGACACACGGCATGATGAGAAGCCTTAGGCTGCACCAAAATGAGCGCAATAAAAATGTGCATGTACATGTATAGATACATGTAATAGTTATTCCATATACTAACGGAGACTTGTCCAAAAGGAGCAATCAATTAAAAGACAACAAACTCTAATTCCTTTGATTGCTTTCGCTCAAGAACTTCATAATTTTCAGGACCTGAGCATCTGGCTTTCTTTAACCCAAGAGTAAATGATGCTATAAATGATAGGTACTATAAGAAACCTTTTGTCAAGTCGAAGCCTGACTTCCGATGTAAGTATAATATATAAATAAAGCACATACCTGTAGATGCAGGTGAGCTGGTGCCAAGGATCTGAGACACACCGAATTTCAGTGGAGATCGGTCACTTTCTTGCTGCTCCACGCTATCAATTGGTGTAGGCGGGCTGCACAGAGTAGCGGGCGGACTGTACAGGGACGGAGGGCTAAGGAGCCAAGGTAGAGAATATGTACTGAGCATGATGTTGCAATGAAATCTGTATGAAATACTAACTGTGCACTTTATATAAGACTAACCGGTGACATGTCACCATTGGGTGACTCTAATGACAGGGGGCGGGCTCATTGTGTGACTCTGTAATACAAAGTGCGCAAGGCATCAATCAATTAAAACAAGATAGCCTTCAGCTATCCTTTTAACGGCAGTGAGTAATGTTTGTTCTATCGCAGCGGATAATAGGGTGAAGGGTACGCAGGTGCTCCGTGCGGTAGAAACATCACTGAAAACCATGTGTCCAGCATTAATGATGACAATATTAGTGTAATATCTCACTAACATGACAGCGTGATCCAAACTTATTAGCCGTGATTGTCCGTTCAGGCTAGATGCAGTTATGGGAACTAATGAAGAGCACCCAGGGTATTTTTTGCAGACACGGTTACACCAATGATTCAAACCACTATTAGTCTGTAGACACAGGCCGATGAGAAATACGGGCTAATAGTTATAAGAAATACGGGCTAATAGTTATAAGAAATACGGGCTAATAGTTATAAGAAATAAATTCCTTCAAGTTGTGCAGATATCATTAATACTTGATTTCAAAGTTTATCTCAATTGAGATATCGCATTGTAAGTATTCCTTCTCTCTGAGCTAAATATGAGTAGTGGGCTAGTACAAGCTGGTCTAAAATACGCTCCAAAACGATGCCTGACCCATGCATCCAACGGCCAATGGCTACCACCGTATGCATACTCTCTATGGCAATCCATGCCGAAACTGGCCAATTTGAAAAATGATGCGCCTAGGTACAAATACCATGCCAATACTGTGTTTTACTGGGATTGGGAATTATATATTGTATATTTCTTTGACTTTACATTGGCTAGGATTCGATCATTGCAACAATCAGTTGCAAGAATGTCCCCATCTTTTCTAGTAGGGTTCAATAAAAACTGTGTATGGCTTTTAGTTTCGGCATATAATCATCCTTGTATTGAAAAGGTTGCCACGCGATGAGTTTTTTGAGCGAAATCCCGGAACACAGAAATCGCGGTGCAAATTCGCAAAAGGTATTTCACGCGAAACCTGAAGTTCAAGAAAGGTATTTATATTCGGGAGTTGCATTTACGAGTTACCCGCTGATTGGCTCAATGGGTCTGAGCGGAATCTTCCTGCCCTACACATTGATATCAATGGTCCTACACCATCGGTTTTTCGTTTGTTTTTGGTCATAAACTGTATCGCTGAGCGTTTGGGAATATTGCAGTTGGACTGTTTTATACATGCAGATGCATTTGGCTCCACTAAAAAAACCAGGAAAATCATACTGGCACATGCATAGAGATATTCCAATTAATTGCTTATAAGAGTAAATGAATGCAATACAGGTTTAGTGGCGAGTATGATCAGCATATAATTGAGATAACGCTTCATATAAAATGCTACATGATATAGTAACCTCTGCGTGGCTGCGCTAATTAAAATTAGACAAGCCACTAGATGAACAGACACTAGCTAACGAAAAAAGGCTCCGGGAGCAGCAGATTACAGGCATCGCAGGTACTTCTACCTTTCTGGTTCGAATAGTGTTTATTTGGTTAGGCTGATATGAGGTGGAATTCATTGTTGTTGGCAATCTTGCTTTCCCCCTTTTCCCTTTCCGACCTGTAAGAATATAAAAGTTATAACCAACTGGTGTGAGAAGCTTTGCATATGTCATAACATACCAAGAACCTACCTGAACCTCAGTGTCTGTACCCAGTACCCGGTGTGTTGGAATAACAATCGGTTTATACGATGTGTTCCAGTTTGTTCTGAGCAATTTAGTCAGGGTGGGATCAGGTGTTAAACATGATCTGTTATTAAGGCGATAGCAACCACAAAGATATGCCACAGATTTCTCTTAGCCATGCAATGTTGATTTATCCCTACTACACTGGATCACTAGTTAATTGCTATTTTTTACCGGGCAGCAGGGTGACACATAGTTATGACTACATTCTACGATGTGGTGGACATTTAATTTTGAAAACATTAGGGTACAATAGGAGGGTGTAATTTCGCCGATTTCATCCCTAACACCAGGTACTGGAAAGCCTTGCTGAGAGTGGTTGTTATGAATAGGTGAGCAGAGGTATAACAGCATAAAACTTTCTCAAACGGAATTATAATACCCATAAATAATTTAATTTCCACCATAATCATGCGGAATAACACAAATAGGCATGCGCTAAATTGCCGCCTGAAAGTAAGGAAGCATGCCAGCACCAAACACTGACACAGAGGCTTACATACCATCAGTTTAATACTGCAACAAATGATAAATCACCCAATAGACTCTTCGCTATCGGGTATAAATCCGGGAGTGACATTCTATCTGGATACTGCATGATCCAATAGGCTCAACAGGGACGACATGAACTTACCGCTGATGGGTCAAAGTCAGCATCGTCATCCTCGTTATAATCCTCATCATCCTCTCCATCCTCATCTATATAATCATCATCGTCATCTTCCTATACAGAATACAGTGTGGT
>Ga0224501_10002845_pt1 | contig 13625 bp, 11 predicted proteins | sample SF_Oct11_sed_USG_4_FD_169105 | JGI IMG/M metagenome (GOLD analysis project Ga0224501, IMG submission 169105) | Sediment microbial communities from San Francisco Bay, California, United States - SF_Oct11_sed_USGS_8_1 | ecosystem: Environmental > Aquatic > Marine > Sediment | place: USA...
CTACAAGACAAACCACCTAGTATTCATCGAACCGGGGGTATACCACCAGTATAAAAACACGGGAAAAAAGGGTCTCCTTCTCTTTGTGGTATATAGTCCTCCAGCTGAAGTGCCTAAAAAATAGATAATGTTTCTATGTTCACTTCTGCACACGCGAATAGGCGACTTTCCTTTAAACCTAAAGCTTCGTATATGTCTGCTAACCAACGGCGCTATGTGCGAGGAAGAGAGATTTGTTAAATGTCTGCGATACCCCTTTAGTTAGATTTGATGAAATAAGCAAAAAAATGAAAACCAATGTTTACGGGAAGATTGAAACAGGAAACCCAACGGGGTCCCACAAGGATCGAGAAACCTTAGAAATAATTTCTGATGTAAAAAGAAAAGGATTCAAAGCAGTTGGATGCGCCAGCACTGGAAACGCCGCGATCTCCCTTGCAGCTTATTCCAGAATAGCTGGTATTACATGCCACATATACCTCTCAGAAACAATAAGCCAAGAAAGAATGAGACTGATTCAAATGTTTGCTCCACAAATTCACCTCCTTAAAGGAGGCTACAAAGAAGCCGTAAGAAAGAGCAATCTTGAAATGATCGAAAAAGGCGTTTATGACGCTAATCCTCGCGTATGTTATTCGAAGATCATCGGAGACACTCATATAGGTAAAGAAATAGCCAAAGAGATTCAACCAGACTTTGTAATAGTTCCAACCAATAATGGAACCCTCTTCGCTGGAGTTTGGAATGGGTTGAAAGCCTCAAAGGTCAAACCTATAATGGTCGCAGCAACAGCCAAGAATACTAAGATCGCTGAGAGCATAAAGGGCTTTCATAGAATTGAAGAGCCAGCATTTTCAAATGCCCTCAAAGAATCGAACGGGATCGTGGTGGACACGACAGACACTGATATAGAAGAAGCAAACTGGTTGTTATTTAAGGAAGGGGTGATAGCAGAGCCAGCTTCAGCTGCATCAATAGCTGCAATTAATAAGCTCAAAGTTACAAGTGAGGATATAATTTGTTGCGTAATCACAGGCTCTGGGATGAAGTTTACAAACACCAGCGTGCGATAAAATTTAAGACAGTAAGCATCAGTAATTGGGAGTTATTAAGGTGAATCGATCATGAGAGAAATCTCTCTGGGAGGGATAATTCCTGCTACTGTAACGCCTATGACCAAAGATTTTAAGGTTGATGAGGAAGCACTGGTGGATTACATTAAGTGGATTTCCCGCTTCCGAATAGGGGGACTCGCCATTAATGTAGATACCGGTGAGGCCCCTCACCTTTACAGAGAGGAAAGAAAAAGGATTCTCGAACTTGTGGTTGATGTGGTAAAAGGAAAGTTTCCCATCATAGCGGGGCTTCCCACACGCTTTACACAAGAGGCTGTGGAACAAGCCCTAGAAGCAAAGGAAACTGGTGCGGACGCCCTTTTAGTCTTTCCTATACCTGCTTTTTCAGGTTTTCCTCTGCCCGCAGAGATTCCCTACCAGTACCATAAAACGATAGGGGAGAAAGCCGAAATAGCCCTCGTACTCTTTCAATTGGAGCGGGGTTTAGGTGGGGTGGAGTATCCACCGGAGGTCTCACTTGAGTTAATAAAGATTAGGCAGGTTATTGCACTTAAGGAATCCCTAGAGGACGCCCAAAAATTCGTCAGCACTGCAAGGCTTCTCAGAGAAGCTCCACGAAGGATTACACTTTTGACGGGGAATGACACCTTTATTCTTGAAGCCTTCATACTGGGTGCGGAGGGAGCTTTAATAGGGTTCGGCACCCTGGCCACGGATCTGCAGGTAGAGATGTTTGAGTTGGTTCAGAAGAAGAGGTATGATGAGGCTAAGGCCATAGCGGAACGGCTGCAGCCTTTGATAGATGCTATATTTGCGTCGCCGGCTAGGAATTATAGGGCCAGGACGAAAGAGGCTCTGGTGATGCTTGGTGTTTTGAAGAATGCATACATTCGGCCGCCCCTTCTCCCTATAAGTGAAGCTGAGAGGAAGCGGCTCCGAGAGGCTTTGAAGAGAGCAGATCTCCTTTAACTTGCGCGCGCTTTGCGAGGCGAGTATTCTGCCCTAAATGTAACGACTATCTCACTTACCATATAGAAGAAGAAAGTGACTACGATATTCGCTGGCGCTTCGATCGACCTCAGCTTTCTCTAGTTGGTTATCTGCAGCCTGAGCTGGAGGTTTCCTTACTTTTTGCGGTTTGCCGAGTTTGGAGATTGTGTCACGGATTGCTTTATCTGTCTTAGACGCTTTGCCTCTGGCCGTCGCTTGTAGAAGGGATCAAGGGAGTAACAGCCGGACACCAACCCGTAGCGTGGTGCGTTTGTGCAGTCACTGCATGTCCGGCACAGCCGTCTGCGATCTAGTTTTTTACCATTTAGTACGTCGCTAGGTAGTTCTGGGTAGGATAGGATCATCCGTCCCAGGCCGATGAAGTCGGCTTTGCCTGTGCGGACAACAGCTTGTGCTACGTTTGGCAGGTACTCCTGCAGATAGCTGTAGGCTGAGCCGACGAAGCATAGGTCTGGGAACCGAGCCTTGAGGGCTGCTGTGACTGCGATTTGACGCGCCACGTCAACCAGTGGATCTTCAGGAGGCTTGTAGCCGTCGACAGGAGGGATCAGCGCTGGACGCTGGATATGCGGGTTGTAGTAGGGGCTGCCGCCGGTGATGCAGACCAGACGGATGTCTAGAGTACGCAGAAGCTCCAGAAAACGTATAGGCTCAGTGAGGTGGTATCCAATCCCGCTGCCATCGCCGCCGAACGCGAAGGGGTAAGGAAGGTTCGTCGGTTCGGGTTCTCCCACGCCATTCGAGGCACGCTTTCGGAATGGCAGAAAGTCGAATGCGCTGAGGCGTACCCCGATGAGCAGTCCTGGTGCTTCAGCTCGGATGCCGGTCACCACTTGGCGTAGAAATCTGGTCCGGTTCTCGAAGGAGCCGCCATAGCGTCCCGGTCGTTCGACCGCGCTGAGGAGTTCATGGACTAGGTAGCCGTGGCAGTGTTTTATGTCTACGAAGTCGAAGCCGATCTGCTGTGCCCATTGGGCGGCCTGTACAAAGTCATGGACGAGTTCCTCGATCTCGCTGTCTAACATTACTGGATAGTCGGGTGGCAGTCCAGCTCTATGGTCAAGTACTGGGTGGTGGTAGATGATGCTCGGCTCTAGGCGATCATAGCGGTTGGGATGAGAGAAGCGGCCGGCGTGAGCGATTTGGAGGCCGACTAACAGGTCGTCCGTCTGACTGTACTTGGCGCGATGTGCAGAAATTAAGCTCTTTCTTAAAGACTCCAGCGGTAGCAAGTTGTCCTCGTTGAGGAGCAGCATGTTGGGGTTGACCCGGTCTTCAGGTCGCACGCCAACTGTCTCTCCTCCCCAGATCAGCTTGGCCCCGCTTCTGCCAAAGTTCTCCCATCTACGGACGGTCAAGTCGGTTGGCTGACCATTGAGCGTGCCGTCCCAGCCTTCCATTGGTAAAGCGCAGAAGCGGTTGCCGATAACGCGCTCACCCAGGTGGTAGGGTTGAGCCAGCGGTGCATCGGGGCCGGATTGAACTTCATAATCACACGGCAGGTTCAGGCCTAACGCTGTGACATATTCAGCAAACTCGTCGAAGGATTTCAGAGTAGCGATACGACGATATTTCATACGGCGGGCCTCTTCCAGATTATGTCATTATAGAAGACATAAAATTACATAGACGAAATAAGATTAAAAAGATTGGGGATTGAGTAGTTAATCACGCGCATGCTCAGTTTGATCTCAAGTAAGAACGGCTATTGGTACATCTGTTTGTTGGATTGAACTGTTTCTATAAAATCCTCAACCATCCTATCCAGATCGTAGGTTATTCGCCATCCAAGTTCTTTTTTGACCCTTGTGGAATCCAGGTTAGGCCACCCCTTAAGAACTTGGATCATCTTCGGGTCGGGTTTGAAGGTGAGGTCGGCTTCCGGCAGTATGCTTTTAACTTTATCGTATATCTCGCCTACCTTGGGCTTTATTCCACCTATGTTATAAAAAATGGACTTCACCGTTTTAGCTTTAAAAAGTTTTACCAAAACGTCCACTGCATCTTTTATGTACAATATAGGGATTCGGGTGTTCCTGTCAACATATATTGTGTAGGGTTGACCTAAGGCTGCCTTCTGTATCATTAGGCTGGTCACTCTTGAGGCGCCTCCATTCTTTCTCCCTGGCCCAATTATGGAAATATATCTTGTACCTCTAACGTTTAATCCATATCTGTGTTGATAGTATCGACACCATTTTTCGCATGTAACCTTTGTGATACCATATATGAGAGGCGGGTCTTGAGGTGACTCTTCGACTGGATGGTTCAGATCTGGGTGATAGACGACGCTCGTACTAGTGAAGATAAACTTATCCACATCAAAGATTCGAGCGGCTTCCAAGACATTTATTGTTCCGACAGTATTAATGTTAAAGGCCAAAAGAGGGTTGTTCTTAGCAGCCACGGAGATTATTGCAGCTAAGTGAAATATGTCTGTCACTTCGAATTTTTTTACGGTTTCTATGATTGAGGGCAGAGATCTTACGTCTCCACGGACGATTTTTACCTTGTCTAAGACGTCGGATATCAGTGTGGTGACGGGGTTTCGATTAAAGAGGACGGGGGTGTAGCCCTCTTTCACGAGTGCTTGGGTCAAGTATGAGCCAATGAGGCCTGTTCCGCCAGTAATAAGTATGGACATATTAACCACACAGCGTTTTAATTTTTCAGTTTAAAACGTTAAAAAAAGAGGGGAATTTAGTTTCTAAGTATTTCTAATACCTAAAAATTAAATGAATCTTATTTCCAGCAACATCAGGGTTCTTGAGATACACGACCTTGCTAACGCCTTTCTTGATTATCGGTTCTTCCAATTCTATTCCTTTTGATTCCAGATATTTGCATGCCTCTTCGAAGTTGGAGACACGGATAGCTATGTGGCACTTCTTAAACACTTGTTTTTTCAGAACCTCTATCTCGCCCGGGCCTCTACTTGGGATATGAAAGGCTGAATGCCCCTCACCGAGGGTAAACCCGAAGGTTTTTTCGTACCAGTCAGCGATGGCTTTTCCAGTAACTTTATCGCTGGGATATAGTCCTATGTGATCAACACCTAGGAATAGAGGAGTTCCCTTTGCCTCTTTGATCCACCAAAGACACTGCTCAACTAGTTTTGTTATTCCTTCGAAGTCACCAACTTTCACCAAATCCTTTTTGATGAGTCCTGACCCCATCCCAAGCACGGCGACGCCTGCTTTAATCCATTCAGAAATGCACTCTCGGGTTGCCCTAATTCCGCCTGTTGGCATCAGTTTAAGCCATCTACAGGGTGCAAGCACGCTTTTTGCAAAGACGGGTCCACCGACAGGTATGCTTGGAAACACTTTAACTATCTCGCATCCCAGCTTCTCCGCCTCAGAGATCTCAGAGAGGCTTCCGCAACCTGGGAAGTAAGGTACTCCATGGCGATTACAAATCTTCGTAATCTCAGGATTTAGCATAGGGCTAACAATGAAGTTGGCTCCGTTATTTATGTAAAGCGCTGCGGTCGCATGGTCGACAACAGAGCCAACACCTAGAATCACATCAGGTAATTCTTTATCACACCATTTCACCAGCTCGCCAAACACTTGGTAGGCAAAGTCACCACGATTTGTAAACTCGACAACCTTTGCTCCTCCATCGTTACAAGCCCGTACAATCTTTTTGGCAACTTCGATGTCACCGTGGTAGAATAGTGGCCCAAGGCCGAGTTCAAAGAGTCTCCCAATAACTTCATGCTTCATAAATTTTGCCATTTATTATTCCTTCTCCATTATAATAATTTTTTTCAAAGCTTATCTTTGTATTCTACCGGAGACCACTCCCTTCATCAACTTCTCCACCTCCACAATCGAAGCCATGTTGAAGTCTCCGTAAATGGTATGCTTCAAGCAAGATGCCGCGACTGCGAAGTTCAAAGCCTTCTGAAGGTCGTCTCCGTGGGTAAGGAGCATGTAGATCAAACCGGCTGTGAAGGCATCCCCTCCTCCTGTGCGATCGACGATGTGAGTTATGTCGTAAATCGGTGCTGTGTATATAGTCTTACCGTCATACAATACGCCAGTCCAGGTGTTGTGGCTTGCACTGATGCTTCCCCTAAGAGTTGTCGCCACTTTTTCGAGGTTTGGGAATCTCTTCATCAATTGTTCAGCGACAAAGCGGTATTTCTCAGCTTCCACTTTACCTGCAGTGACATCTACGCCACGAGCTTTGATTCCAAAGACTTTGTCCGCGTCTTCCTCGTTGCCGATGAGTATGTCAACATGTTTAACCAAGCCAGACATTATTTCACCCGCGGTTTTCCCGTAGTTCCAGAGTTTCGAACGGAAATTGAGGTCGCAAGACACTTTTACTCCCATTTCCTTCGCCTTTTTCACTGCCTCCAAACAGACGTCTGCAGCACCTTGACTTAAGGCTGGGGTTATGCCGGTCCAATGGAACCATTCTGCGTCGGAAAAAACCTTTGTCCAATCTATCATCCCTGGTTCAATGGCTGCGATAGCAGAGTTGGCTCGATCATAGATCACCTTGTTTCCCCTCTGAACAGCTCCCATCTCATTGAAGTATATTCCTAAACGGTCCCCGCCTCGTATGATCTTGTCTGCGTTTACACCAAATTGACGAAGGTAATTTAGGCAAGCGTCTCCCAGATCATTCTCTGGGAGACGGGTTACGTAGTCGACGGGTACACCAAAGTTTGCCAAGCTCACCGCAACGTTTGCCTCTGCTCCTCCGTAGACTACATTGAAAGATCTGGCTTGAACGTATCTTTGAAAACCGGGTGGAGAGAGACGCATCATGATCTCGCCAAATGTCACAACTTTCATTTCCACTTCTCCATATATAATTTTTTGACTAAAAATATATAAGTGTGTATTGATCTGATCCCGTTGGGTGGCGTTAGCTCGTTTGATGGAAAGCTTTTTGATTTCCCAAAAACTAGTGAAACGTGGCCCTATGGATAGACACACTGTCCGTCATTTTTGCTTCTTAGTATATGTGTCCAACCTTGGCAAATAGAGTAGGTAGCCCCCATTTTTCGCCGCCTTTCATTACCCAATTGGCTGCTGCCTGAATCATGTCATCAACACTGTCTCGGTATGGACCAAACTTTTCAACACAAAAACCATCATTAGCGATAAGTGCGGTTTCCGGGGCCTCGCCGAAAAACTTGGGAGTTTCATCCATATAACTGGCAAGTTTTATAGCTGTTTCTTTAACCGAAACAATCGGACCAGCTACGTTCAATATCGTTGGTGGGTTCGTACACAGGTCAAGTGCTCTTATCGCACGATCGATGGCATCTCTCTGGGAAATGAGATTCACATAGGGCATCTCTAAAGATATTTCTTCTCCGTCCATAATCATCTTCGCTAAATCGACAAGAACTCCATACGACAAATGCTGGGAATACATTAATCTATAATAACAAACTTTCTGGTCACTATGCCCGTGCGCACTGACATTGAAGGCGGTTTCTCGACAAACAATCCCCCATCCATAAATCCCTTTTGGGTCCAAAACGTCACTTTCCAACGATCCTCCACTCTCAGGCCTAGTATAAGGATAGGGGTTACCCGACGAAAAATTGACAATCTTGGAACGATTATATTTCGTCGCCACCCTTCCCGGAACTATGCAGTTTATTAACGTGGCCTTAGCGGGATCTGCAGACGAGCCAAACTTAAATCCAAGCATATAGAAAATGTTGGGGGCATCAGGCAAACCATCGATAAAAGCTTCATCCGTAAGGTCTCCATAATACACATCGACCCCTAGCGCATTTTCGAACCTATTCTTAATTGCTTGGCCTCGCTTATTACTAAAATTGGAAGCCACCATAACTCTTCGTCCTCTAACTCCCGCCTTTCTATCCGCCCTAACCAGAGTTTCAACCAATTCAGCTCCAATCTTGCCACTCGCAGCAAGACCCATAATATCCCCTTTAAGGCGACGCATTAACTTGACTACATCATTAGTGGGCTCTGTCATAAAAGTCCTCAACTCTTCACTTGTATTGACATCCAAAATACTATCCATCCTTCATCACCTTTTCTGACATTAACCAGCTTCTTTCCATATTCATATAATTCTTACGATATAGAGACTGTGGAATCCCTCTTGTCCAAGGCCTAACCTGCTCTCTGACTCAGTAGTGAAGACTATATTTACTTTCTAGGCCTGTACGCGCGCTTTGTAATGGCAGCTCTAACAGCAATCCAAACGGTGCACATCCACTTTCCGTCTTATTCCGAAGTCCTGAAAAGATTTTTATTTCGACAGCATTCTATACATCAGTAATTAGTGATCAATAAAGTGTCAAGGTGACAATAATGGTGAGAACTAGGATAGGGTGTCTAGAAGCACCTAGAAAAATTTCGTTGCGAGAGAGAGAATATGAAATTGCTGATGACCAAGTTCTTGTGAAGGTTCATAAAGCGCACATCTGCGGTAGTGAACTGCATTACTATCGTGGAAAATACCCAAGCTATGTTTCACTTCCGATTTTTCCTGGCCATGAAGGTGGCGGTACCATCGCGGAGGTTGGTTCTAAAGTGTCGGGATATTCGGTGGGAGATGAAGTGATAGTCTATTCTGACGTTCTTATTACACCTAGTGGGGCAGACCCCCTTTTTTCAGACTATGCTAGATCCCCTTTAAGATGTTTGCAGCGCGTTCCTGAGGGCACAGATTTGGATACAGCGTGTCTAGCAGAGCCGCTTGCTTGCGCGGTTGATGCAATTTATGGCTGTGGTCTCGAGCTTGGAGACGCTGCTGTGGTTCTTGGACTAGGGTTCATGGGGCAATTGATCCTTCAAGGCATAAAGAAAAGTGGAGCTGTCTTTGTGATTGGAGTTGATGTCGTAGACTCGAAACTTAAGTTAGCAAGGGAAAGAGGCGCGGATGCAGTGATCAACGCTAATGAAGAGGACCCTGTGAAAAGTGTTCTTGACTACACAAATGGAAAGGGGGCTGATGTTGTCATCGAGGCAGTAGGTGTTGGGAAAACGGTGAATCAAGCTGCGAGAATGCTTAAGAAAGGAGGAATACTCGGGCTGTTCGGCTGGATAACAAGGCCTGTAGAAATAGATCTTTCTGAGTGGCACACCAAAAACTTAAGGCCGATCAATCTCAAGCTACCAAACTATATGGCAAAAATGCCTTGGGCTGAAAAAGCGTTCCAACTCATCAATGAAGGAGTATTAGAGGTAAAATCTCTGATAACCTATGAGTATCCTCTGGCTAAACTTTCGGAGGCATTTGAGAGGTACGACACCGATCCCGATGTCATTAAGATAGCAATCAAGCCGTAGCGCGATCGACTTCAAAAGAGCATGAGTTTCTTCTACTGCGCGTCTTCAAATAGAGAAAACCATTTAACCAGCATACATAATATTCAATCGAAGAATTAACATGAGGTGGTTATCTTATGGCTGAAGGTCCAAAATATCCAGTCGATCGATGGGGGATTCCTGAACGAGGAACCTTTAAATTCCCTAAACATTTTAAGCCCTACTACGGACAAGCGATCGGAATAATCATGGCATGCATAACGGACAAAGTCCCGTCATATCCCGTTCTACGCATTCCCGGCAACGTCGGCAACGCATCCACATTCAAATTCCCGGTTCAGTTCAAGATCATCGATGCTGATTACAGTGAAATACTGGCAAAAACACCTTCTAAGGAGACAGAACGAAAGGTAGTTGAAGCGGCGAAGGAACTGGAACAGGATGGGGTAAGGGCCATCGGCTGCATGTGCGGCTACATGGTCTATTTCCAGGAAGCGATGGCTAACGCGGTGAACATCCCAGTCTTCTCATCAAGCTTGTTACAAGTACCCATGGTCAGCAGGTTAATAGGGAAAAAACAAAAAATCGGCATCATCACATTCAACTCCGACGACATGACAAGAGAGCACCTGAGACGAGCCGGAATCGACGACGAGGTATACAAGAGAATTGCCATCATCGGTCTACAAGAAGTGCCTCAAGAAAAATATGGCTATACTACTATAAAGGAATTCGAACCAGAAGCAAGGTTGGCAGAAGAGGAGAAGCGCATAGTCTACGTAGCCAAGCAACTGATAGCAAGGCACCCCGACATCGGAGCCATAGTCCTCGAGTGTACATACCTGCCGCCTGCAGCTGCGGCTGTGCAACAGGCAACAGGCCTACCAGTCTTCGACGTAACAACCCTGCTAAACTACGCATACAACGCCATAGTCAGAGAGAGGTTCACAGGCTTCGTGTAAACCTAAGATGCAACAACAAAATCATAACTTCCCTTTTTTTGATTTTGTGGGCATACAGTGTTTTTTGAGTGTCCACACATTAATAGTAATTGGAAAAACGTCGATCAAACAAAAATGCGAAGGATACGTTGAAGCGTGTATCGGTGATGAAGTTGTTGTTCAGTTCAACCAAGAGGATAGTCGATACCAAAAAAGCTGGAAAAAAGGTTGGTAAGAACTCTTACTTGAAGGTCTTTTTTATTATGTCCACACAATAATTCACGGATATTTCAAGAATTTTTCTCCCCTTTTCCTTCGTCGCTACAGTGGGGTCTCCGAGCCCACCGCTTTTGCAGAATTCTCGCCAGTCGACTGCAAAATGATCTATGTCCGGCGGAACAGGTGGATAATCTTTGACAGCCTTATCCATTTTAACTAGATCAGGGCGAAGAAACAACATTTCCGAAGTTTCAACTTCCTCAGAATGGACTATCCAACCATGCCATCTCTTAGACTCACAAACTTTTTCATAAATGTAGCTGAACGGCGCCATTATGTATAACATTTTGATGCCCAATTCTCCATGTAGTTCCTCGGAAGCAATCCTCAAGATTGGTTCATTGGGTATATGGTGGTTTATGATAGCAATCTTCTTGATGCCTTGCTTGTGCAAACTTTTACATATGTCTTTAACCAATACTTTTAGCGTATCGCTACGTATTGATACGCTGCCGGGATAGTTTCTCAGGGCTTGTATATACGTGTAATATAATGGTGGTAAGAGAATGGCGTCCAATCTTTTTGCCACTTCTTTTGCGATGGCTTGAGCTGCGAAAACGTCCGTGCACAACGGTAAATGTAGTGCGTGCGCCTCAACGGCGCCTATTGGCAGAATTGCTATCCTTGACTCTCCGATGGCTTTCTCAGCTTCTGGCCAAGTGATATTTGACCATTCTATCATAGCTATCGTAAAACAGTAAACGAAATTGGACATATAACTTTATTGCGTTTGAAAAGAATGCGAGTGTGCTTCAACCCATAGCACATGTTCAACGACCCGTCAGAGCGATCTGAGAATTAGCAAATAACCTTCTGCCCAAAAAAAGGAACATGACTTCATTAAGAAATTTCAAAAAAGAGGGGAGGGGATGGTGGTTACAGTATGGGTTCCGCCACAGCCAATTCCTCAGGCCACACGACAACATAGTCATCCATAGTTGTGCCTTGCCATTGGGCTATTGGGTGAAATACGGCTCTAAAGTTGTCGCCCCAGTTAGTATTAGTCTCGTCAGGTGGATTGAATTTGCAGCCGAACCCCACAAAGGTTCCACCTTCGGGAACATCCACGTCTAGAAAGCCTTTGCGTATGCTCTCTGGATCTAGTCCTCCGTATACAGTGATCGCGGTTTCCAAGGCTGGAAAAACGACATGATAGACCGAGCTGGCGGCTTTCGCTCCCCAGCTAGCAGGCTTAGCGCCAAACCTTGCTTCATACATCGTAGTGAAGGTTGTCATGTCCGCTTTGACCTCTGGCAAAAGCCCTTCTAGATTCGTATGATACATTGGGAATCCAACAGCATACTTCCCGATAATCAGGTCTCCCAAAGCTGCTGCCGTTTCTGGCAATTCCCAACCAGCACTGTGACCTATCCATGCATCTGGTTCAAATCCTAGTTCGTAGGCTTGTCTACCGAACAGTTGTGCGTCTCCCGCATACCCGGTTATGAGCAGCACATCTGGGTCATAGCCTATCAACTTTGTGATTAGCCCTGACAAATCAGTTGCTCTGGCAGAGTACTCCTCATGAGTTACCACCGTTATTCCATAATACTCGCACCGTTCGAGATTTCCTACAGCGACGCTTGCACCGTAGGAACTGTCCTCATTGACTACAGCCGCGGTTATCTCAGTGGGGTCCCAACCATACAGCGGGCACAAGAACTCAACAAGGAAGTCGACGGATACATAACCGTAGTAGATTCCAGCGGGACCAAACCTGAATATCCACTTGAAGTCTCTGTTCATCGTCGCCTCGTTGGGAGCGGCGATGGTCTCAAAGAAGGGGATACCGTATCGTTCACAGGTTTCGCTATTTGCCATACATAAGCTACCCGCGTATGACCCTAAGACCATATGGACTTTTTCGAAGGTTATCAAACGTTCGGTTTCTGATGTGGCTATAGCCGGGTTACTCTGGGAGTCAGCTACTACAGCGTGAACCGTATATCCTTCGATGCCTCCCTCAGCATTTATCATGTCGATTGCTACTTGAACGCCTTTCAGACAGTCGTGTCCAAATGGAGCAAATATGCCAGTTAGCGGGTAGATCACGCCCAGCTTTATCACTTTCTCTTCCGGCGGTGCTGGTGGCGGTAAAGTGAAATAGTAAGCAACCCCTGCAACAGCGATAATGGCAACAATCAAAAGAACGAGTGTCGTTGTAGTTATTCCCTTTTTCAAAAATTTATCCTCCATCACTACTGTAAAAGTTTATAATATATAAATTTTTTTCTAAAAAAAGATGGCGCATAAATATCGCTATAATGAATCTTCGATCGAAGAAAGCTGAAAAACTTATTAAGCGACGTAGATTTTCGTCAGTTTCTGTAAGAGATCTTTGGGGTCTCCTTCACTAACTATTTTTCCCCTTTCCATTAGATAAACTCTTCTAGTGAAGTCAATTACTTTCATGATGTACTGCTCGATGACAAGCAAACTTATTCCTTCGCCGCTTAGTTTTTCCAGTACTTCGTAGACTCCCTCAACCAGTTTGGGAGCTAACCCTTGGGAGGGTTCATCCAACATCAGAAGCTCAGGTCTTGTCATCAATGTTCTTGCAATCGCAAGCATCTGTTGCTGTCCACCACTGAGCGTGCCAGCTCTCTGGTTCTCCCTCTCCCTCAATATTGGGAATAATGAATACACGAATTCGAAGCTGTCACTCATATGTTTCGTACCTCTTGGCGTGGTAAGCGCTGCAACCTCAAGATTGTCTAGCACACTCATCTTCGGGAAGACGTGACGTCCTTCTGGAACTAGACCTATACCTAGCTGCACTCTTTCATGGGGAGGCAACAGTGTGATATCTCTATTCTTATAGATAATTTTGCCAGACTTGGGAATGACTAACCCCATAATTGTTTTTAGAAAAGTGGTTTTGCCTGCACCGTTAGGACCTAATAAAGCAACTCTTTCTCCCTTATTTACATGGCAACTGACTCCTTGTAATATTGTAAACTCTTCGTATCCTGATTCTACCTTTTGTATGTCCAATAGGACAGTCATGGCAATCAAGAACCTATATGGCTTTTCCGAGATAA
>Ga0224501_10002846_pt1 | contig 13621 bp, 12 predicted proteins | sample SF_Oct11_sed_USG_4_FD_169105 | JGI IMG/M metagenome (GOLD analysis project Ga0224501, IMG submission 169105) | Sediment microbial communities from San Francisco Bay, California, United States - SF_Oct11_sed_USGS_8_1 | ecosystem: Environmental > Aquatic > Marine > Sediment | place: USA...
CTATGACGAACAGAAGGTATTTCTTTCTTATCAAACCACTAAACCTACTTGTTACCACCCTCAACTGATGTCTCTAATTTGTCAAGGCAAGAAGGTGAAGCGCTGGGTTGCCTGTTTTTTAGGAAAACGAGGATATATATATATACGGGAGGCCAGAGCACCTGGCTCATATTCATAGATCCTGGGTTCAAGCTTTGATCATGCCAGCCTCCTGCTGTTGTTATGACCTCCCACATAGTTCTATTCACATATAGTATTACGGCTTTTTTGGCATGGTCTATATGTGCCCCCTAATTTTCTCCAGAATGGACCTGCGTACCACCCTAATCTATCATTGTGATTAACTCTGATAGAGGTGAAAGAACTCATTGGCGCCAAAACTGTGAGTTGAATGTAGGCCCCCTGCTCATGTGCCTGTGTGTGCTATCCACTAAGCGACCACTTCTTCATGTGTGTGCTTGACATTACAGAAAGCTCGGGAGCAGTGGTCTGAGACACTATGGGCTAACCTGAATGTGCAAGTTCTCTCTGACGGTATAGAAAACTTCATGAAGAACCTGCGCAAACTCCCCAGAGACGTGAAAGGAATGCCCGTGGCTAGGATGCTGGATGAAATCATGAAGGAATTCAGGGATTCCCTCCCTCTCTTTATGGATCTAAAGAATGAAGGTGTGTAGTTTTATTAGTCTGTCAACCCTGACGGTCGTCTGGGAAGGGGGGCTCGAGGGCAAAAGCTGCTCGTTCCTTCAGTTAATTTCGATTTTTATTGTTCTACTTGGGCATCCTATTTAACAACCATCTAAGCCTGAGGGTTGTTGGAGCCATAGAAGCAAGGATTTATGCGATGAGCTCATTCACACGGTGTGTGTTTCGCATGATTAGGGACTAAAGTCACAATCTTTTATTCTTCCTTGAGTCATTTCAGTCACATAGTGGGACAATTTGGCAGCGCCCATCTCCTCTGTGTTTTTTTAGTCAGGCTTGATGTGAGAAGCTCACACTCATGAAGAGGATTAATGCAATTGATTGCTGAGCGATCCACCACTGAGCTATCCAGTTAGCTTATAAAAACGCGAATAACCAGCGGTAGTGAGCAGGGCTTGGACCCTGATCACGACGTGAGTGCGAGCAACTCACATCAATTGTCGCTACAAGAAGCCGCACTATGGGGTGGAGCTTTTATACTGACCCGCTGATGATGCTTTATGCTAAGCCGTTACTGGTAATACAAAGTATCTAACCCAGCAATTGTAAAGAACTCGTGCTAGAAAATAAATATGACACCCTTGACCATTCCAGCACTTAGACCCAGACATTGGGCCGATTTGATGAAGAAAACGGGACAGTCATTCGAGATGAACCCAGACACCTTTACTCTGGCTAATATCTTCGCCATGGAGCTGAATCGTTTCTCGGAAGCTATCGGTGAGATCGTTACCGCCGCCACCAAAGAGCTCAGTATTGAAAAGGGCGTCAAGGAGGTTGAGGAAACCTGGCAGGCAATGAAGTTCAATGTGATCAAATATACGAAAGGTGGGTATTTAATTTTACTGTAAAAGATTCCTCAATAGTAGAACAAACCAGCCACTAATAAAATATTTTAGAGCCTATTCTTTGGCAGAATGTACCAGTCTTTACAGTTTCGGGCGTGGCTATTCCAACACATCCCATTTTTCGATCATCCTTGAAATGTTTTGATTAGCAGCCATTAGACGGAGTGACCATAAGCTCCAACAGTTAATACAATGCGTTCGCTCCGCAATTGCGGCAGGGCAACACAGCCCACAGTCTGAAAACGCCTTGTATGTTGTTAGTGTAATTGTATAAGTGATTGGGCTAGTGTTATTCTTGTACCGTGATTATCCATACCTATGTGGATCCAACCAACCACTCTTGTTGCAGGATATGGTTTACCCCAGCTCGATACAGGTGCATGCCTGAATCTTATTAGCTTTTGATTACATAATAGATTGTGTGCATCGCTTCATATATGTCAAGGACACGATTCAAAACTGCCTGATCTCAATATGTCCTTTTATATTATTAGTTCCAAACCTTGTGACCCCTGTGTAGCTTGCAAAAGGACAGTTTGGCTTTAATTTGAGGAATTTGGTGATAGATAATGCACGAATTTAAAATCTGACAAAACAAAACATCACAATCGCTGAACAAATCAATGGAGATCAGGCATTGCCGGTGCTGTCCTTGATTCGTAGATGACATTTTTTCTTCTATTATGCATAGAACAGCGCTCATGAAGATTAAATCAGCTCCTTAGTTCATTGATTTAAAATGAATTCTTGGGTTCTTTATCTTGGACGAGTCAAGATTCTGTAGTTTCGGTGATCAAACTTCCAGTTAGAAAATTAGTTCACCCTTTGGTTCAATGCTTCTTCTAAAATAGTTACCTCAGTTAAGGTACTGTCACACTAGAAAACTTTCCGTCTGACTAATCATTATGGCTACATGGATGGCTCATTCAGATTGGGGAGAAAAGAAGACAATTCTGCCTTTAATTCTGAATGAGCTATTCACGTAGCTGTAGCAGTTAATCGGATGATAGTCATCTAGTGTGGCAATACCATTAAGCGTAGAGAGTTGATTGCACGTGTTCTCCCCTCCTTCGTTGGTGTCGGATCAAAACGTTAAGTAGAGGAGGTCCAACCATAGAGATGCCTTATCTATGGAGCACACAGGTGTATGCAGAAAGTCTCACCCCGAGAATTGCCGAGTCAAATGGACTCAGTGGGCCAATTTCTATACCATTTCTGACTGCTGTTTTGTCATTGAGATGTGAAACTACTACACTTTGCCCTCATAACCCATAACTCTTACTTATAATGTTGATTTCTATAGGCACATCTGATAGAGGATTCATCTTGGGAGCAGTCGATGAAGTTCTTCAGTCACTGGATGATAACTCGATGAATCTTCAGTCAATGTCAGCCTCACGTTTTATTGGTCCTTTCATGAATGCTGTACAGAATTGGGAGAAAAGCCTGTCGCTTATCTCAGAAGTGTTGGATGTACGTGACGGTTGAAGATCATTTCATTTCACGACTCTAAGTCAGTGACTTGTTTTCAAGGTGGTGCATGGTATGCCCTACACTGGTGTCCAACTGTGGAGTTCAACCAGAGATCCAAACGAACCCCAGCGCACTATCCACTAATCTATCACTTCACCCCTATGGCCCTTGTTGGCCTAGATTTGATGGCATTTGTCCGTCGTGGTTGGTGCAGGTTCTAGTGGCGCTTTAAGAATGACCAGAGGAGAGTTGAAATGTGGAAGTGCACTCCCATTTACCTAAGAAGAGGTGCTCAATGCCCCGTCCACGTGTAATAAACAGTATCATGTCTCTAACTAGCCTCTATCCCGTTTATTTTATTAGGTTTGGATGGTGGTTCAGAGGAAATGGATGTATCTCGAGGGTATCTTTGTCGGTGGAGATATCAGATCTCAGCTCCCAGAAGAAGCCAAGAAGTTTGATCAGATAGATAAAACCTTTAAGTCAATCATGACAGAGACTCACAAGCAGCCAAACATCAAAATAGGTAAGTGACTAACAGCTGGTGAGTTCAGCAGACGGAGCATCAGTTTGTTTTCTTACTTGGACGCTTGACCATCCCACCCTATTTTTCAGACCTTTTAGAACTTGTGACTTGTTATGGTGCGGTAGGAGCTGGGAATTATGCAAGGAGCTCACTCTCAAAGTGGGCGCCTTTTATGATTAGAATTTGAACCCTCTGTATTTGAATACGCTCTACCCACCGAGCTATCTCGCAATCCGTGTTTGTAATTACCTTTGTACCATGGAGTACAATTGGATATTGCTGGGAATTGATTTGTCTCCCGAGAAAAGAAAACCCTTCAAAAGTCTAACAATAATTCAACAACAACAACAGCATTTCTTCAAGAATTACTGAAAGTCAGTTCTTCACCACAGTTTGATACTTGTCCACTCTTACTTTATAGCTTGTCACGCCAACAACCGGCTCGCTGATTTGGAATTGCTTAGTTTGGGACTGGAGAAATGTCAAAAGTCACTTAACGACTACCTCGACTCCAAGAGAAACGCTTTCCCGCGATTCTTCTTCATTTCTGACGACGAGTTGCTGAGCATTCTGGGTAGTAGTGACCCTGAGTGCGTACAGGAACACATGATCAAGGTAAAGTAACTCCTAATTCAGCTTCAAGTTGCTTTTATTTTCAGTGTATAAATCTACATTATTAAGATTGCAAATGCACAGTCATGAGGCTTTCTACGGTGGTTAACATGGAGACTTGGCCGGATGTCCTTCCTAACGTTAACCTTTACCAGGATTTTGAACCCACAAGTCTATGGAGTTCAACTAAACACTAAGCCTCGGTCACTCCGATTCAATCCAATTTGTTATTATGCTGCTGAGTGATCTGTCACAACGTCACTGCGGTGTTATACATAAAATCGATGACAATAAATTTGTCTCTACAAAAGTATAATAATAACTATGCTTGCACAAATGCTTTTTCTACTGTGTACAACGATACATTGAGCATTGTGCTGATGAAAAAAAATCCCTTTTTCTTCCAGATATCTAAACAGAAAGCACCTGATTGACAACTACCTCAGTCCTGCGTTTGAAAGTACTTATAAAATCCACGCAGTTGAATATATATAATTAATTTTAGATGTATGATAACATCGCCGCTCTCAAGTTCTCCAAGAACCCGGCTAACAATGAAGTCACAGCTCTGGGTATGATATCTGCTGAGAAGGAGGAAATGGAGTACAGGTAAAATAAATAGTGACCCCCAACCTTATACAGCTTTTCTGCTACATGTGTTTTTAGACGAGCAAAGTTGTCCAGACGCTGGTGATCTGTCAGCAAAATATGTCCGCGAGGCAGCCATTTTGCCCAAGGGTCTTCTTTTATATCGCAGAAGTTTACCTACTGAGCCGTTGACTCAACGTTTCCCAGGGTGCGCCATTAGGAGACTTTCTGCTTGCACTCATATGTCTCAATGAGAAGGCAACTCTATCGGTGGACCTCTGTTATTCAATGTCAAAATTCAAAATCGAATGGGTTGCAAAAGACAGAATTTCGGCCAAAACAGGAGTTGAATCAGTAATTTCTGGGCCTAAGCTCAGGGATACATTAAACACCTGCATCATCACTGCCTTGTTACAAACCCTACCAATATGATAAATCTAGATAGTAATTTAATTTCTCTCCTGTTAGGACGACTGTGGCTGCAGAGGGTAGGGTAGAGGACTGGATGACTGAAGTTCTCAAAGAGATGAGAAGAACAAACAGACTCATCACAAAAGAGGCTCTCTTCTACTACTGCGCTAATGATAAGACAAGGTGAAAATTGGGTTTTTGTTCTACCGGGCTGCAGACATCAGACGATATATACCACTTGGGCTGTGTCCTTCTACTATTGGGTGTTTTTGATGTATTTGGGTGGATTCCAATCCCGGTTATGGTGGGCTCGCATTGTGAGTATGAGCTCCTCCCTTTAATCCTAACTCAAATCAAACAAAAATATGAAGTGACCTTGACCCGCTTGTGACATACCATGCTAAGCTGTAACCGATGATAAAGATAGTATCTCACTATAACAGTAAAGATGTCATACAAAAAAGCCAATGTTGACTTAGTACTTTTTAGGTTGTGGCGATAATGCTTCTTGAGCGGTCTGATTGGTCTATTTCGTAAGAGAGTAATTTCAATAAAACCCTGACAAAACAGTGCCTGAATACATGGTACATGTACAGTGAAAAACTGAATGTTACCTACCTTTGGTAGGGTGGAATGGATGTTACTATATCAAGGTATGATTGTTCTGGCTGGAAATCAGGTTTGGTGGACATGGGAAGTCGAGGATGTCTTTCAGAAGGCTAAAAAAGGAGGAAAAACAGCCATGAAGGTGCGGAATACCATACAACAGTTATCACTCTCCTACAATAATATGAATATATGGATCAGCACTCAGTCCACCATACAGGGCTGACCCCATGGACAGTCCAATTGCATTCTTACATCATCAAGCGGGACAGTCTTGTTGGACTTTCTGGAAATTTTATGAAAAGGATAGACGACTCCATAGAATGAATGGATACTAATGCGGAGTCGTTCACTCTTTATTACAAGGACAATTCCTGATATATTTGTATCGATTCCTGATAGTTTACTTCTATGACGAAGGTCCGTGAGTTAGATTGATGATGTAACAAGTGACTGAGTTTGCTTGACCTTGAGACTGGCAATTGCCGACCTACATATCATTCATATCAATGGCCTTATATAGATGAGTAAGAAGGGTCACTATATCTTGTATTGCTAGACAAAACTTACACTACCTGTTAAAAAAATTTCAGGATTATGCCAAGAAACTGCACAAACAGATTGGAGATCTTGTAGTAGAAGTGAGATCTCCTCTATCCAAGAATGACAGAGCCAAGTTTAACTCTGTTCTCATCATTGACGTACATGCTCGTGATATCATTGACAGGTAACAGATAAGGACTTATCTCCAGATTCCTGTTAGTTGATTACATTGCCGAGTCACAAAAGTTGTTTCGAGCAAAACTCACAATCCCATCCAATTAAACAAAGTTGTGAATCGCGCTTGAGAAGTACGCATTGGTTGGATCAATCACTTTCAAAGCTTGTGGGAGTCAAAAGGGTATAAACAGGAACTGCTGTGGAAAATGCATCCACCGTGAATCAAAGTAATGCCTTGTTCCCTACATAAGATTCTGGGATACAATAAGATACCCCAACCTCAGTTTGGAGAAGTCCAATTAACCGAAATGCGATAGCAGGGCAGGGTCTTTCAACTTCAGAGGCACAAACTAAATTCATTTCATATGTTCTTCGAGTTGGGTGGTGCAGATTACATTTTTTAACAATATTGGGTTGAGCCTTACTGTGACGTTGAGCATTGAAAGTGACCCGCTCGTGATGCCTCTAGCTAAATCAAATTTAGTGAACCAAGGAGGCAACTTCACTGAAACTGTAAAGAGAAGAAAAATTACCACCGGTGAGGACCGCTAATGAATCTGTTTTTAGTTTTGTCCGAGATTCCATTCTAAATGAGAGAGAATTCGAGTGGGAAAGCCAGCTCCGGTTCTACTGGGACAAAGAGCCAGATGAGCTGATTGTGAGACAGTGCACGGGTAAGATTTTTTTAATCAATGCTTTTCCGCTATTCCTGAATATTTCTGCAGTCATTGCATATTTATATAACAGGTCTATTCGCGTGATTTAGGTCAGTCGCAATAAAAAAAAATTCAGTCGCAATCACGCGAACACATCGTTGCAGCCAAAAGTCCAGTAAGTCTCAATCACATCGGAGTTGTCCTCTCTCAACTTCAACTCATCATTTGGAGTCGAACGATCGTTCGCAATTGGCTTTTCCGAGGCAATACCCCAATCTCTTTGCGGCCTTGACATTGCTTAACTTGCCTACGTTCAGTCGTGAAATTCTGTTCACCTGATTTCGGTTGCAGCCTTCGTCATGCTTTTAAAAATCGCACTGTTCGGTCACATTTTTGAGCAGTTAAGCTAAAACTGCGACCGAAGACGAGTTCGTGCGAATGCTCCTTTTAAGAGCAGTTTTTATATTCAGTTGTTTAGCAAAACTCCCGAACAGGTGTACTGAATCACACCTCTAGTACACTTACTACTACGCATAATGAATGATATGAACCCTTAGTCATGACTGACTCTTTTCTGGTGTTGCAGGAACATTTGGGTATGGCTACGAGTATATGGGGCTGAATGGTCGTCTGGTCATCACACCACTGACAGACAGAATTTATCTGACTCTCACTCAGGCTCTGAGTATGCAGCTGGGTGGTGCCCCGGCTGGCCCTGCTGGTACAGGAAAAACTGAGACCACCAAAGATCTGGCTAAAGCTCTTGGACTTCTCTGCGTGGTTACCAACTGTGGTGAAGGCATGGACTACAAGGTTCGCCATCATTTTCTAACCCAACTTTTATCTTATCTGATCTCAAGGGTTAACCAACCCTTTAATCGCCTTTAACTACTCTGCAGATGATAAACGTACATGAATATGATCCCATGTAGCGTAAGTGTAGTCTTATGGTTACTTCAAATGACTGAAATGAGGCGTACCTCTCAGCAGGCTGTGCTTAGCTTCAATGCGAGTGTCTCATGTCAAGCCCTGGCGCCTGCCAGCATACCTTTGAAATGCAGCACACTTTCAGCGCGATGTACTGAGAGATGCACCTCTAAGTTTGATTGTTTGAAGTACCAATTTGTCTCGTAACCCTAAAACCACATAGCGGATGCATCAACACACAAATACATTTGATACTTTCATTTTTTAAACTGATGACACTATGAGTCAGCAGAGAACTCTGACGCAATGGTATTATGGTCTTTTAGGCTGTTGGTAAAATCTTCTCTGGTCTGTGTCAGTGCGGAGCCTGGGGCTGCTTCGATGAGTTTAATCGAATTGACGTGTCTGTGCTGTCTGTCATCTCAACCCAGCTGAGTACTATCAGACAAGCTCTTATCATGAACCTTACTCGATTCCACGTAAGTAAACAGCGATTCCTTTTTCTTCTGGGCCTTATATCTATATCGGAGGAGACTGTATTTCTTGGTTTACCTTCTTATATATCCAGTAACATTCTTTATCACCCCTTCGAAGGAAACGTAACGTAGTTTGTTTCTGAGAAGGGGTCTAGTTCAACAGGGGTGCCAAAACCACCCAATGCTAAGCCTTTCGCAAAACGTACCTGGCTACAGCGGCGCGTGCCCCAATGTCCGATGTACGGAATGGCCAGGAAAACGGGTTACGCTACACTTGGGGCGACACGCGAGCGGATAGATCCCGCGCATCGCAGCATTAAGTTGGTGTGCCATTAGTGCCTGCTTGCTCGAAGTAGGTCCAACACCAGTGTGAGCCAGTCAGCGGTTGTTGCGATGTCCGCGTAAAAAATTCTTCGCGACCGCTGAATTTGCAAATTCAGCCAACGCCCTTCTCCGTTAGAGGTCGTTAATAGCTGTAGGAGCGCAACACCGTTGCTACTGACAGCCGGTGGTAACAACAGTTTGAGTTAGAGGTCAAGGACTAGAACCAATTGGCTAAAGCCCGCGGGCTCAAGCTAAGGCCAGGCGTGCGCCGTTTGGCATTTCCGACTGTTCGTTTTCATAGCCCTTGGCTGGCCCCGTAGTTTCCTTCGAAGGGGTGCTCTTTCGCCATACACTGTCAATGGTACCCACTGTTCGTTGAGGGGGTAGTTGCTTGCGGTAGCCGATGCTGGCATGGCTGGTGTATATGATTTTGATCTCTGGCTACAGAAACCTTTCCATTTGTGTGACGCCACAAACGCAGAATAATGGAAGTAAAGTTCATGGTTTTAATATGTCCATCTCACTTTCTTTCACAGTTTGAGGGTCAAGAGATCTCACTAGATAACCGAATGGGAATCTTTATCACGATGAATCCGGGTTATGCTGGACGAACTGAACTGCCCGAGTCAGTGAAAGCTCTCTTCAGACCAGTCGTGGTAATTGTACCAGATCTGCAGCAAATCTGCGAGATTATGCTCTTCTCTGAAGGATTTCTATTTGCCAAGGTTAGTGCAGGTCAAGTCAACTACATCCTGATCTCCAAATCATGCGTGTTGCCCTTCAATTCGGGTAAAATCACTAAGACACTATGACACTATTAGACGTACGCGCATGTGTTCAATATGGGCAGACTCATTTGAAAACACTGGTTAAAGGGCTTGGACTTTGGGAGCCATTCTATCTTCGACTTCAAACACACTATTGGAAGACCGTGAGTAATTTCTGTAGTAAAAAGATCACTATCGAGATATATTGTTTGAATGTTACATTTACACCAAAACTCGTAGGTTTATAAACTGCCTCCATAAAACATAACGCCTATGCGTGTTACCGCATTCCCTTGTTTTAAGCCATGTTCTACACAGTTAGTCACTGACTTAAAACTCTTTTCCTTCTGTAGATTCTGGCCAAGAAAATGACGGTACTGTACAAGCTGGCTAAAGAACAGCTTTCCAAGCAGTATCACTATGACTTCGGTCTCCGTGCTCTGAAATCTGTGCTGGTGATGGCTGGTGAACTTAAGAGAGGTAAGTTCATTGTACCACCTACGATGTGGTATCCTGCTTGTGAAATAGATTCAGAAGAATAATTTAATAAAATTTAATTGCGTCTTTGGTCTATAACATGTCACACCTCCTGATGTAGCAATGAATAAAATGGTGGTTCTTTTTAAAAAAAAGCAATTGAAATGATACTTCCCCAGTGACCCTCAACCTCAGAAGAGCTACCTCAGTCATCATCCTCAGGTCCCAATGCTGGCGGAAAGCCTAGAGCCATCTCTTGCTTGTTACACCATTTGCTTTTCCGTTCATGGCAATCTAAGTCCATATCTTAGCACTCTGTGGCATTAAATCAGTCGACAAACTAGTTTTTTAGCCGGCCTCTACGTCTTTTACCTACCCAGTGGTACTCTGCCAACTCTTAACTAAGTCTTTTACATTTGATAATCTTATTATCTGCAGGTTCTCCTGATCTCCCCGAGGATGTGGTGTTGATGAGAGCTCTTCGTGATATGAATCTGCCCAAGTTTGTGTTTGAAGATGTGCCCCTCTTCCTCGGTCTCATCCAGGATCTGTTCCCAGGCCTCGACTGTCCACGGGTCCGTTATCCTGACTTCAATGGTGCGGTGGAAGATGTCATTGCTGAAAATGGCTATGAGACCCTTGACGATCAGGTACGTCACTCAACCCTGACAGAGGCCAAACATTGGCTGTTGTTTACTCCGTTACTTACCTTTAGTCATGCTATTTAGCAGACCTCTTTAGCCCGAGGCTTGTTCTGGAGCGGGGAATTAGGTGACAAACTCATATACTCAATGGAAGCGTGGCATTAACGAGTCACTCTAGCCCCTGAGCTATCCTTCTATCTGCTATCTTTTGTCACGGTTTTTAAGACTAATAGAACCCCTGTTACCAATCTCCAGCTCCGCCTGTGAATTCCACCTTGAATCTTCTGATAATTTCGTTGTACCTGCAGCCGATCTTGATCAGCGTTAATTACTATTACAGATTGATAAAGTGGTTCAGCTCTATGAGACAATGATGACACGTCATACCACTATGATAGTCGGCCCTACAGGTGGAGGCAAATCTGTGGTGATAAATACTCTCACTCAGGCCCAGATCAAACTTCAACTACCAACTAAACTCTACACCATCAACCCCAAAGACAGAAGCGTTATTGAACTTTATGGTACGTGATGAATGCCCTCGTGGTAATGGCCAAGGAACATTTGCTCGTCCAAAAATTTTTGTGTCCAAATACATATTCGCTTTAAACTTCAATGAGGTTGAACGGCAACCTGTCGGGTGTGTTGCCAAAGAATTTTTTTCCAGAAGGTTCCACAACCCCAGATTACACCATGTATGATAAATGCAAGTGCTATCAGTGCCTCATTGATATAAATATATTATTACATAGGTCAGCAAGTAATCCCCAGTACGAGGCTGACTCCATGTTAAGACTCATTGAATTCCTATATGTGACCACTGCGAATCTCTGGTAAAAGGTAGACAACTCCATAACTTGGATCGGACATGTTTGCCATATAACCTAAAGGAAAGACAACTCATAATAGCAGTTCCAGTGTAGTTATATCTGATTTTATGACGTACTGAACTAATCAGTTTGTTTGGCCTTGAGACTGGCTATTGCCTATCAATACATTCATATCAATGGAGTCTGACCATGCTTCTACTTCAGCATTTGCGTCACCCATAGAGTTTCCCTCCCTGGGGAGAATAACTCTATGGCTTCACCATTCTTGTCAGGATAATGGGTTCTACTACCTAATGAGAGTAATATTAATGTTACAGGTATTTTGGATCCTGCTACACGTGATTGGACTGACGGTCTTCTGTCTAACATCTTCAGAGAAATCAACAAACCAACCGATAAAAACGAGAGGAAGTACATTGTGTTTGACGGAGATGTTGATGCATTGTGGGTAGAGAACATGAACTCAGTTATGGATGATAACCGACTACTCACTCTGGCTAATGGTGAAAGAATCCGACTGCAGAAACACTGTGCTCTTCTGTTTGAGGTACATTTGCTCTGACGATTTCTTACAGCTGTAAGGCTTCTTGAAGAAATTGACAGATTTCTGCAAGGAGCGAACTACATGTTTCACTATCTCCTATTACCTTTAGTATTGGCATTATTTTATTACCTCATTTTCAGGTGTTTGATCTGCAGTATGCGTCTCCAGCTACCGTTTCCCGTTGCGGTATGGTATACGTCGATCCTAAGAATCTGGGTTATAACCCATATTGGCTCCGCTGGCTGAATGGCCGATCATCCAAACAGGAGAGATCATGGCTCACTCAGCTCTATGAAAAGTATGTGCCTTCTTGTATTGATATGATTATCGAAGGAGTGATTGACGGCAAACAAGGGGAGAAGATGAAGACCATCACCCCTCTAACCAATCTCAACCTGGCAAGTATTGACTTTTCACAAAATTCCACCTATTCTCTAACAATGTGTACTATAGTAATTGTGTGACGGTGTGACGGTGTGACTGTGTGAATGCATGAATGTGTAACTTTATGACTGCATGAAAATATGACTGCGTGACACTCTGACAGTATTACAGATGGTATGACTGACTGCATGACTGACCGCGTGACTGACCGCGTGACTGACCGCGTGACTGACCGCGTGACTGACCGCGTGACTGACTGTGTGACAGTGTGACTGTATGGCAGTATGACTGATGATGATTGGGTGTTTTGTGGGACCTCATTGACGTGGTGTTGCAGAATGGTGCTGAGATGGTTTCCTGTTGCCTTCCTCAGAATTCTGGGAGGTTTGGAATCAGCCAAGTCAAGTCATACCATGCACAATACCTTGTTGAGCATATTGAAAACAAGGCTTTTGCCTTAATAATTTTATCTACACCTAACCTAACCTAAAAAATTGTGTCATTGCTTTTTGCAGGTCACCCAACTGTCGATGATGCTAAATTCCCTGCTGTCCAAGGAGCAGGCCGAGTTTGAACACCTACACTCAATCTTCCTCCAATGTCTGTACTGGTCTGTGGGAGCAGCACTGCTCGAAGATGGCAAAGTCAAGTTTGATAAACATATCCGATACATCTGTGGGCTCAACCCTACTGATGGAAAAGCGGGTCCTGGTAGGTAGTACACAGGATCTTAAGTTAATCTCTAGGTTTATATGAGACGACGACTATTCATGAAATGGCGACGAACAAAAATCGTGCAACTACAATTGATGTTGAACGGTGATTAAAACAAGATATCGGTTTAATGTTTGCTCAAATTATTTTGTCGTCAGGCAGAAAGTCTGGCAGCGAGCTACCACATTAACATCTGGTGGTCATTTTGAAACTTCTCGAATAATCGAGAGGACTCCTCAAATTTCCTAGTGGTGTTGGTTGCCGATCTACAATCGTTCGCTGTGGCTCTTTAGTCCTCAATAAACTCGATTGTTGACTAAGGATTCATCGACAAATATCCTCATATAAACCCAGGAACTCTAGTTTTTTGCGAATTTGTTTCAGTGAGT
>Ga0224501_10002847_pt1 | contig 13621 bp, 10 predicted proteins | sample SF_Oct11_sed_USG_4_FD_169105 | JGI IMG/M metagenome (GOLD analysis project Ga0224501, IMG submission 169105) | Sediment microbial communities from San Francisco Bay, California, United States - SF_Oct11_sed_USGS_8_1 | ecosystem: Environmental > Aquatic > Marine > Sediment | place: USA...
AGTGCCGGATGGTATCGAGTTGACTAATAATCACCCTAATTATAGAAACTAGGCTGTGATTTGGCATTCGCTTCTACACATGCGCATCATACTGCCAAAAAACTATTCCCGATATCAACGTGTTAATGGGAATGGAAAAGGATGGGAATTCGGGTGAGCTATGTCTGCAAAGACCTCATGGTGGAGTGCGCGTGTACCAGTGACTTTACCCTTTCGTATTCCGATGGATCACCGAAATGGATAGTTCTCGTCACATCCGTAGTGCCATCCCTGTAAGATAAAGGTAGCTTCATATGTGGGTCAGAGAACCAGTAACACAATGCATACAGAAACTCATGAAATTGTGTGATGTCTTATCTGTAAATAATTCTGAACCGTCCCAGTAGCAGAAACCGTCTGACGCATGTAGCCGCATAATATAGACTGCCTTACTTGTACTGGGCTCCAGAGTCACACAGATATATAGCCTTACTATCAATGACCTTGTCCTCTCCAGGGGTCGGCCTATGGAAGAAATTATTGGTGGTAAAAATAACGCCACAGGTAGAAAGATTTCCCTAACGTAATTCTTATGCAAGTGTTAGTGCCATAAAGATCACAGGGTTTTCATGGATAAGTGCACTAGATTGCGGAAATCTCAAGTATGCTGGTGAAGAGTAATTGCCATATTCATCCAGTAATACCCCGGAGCTGTGTACTGTGGCCGGCCGGCCTGTTCCTACCAGCTAGATTTATCAGGATAGATGGTGAAAGGAGAGTCCATACCATCTACCTAGTGACAGTGAGTAAACTGAGGTCATAACAGGAAAGTATAGCAACAGAGACGGTGTTGTCGCTTGGCGTTTGCCACAGATAGTCAATCGTTGCCTGTGGTCTTACCCTTTCACCATAATCCAGGCCAGCCCATGGTAGAGTTGAGGAGACTCGGTGACACATGCGGCTAGCCTGTGATGAGAGACTTACTTGTAATGAATTACTGCTGCGTTAGACCCGGTGCTTGATATTGTGTCAAAACTCAGCCCGATATAATCCGTCTGACCCCTAAAGAAAACGCCAGCAGATTCGTAGTAAACAATGAGTAAGCGGGTAGGGTGATTCATTCAGACGAGGACCAGAGGACCAGACGACTATACTAACAGTGGGAAGGAAGCCATAATCGAACAGTGACAACGGCGGTAAACGAGAATAGGATGTCCGATAAGCTAAATAAAAGGGAAGAAAGTTGCCCTAGCATCCGATGAATAAAGTGAACTGAAATTGTGACTATTTTGGGAAAATGGTGGTCCCAATGAGCCCATAAAGGAAGTCAGTCTTAACGTCAGCTGCTGATTTGGATTGGTGTATTGTTAGCCATCCCTGGGGAAGTATAGGAATGGGTTGGGCGGGTGGCCGGTAGTCCGGAGAAAATTATTTAAAGCTCTCTGCCTTAAACTCGATCTTCGCGCACTGGTTAGTGGTCCAATCGCCTCTGAGATTCAGGTATGGGCACGGTTCCATAACAACCTTCCTAGTATTTGTCTGATGCACGCGCAACACCAGATCATCTCAGATCAAATTAGCCGGTGTGTGGATATCAGTCTTTAGGTGGCTTCAGCCCAGCAAATAGAAGATCACAAGCCTTTTACAGTGTCGTGTCATCAGTCTCAGTGGCAATAAATAGTACGTAGCTAGACCGACATTTTCAGCCTGGGTTAGACTCATGGAAACCAGGGTAGAAATGACCCGGTGATCCAATACGCATGCGCCCCAATGAGAAATCACAATTGTGAGCTCTCTATATTTAGCTTATGGAATGCTAGTCTCATTGCTGGACTGCATACCTCTCACAGCAACTCATATAACAGAGGACTGGGTAGCTAGAATGCTGAACTGAGAAGGATGCTAGGATAATCGTGTATTTGTTATACCTCTTGATAAGTTCGAGTTTGTCGGCGGCTTGCGATTCCGTGATCTCCTTATGCGGCACCTGGAATCAGCGAGAGATGGCCTTGACATGGGTGGGTAGGAAGCCACGCCCCTGGGCTCCTGTCAGGTATGCCAATTGCTGGTCGGCTAATTGGTCAATCATCCTCCAGGAGGAACAAATCACTGGTGACAGACACACCTAAACTCGCCGAGGGGATGTTTCTAGCAGGGGAATTAAGGAAAAGAAAATAAACAGAATGATAGTCCGCTTAGGAATGAGTTAGAGAAAGAGAACCTAATTGTGGTAATTGTTTTACTGTGGCTTTGTTATGATAAGCGCACTGGTATCTGATAGTTCTACTCTCTAACATTCATCTTAGGTCAGGACAGGTGTGTATCATCAATAGGCTTCTCTTCTGTTCAATAACTCAACTCTGATCTGGATTCCATAATTCAGCATTATTTGAACAGTGAATCAGATTTTGATAGTGAGTCAAACTGACCGCACTTAAATATCTGGGGTTTATTCAATATAAAGATAATACAAACCTCAGCCTCGAGCCATGAAAAGAATTCACAAAGCGTAACGGCATCTTTATACTGGAAAAGAGAAGATTTATTTAAGCCACTATTCGTTAGGGCGTAAATGCTACCGTTCAGAGCATTCATTAACAGAAATTATACATAAACACCCTCACCACAATATTTGAGAAATGACCAAAAAGTTGGGAGGAATTCTCATCTCGTCAGTAAATAACAACAGCACAATACATCTGCTAGCTAATCTATCATTTAATACAGAAAGGATAGAAGCTAATTAAGATAGCTCACAAAAAACTAAATGGGCTAATCCCGCCTCATTAAAATACCTATTAAATCTCTGGCCAGCGGCCACCATAGGTGAAGCGGCGTATTTGTCGCATGCAAACAGTTCCAGCGCGAATATAAATACGAATTCCAATTCTCCACAGATAGTTATAAAGGTTGGCAGACTAAGGCGCAGATAAGAGCTAGACAGGCAGCTGCTGTGAGTCATTGGGGAATCCTCATAAATCGCCCCACTGGTGCTCCTCCGCTAATGGCTACTAAACTTAATAGATTTGAGTTAACTAACCAGGGTCTCGCGCATCACAAATTAACAGCCCAGGGGCTAATGATGAACCAGGAAATTACTGAAGGGTTTCGACAGGGCAGTTTATCTACTTAGTAATCCATTGGGCAGCAGCGCCACCATAACACTACACAATTCCACAATTCCACGATACATCATCCACATTGAAAAGTGAAGCTGAGGCACCTTCCTCCGCAAGGCACCCCCTCACTGATTTTAGTTGGTATTGAATCTAACGTTTTTAGAAAAAGTGCAAAATTTTCACGGTCTATTGAAGAAAAGGGTCAATGACTGGCTTTTACTGTCAAAATTTGATCCCAAAGTTAAAGGTAATAAGCACTTATTGCAGTTATTGGGCCTTGAACAAATTCTAGTTTAACTAGATTTACACTGGAGCTTCGGGAGACAGGCGAAGTAAAATATGGCCGTGCTCAGGGATAAGCCGGTAATGAACAGACTAGAAACATTGTTTTGTGGCTTGTTCCCAGACGGATGAGGCGTAAATATTCACAGAGATCGTGGTGACCAGGATCCCAGAACAGCTGAGGTCACATATGTAAACCAGACTCACGTGAGCATTCCTCATACCAGCCAGCTCTGTTATATTCTTGACAGCCTTCATGACCGTCACATGAGAAGTATCCGTCACATATCTCTGTGCCTGCAGCATGGATTGATTAGGTATAGATGAGCGGCCACCAATAGATGTGGGTCAGAGGCTGCTTCTTATTCACATTCGTGTGCCGATGACTTGCAACGATAGGATATTTTATTCTCACTATATTTCTGTCACAAAACGGTTCTGGTTGGGCTTGTGAACTTTTAGAACCTTTCTCACCAGAACCGTTGATGAGTACAGATGGTCCATCCGGCTATCGGACAAAGGGTAATCATACTTCATCAGCTGATATGAGGTTAATGCTATAGCGATGTGTTCAAATTAAGAGATGTTCCGTTTACCAAAACGGTTAAATCATCTACTCAATCAAAGACACAAACAACTTGTCTGCTGCATGATGCATTAAACAATCCACAGAATGTTTAGATTCCAAATTCGACTGCGCTTTTTTCTTGATTTCAATAACAGGATGACCATGGTTCAACCGGAAAAGCAGAGTCGAATACATAGCCAGCAACTTAAAATCCTATGGAAAGTCTGTTTTCTTTTGATTTCCATAACATTGCTTAATGTTTGGTAATTGTATTCTAAAAAAAACTTATTTGTGCGAAAATGTTTTTTGTAATGATTTAGCACATCAGTTCCTCATCAGGGGAGAGAGATTCATGGATCAAAAATGGCAAAAATCTGACAGCCTAAATACAGATCACGGATACAAAGTAATTACGGCCAGATATCGATCTCGGTCACTCAGAATTTGGCCCATTTTTTTTTGTTTAAACCGTTGAAAAAAATCAATCACAAATAAAAAACAGAAGTGTGTTGGGTCATTGAACATAACAGATTTTTGGCATAAAAGTTGGGTCACCGGCAATCAAAACAAACTCAATCCAGATTGAATCAGTGCATGAGAGGATAACAACAAAGCAGTCAATGACCTTGGATATTCACACGAGAAGGATCGATTAGATGTGTGCATACTAATCAGTCAGTGTATTCATAGTGTAGCCAGTCAGCAGACATACCTAATAAATGCCCCTGATTCAAATAAATAAATCGCTTTAGGGGCAAATTATTCAAGGTATAAATGCTCACCACAAAATACGCTTGTTCTGTGGTGGGACGCATATATAATGCCCCTCGGCAAATGAAATCATCTCTGAATAATAGTTTTAAATTTGGCTGATTTGATTATCTTTTCACTAAAGTGCTAATTTCAGAGACAGGGTTGGTATTCTCGGTGCCAGCACCACCTATATAATGACATGGGCCAATCGATTCTCTCACCTTAGGCACAATGTTGTGTATCTTCTGACTGGAGCCCTTGCTGAGCTGAAAAACACATTGCACTGATGGCGAGTTTAGAGGAGGGCTTACAGAACAGGATTCTCTTAGGGAGGTTGAGGATGGAGTGGTTTTCTATCTTGCGGACAGTGTTCCAGAGGAGGACCAAGCGGTTTTTTGTGTGTCTTGTAATAGGTTCAGTGTTTCAGAGATAAGGTCGAGCACCAATCTAGGCCCTCAATCTAATACATTCCTTCTTTGTACCAGACAAACAACACCTTAGCATTCTCATATTGAGAGTAACAGAAAGAGATAAAGAATCATGGATTGGTTCACACATTGTTTGGATTATTGGCTCACCCATATTTTGCCGGAGTTGTTTTGCACCAGGTGAGACAGGCTTTCATCCATATCGTAATATGGTAACAAGTCGACGGGTGACCCATTCACGCTGAGATGATTCCTCACCTCGGGGGTGATACGACTCTCATCAATAAAAAGGCTGAAAAATAATGAGCACCTGACCCCAAACTGATCATGTCTGATTGTCCACCATGACAATGCACGAAATACCGTACATTATGCACCAACAACGGTGTCAGGAGAACTGGGAGGCCCGCACCCCCGAGCCAAACAGTTACTCACTCAGTAATGGATAGTTTGAAAGTGTGAGAATCAATAGACGGCGTCGTGGGGAGGTGATTGAGAACTGCACTGAAGGTTTGCACTAAACACAACGCCCGTTTCTGAGCCAGAGTGGCAGATAAACATATGAACTGCATTAACGCCCCACTGTATACCTTAGCATAATATTTTTTAAAGTATGCATTGACTAATTTAAAACAAATGAATAGGATAGCACTATTGAAACAGTGATTTGTTATAAGTACCCCAGGTGTGCTTCTGGGCCAATCCAAAGGCCGAAGATCTATATTATAACAGACTGTTTCTCATAAATATGGTTGTTCCGTGGTTTAACAATAGAGTTGGAACAGAATTATTAAATGCCGGTAAATCATTTGACTCCATTTGTTACATGGCCAGTCAAATGATATATAGTGGGCTTGGCGCCCTTCCCATTACTGCTCTGTATTCATTAGCTTAACTCCCAACAGCCAGACAAACGCAATACATACCAGATTTTGTCAGCAGTGACAATAACATAAGAGTAGAAGACAGGGTTGTATGGAATATCCGACCCTCGTAGGTTCAACAACCCTGAAATTAAAACAACATTGACAAAATCGGATATATGTAGTTTTGAGGGCTTGAATGAGCAGTGCCATAACAGGTACTAGCCGAACTAATATCAATCAGCCAATGACAATGAAGGTTTAATAATACTCGCTCCTTTACGTGTTTGATGTGATATGTCACAGTGTCACAGTGCAAAAGTAAACGCTAAAATTTACATGGACAACTGCTAATTAAATCCGGTTTTTATACGGACCCTACTTTAGTGAAAAAATTCTAGGGCAATTGAGCGATATCACGACTGGTTGAATCGCGAAGTGATATTTTAAAAACAAGAGCGCACTGACCAAACCCAATGGATTAGGGGATTACCTGGCCCCTCGAAAACATTCAGATACCTGGGGTTGAAGGGTGCGTAAGCTAAAAAGTGCCAGGTGAGAAGAACTGGGTCTTGACATATGTCACTGCACAGAGTTGGCCGGTCATAACCGACAATATTACGGATAAGAATATCCTCTAGTAAATTCACTCTATATGTATTGATTTGTCCTCTCACAAATGCGTTTGCTTCTGCCGAAGGATCTTTTGTTGATGAGCAGACAACTCCCAATTATTTGTTTAGTCATGGTTTTGTCGGAAGAGATTTGTGGGACAGCAGAATCTGATCTGACTACACAATGAGATGTTATCTAGGATCAGCTGATCCCCTTCCGTTTCTAAAATCTAACCAATGCAGGGCTGGAAACTGGTTAGCTCAGAACGCATCAGACATAAATCGTGCTTCTCAATTGACCGTTTTAATTTTATGTTGGGGGCTGGGATCACTTTGTATTCCCTCAGCAGAGCGGATCGCCCTGTCACTTAACATTTAACAAGTCAAAATCCTGTTTGAACAGTCTAATCCTAGTTAAATCACACTGCCAATGGATTGAAATGACCTGGAGGCAATACAGGTAATACGTTGGTGATAAATCAAAAGTGAACAGGGAAGATAATGTTCTCTAGGTACCTACATGCGATGTCATCGAGAGCCGTTATAACACAGGAAGTCACTTCAACCGTCTCCATCTTCTGTCTCAGGAGAGCGATTTTCTCAGTCCAGCAAGCGCCTACCAAAAATATCAACCAATTCCTAAACAGTTCCATGATTCGTCACCCAGGCACAGCTGTACTCCTGAACAGAGTGATTACAGTTTCAATCAGAGTATTGCTTTTAAAAGGGTTTTGCCATGGTCATTGGCTGACGCATTCCCAGATTTTTATTCTTTTTCATACAAGACAACCCCACATTTATTTATATTTATTTATGACTCTTTACAAAAATGAATATTGGTAATCGGAATAACTATGGCCCAAATTGAAAGAAAACGAGTTCAATTCACTAAAATTAGTAAGCGGCTGATCTTTATTCCATTGAAAGACAATGTAGAACTCAAAATTGAACGTAATATTTGTGAAAATTGAAGTTGGAAGAACAGTTTCTCCCCTGGTCCTAAATAGAGACTTTTGCATTTGGACCTCTATCCAGGTGCAATAATGCCCCAACCCTTGGCAACAGAGGCAGAAAACTGCGGTATGAACTATGTTAGTACAATTTTGCTGCCTCAATTATTTACTTAGAATGGTGTAACTACAAGTTAAGAATACAGCTGCCGGGATTTGTTCTGAACAGTGACCTTTATGTCACTGTTCTGTACAACAAAACAAACAGCTCTGTGTATTCTTCCTATCACGAGCCTGACTCTGTTGCATTGGCATTTTGGAAAGTGCATTGAGAGAGCTGTAATTATGTGCTCTGGATAGGGGTCTCTCTAAGCTTCCATTTTGCTGGGCCTCAAGGCCATTCGTACAGGCGAAGGCACATATTGCTATGGTGCAGCCCCTTTAATCTATGAAATACCACATACAATATCGAACCCCCCTCCATTATGTAGTAGAAATTGGAAAACATTGTAATGACACATTAATTTAGTTTCTCCAACAGTGCAAAGCACAAACATACCGGTGAATGATATGTCCAGAGTCATGAGCGAGTTACACGGCTGGCCTGGCCGATTCTCCCAAATCTTATCTATTAGGTTTGGTGCCACTGGTACCAGAGTGTGACCAGCGGCTTCCAGGTCTGAATCCAGCTGCTCCCAGGTTGAGGCAGACAATATATTGGGGTCAACTCCGACTGCGCTCTCTGGGGTCTTCAGCACCATAGCCAGCCACTGCGGGATGGTTTTGGTATCCTGCAGTCCTATATGAAATTTTGAGAGCTTAAATGCGCTATTTGACGCATGCGAATGATACTGTATGAAACAATGATGCCTAGACAGTTATGTGAGAGCCGTTATGAATGGCGCAGAAACAAAGTCATTCTCACGGAACCCTCAGAATTCTTGGTATATGCTCAAAACACATGAGTCACTGCTACAACAAGGACATATCCATGTCTGAGCAGGATACAAATATACACGCTGCCAAGGGTGAGGTCATGGTGATAGACAGGGCAAGACAACTCCTGTCCAAATCAATCTGCTAACGCCATCGTACATGGACTGAGTATTCTGCTAATTGAAACTAGAATATGGACCCAAATCAGGCTGATTCCTACAATAAACAGGGGTTAAGCCACGGTCGAGGGTAGACGCACTTTCAAAGTTGTTACCCATTCTTGAAGGGAGGCAACTCCGCATTCAATGCAGCGATTGCGAGTGGTTTTCTTCCAACAAACGAATATCGGTTGCTCGAAAAACTAATATCAAGAAATCAATGCAAACACCAACAGCTCTGTGTTAATTTCCTATCTCGAGGCCAATTCTGTTGCATTGAGGACCTGAAAAGTGCTTCACCAAGGGCTATAAGTATGCACATAGGACTATAGGACTATATATAAGCTTCCACTCGTGTAAATTCCACTTAATTGCTTGTAAAAACTACAACTTTTTTACACTAAATTCAAAGAAAAGAACTCACAAAAAATAAAAATAAAATTCATTCAATGACATTTTTGTTTATTTTTCACTTGGTAAATCTGGTGTTTTTATGCTACATCCCCTGTAGGTGTATCGAGTAGCAAGAACGGATTCGTTCCTGTTTTCTGACAGTATCAGGCATTTGTAACTGATACACCAAAACAGTGTATCGATATCGAAATATTTGATAAAAAGATACTTTTCCAACCTTGTTGAGTACAAGATGGCTTCAATGAGTTTGCTCCTTTAGCGAATTCAGTTTAAACCAACCCAATCGATAGAGCCCTCCGGTAGAGGGGCTTTGCCGATCTTATGAATTGCTTTGGTGTTTAAGACTGAAATTATATCCACGAATGTGGATGGGTGTAGGATGTGCCGGGATATGTAGAGACAGGAGATGTGAATAACTACCTTCTTTCATTACAGTCCAGTTGTCATCAGTTTGAGCTTCAGCCTGAAGGTGATAGCGGCCATCCACCCAGATAGCTGCCTCAGTCGCAGTGACCACTGCAGTACCTGAGAGATGAAATGATATATACAGATTCACTATGCATATACTGCATATATATAACCCAGTAACACCAGACAGTAACACTTCTTCGGACACATAGCAATGAAAACCTCAATTCAACAAAATAATGCTTCAATGTTGTTTTTTGCTTCCTATTCAGATTTCGGAGTATGGGAGCTGTCTATTGCTCACTTAATTCCAACCTCTTGCAGCTTCAAACATTCAATCCGCAGAACACAATGCTCAAGCAGTAGAGAAAAGCTCCATGTTTATCCCTCGCTAATAAGTGGCACTCCACTGACCTGCACTACCGGCGAATCCAGAGATATATTCTCTTCGGCAGTCACACGCTGAGATATATTCATTCTAAAACATATCAAGAGGAAAGTTGTAAAAAAGGGGATACAACCAATTGGGGTGTTATGGGACTGCTATTGAAATGGTGATGGCTATTCCGTAAACCATGCACATGAGAGCTGTGGATTGGCAGCATAAAATTTCTAATAATGAAAGCGTAAAGGAGTCCAAGTTTGTCCAGGCTTCCTCAAAATGCGGACAGATTTACACGTAATCACTTATATAGACTCTATGGAACAAAAACAAAACCACAATAGCGGGATGCATAACTTTATTAACCTTACTTATAGCGTGGAAAGTGCAAGACACCCACTATAATATATTTTAGAGTAGGGCCAGTGGCCAAAGCGGTGACTTTCAGATTCGAACACCCAACCAGGTAACATGTCTAGAGACGAGGAAACCAGGAAGGAAGTCTTCTATGATTTTTTGAGCTGCCGTGTGTCAACTGTGCTGTCACCACCATACATGATACGTGTCATGTACTGATGTAATGTGCGCGAAATACCCGTAAATACTTAGGTGATACAATAAACATGAATGGGATACATAGTCATAACTCATATACTTTTTTTGTACGTATCCACTATGCCGTATGCGGAAACATTGGCAAACAGATTGAATCAATTTTGAGCTGTGAGAACCCATGCCAGCAGCAGAAAACACGCGGCCGTTTTTAACTTTCCTGACTATAGATAGCATAGTAGAGTAGTACTACTAGTACTACTATCTATTACTAACTAGTACTTTAACTAGTACTAGTAGTAGTAGTAGTACTGCTACTAGCGTAGTCCGACTAGTCCGTTCAAAGGATTTGAAAAAACCTACCTGATGGGAATCACCAGATGGAACAATATATGCATCTAAATGACGTTTCACTGTTTTGGTGTCACGCATCAAAGCACGGAGCGATCTTAGTATCGTTGTTGTTGTTTTAGTGTGCATGTTTCGATAAATTTGGTGTGGATCGAAGAATTCGAATGAGACAGGTCTAATGCAAAGAGACTAACACGCGAAATGTAAACGCAACTGTATACTCTATTAAACTGCCTGATTCATAGAGGCAGAAGGTTTAATCCCGTTAACAAAAGTCGATTCAGCCTCTTTGGTACACAACTTCAGACAGAACCGGAAATATTTCAAAACTAATACTTGAACAGCTACATCAAAGAGAAGAGGTTATCAGTGCTACACGCCACGGAATACTCGGTGCACGCGTATCGCTTCGACCGTAAACGGGTATAATGCCATTGAATTTTGTGGACAAGAGGTTTAGATTAGTCAGGATTACTACCTACAAAACTGTACCGATTTGCAACCAGAAAACCCATTAGAAGGTTGGAGTATAGACGATTCCTTCGTAGTTAATAGACCTAAAGTGAAGGAGAACAGTCATGCATCGTCGACGCGGTGTTTCCAGTGAAGAAAACGTCGCTAGTGGCCATGCTCGTAGACCCTTGTATGAGTCTGATCAGGCAGACGGGGAGACCGAGACGTCCAACTCCAAGTCTAACAACGACGGTAAGGATGGAATCTCTAGGCTAATCACCAATACCTTTCAACTGGATCAGAGGGAACATCTATCAGCTTCCCCGGTGTTCACAAGCTTGCAAGGTTTACCAAATTAACAAGGAACACAACAAAGGGCCTAAGCTGAAGCCAAAGACTTAAACTAAGTTTACCTTCAGAAAGAAGTTCAACTCCAACACTCCGACTGAGACTCACAGTCACAGTCACAGTGACTCAGTGACTAAATAAATACCGTGATTAACTAACGTAACTGAGTAAGTCAGTAACTAATTACTGAGCATAACTCATCAAGTTAATCATTGATCATGATGATTGAGCGGCCATAACTACTAAGCAGGACTAAAGAGGGCGAATAGTTCCCTAAAGGCTAAAGTCTTACTAAAAATAAGTCGTTAAGTAGTGATTAAGTGTCCACTCTAGTCACCACTGAACTGATTCACTAACAGCCTATCGCTGACCCAGTGACTGGGCTACTCGGTAACTCATTGATTCAAACTGATACTATTTTGTGATGAGATAAATTACTTTTGCTGTGAGTGTCAGTCATTCTTACAATCTAGATCAGCACAGACAAACCCCTGAAAAAATAGGTGACTCTAACACTACCCAATCTCGGCTAATAACTGTCTTTGTGAGTGGTCTCTTTAAGGTATATATCCCTTCCTATACACCATGACAGCAAACGCCTAGGTAAATGCAGCCTAGTTGTATTAGGTGATATGTGTCATACCAGCCGAAATAGATTCAATTGGTTAGGTCATATTTAGCGTACCCGCGCATAAAAACCAAATCCAGATCATTCGGGTGTATTCTTTTTCCTAACTGCTTGCCGGGAAACTTCCTTTGTAGGTTAGTCATCGAAGTCTATCTTACAAAACTGTAGCTGTTTACAGAGATATTGAGCAATTGGAATTAGATTAAATTATAAATGTGAAGATTTGTGGGTGTTTAAGCATTCCTTAGTGATAAAGAACTTGTAGATTATTTCCCATGTGCCATGCAAAGGTATGGATGCTGTGAAAAAATGGATGGACCCAGTGACCTTTGTATAGTAGGTTATGTTTTGTAATCTGGCAGTCTGCCAGTTTGAAAGTATCTGTCCCGTGGGGTCACCTATCAGCTGATGTGGATATAGTTTTGTAAGCACTCCATAGCTTGATGATGGATATCTACTAAATAAACATTATCTATCTCGTAATTCTCAGCTGACTTCTATGTGTTTGTCCACAACTAAGCAGCATATCCGGAAAACAATTTGCAGCGGCCAATGGGACAATCACATTTTACTCAGACTTGCGTTCTGGTTTTGTTATCAGGCTGCTGTTGTTTCCCAGCTCGTTGATTCTTACACTCACTCTCTCACTGCTGTAGCATCACCTTTAGGCCTTGTCAGCCCAAAAAGGTAGTACCCATCTCTGCCTTAATTCTAGCTGCTGTAATCGTTTTTGGTAATATGGTCACACACTTTATCACTGGTATGTTAATGACAAAACTGTAGAACTTTTACTTTTGCACAGTTGGAATGAACTTGTCCCAGCTGTGTGAAACTATTAAATGTGCAGGGATGCACCAAACTTAGTACAGTGGTGCATTGAACTCAAATGCTATGGCCTTCCTAATACTGTGTTGGTTCCAGACCTGGTCAGTTGAGGACAGTGGATTTAGAGGAGCGGTCTAATTTTAGGATGATTAACTAAGATGGTGATCATCTGTTATCTTCATCTAGGCCATCCTAAGATGCCTTAAATTGTGGGCCCATACCCGTGTTCACATGGTATGACCCATTCATCTAGCTTGGTCACTCAAGTATGCCTAGTATGCCCAGCCACCTGTGACACATGCCATCATCCTCACTACATTAGATCAAGAGCTGTAAGATGGGACGAAGTGAGCCAATTCCCCTTGAAAAAGTTGTGGATAATGAAAGAAATATCAGTTAACAAGACTTGGTACAAATATTAAATGAGACCATGCCAAATACCCTCAGAGAAGCTCAGGGTGGTGCTGGCCAAACACCCTCCGAGAAGCTTAGGGTGGTGCTGGCTAAACACCCTCCGAGAAGCTCAGGGTGGTGCTGGCTAAACACCCTCCGAGAAGCTCAGGGTGGTGCTGGCTAAACACCCTCCGAGAAGCTCAGGGTGGTGCTGGAT
>Ga0224501_10002848_pt1 | contig 13621 bp, 8 predicted proteins | sample SF_Oct11_sed_USG_4_FD_169105 | JGI IMG/M metagenome (GOLD analysis project Ga0224501, IMG submission 169105) | Sediment microbial communities from San Francisco Bay, California, United States - SF_Oct11_sed_USGS_8_1 | ecosystem: Environmental > Aquatic > Marine > Sediment | place: USA...
CCTTTTTTCATTGCATTAAGTATCTTTTTCTCTCCCACTGCGAAACAGGCACAGATACGTTTGCCGTCGTCCACCAAACCTTCTGAAGATTTACCCAATAACAAGCTATTCCGTTCCTGTACACTGATGGTGTCTTTACTAAAAAGAGTCGCTAGCCAGTCTCGTGGGGGAAGCAGGGTGTTGGGACCAATGAACAGGCAACTTTCCAGCGCATCCCCTTCCATGCGTATTCCGCGGTAGCGTCTGGCCTTGGGATCTGCCAGTTCCACCCAGTTGATGGAATCGCCTTCGGTGCATAGTAAGTCTCTGGCCCAGTCTGACCAGTCCAGAGGACTCTGTTCGCCCGCTATTTCATAGCGGTAAAAACCAGCGCCGTCGATCTTTGTCCAGTAGGACAAGTCCTTTAGGGGCAATTCGCGTTTTGAAAGTAAAAAGCCAAACCAGTTGGGTCGGTAGGGTTCCACCTTTACGGGTGTGTGTTTGAGTTCAGGTTGACCCGAAACCGGGTCCACATGATCGTTGACTATACTATTCACTCTGGCCTTGAGGCTGAATTGACTGGTCCAGTGCATAGGTATGAAGACCTGACCCGGACTCTGTTTTTGATCTAACTTGACGCGCGCAGTCATCTCTCCATAAGGACTACTGACCTTCGCCAGTCCATCGACTTCCAATCCATTTCGGGCCGCGTCTCTGGGGTGGATTGCTAGATAAGGCTCAGGAGTATGTTCGTTTAGCCTGGCCGCTTTGGTGGTGCGCGTCATGGTATGCCACTGATCGCGGACTCGACCCGTGTTCAATCGAAAAGGAAAATTGCGATCAGGTACGCTAACAGGTTCTTGGGGAGTGACGGCAATGAAATTCGCTTTTCCATTTTCGGTATAGAAATGACCGTTAGAAAAAAATCGAGTCTTACCTGTCGGGTTGTTTTGATTCACCGGCCATTGTGTGGGCGCCAGGCCCATATAGCTATCGCTATCAATCTGGCTTAGGCCCGAAATATCCAAATCGCGACGCCCATCGTTTTGATAACCGGTGAGCGCGGCGTGTTCACAAAATATCTCGTGCGCACTTCGATATGAAAATACGTTTTCAAATCCCATGCGTTTTGCCACTTCAGAAATAATCCACCAATCAGCCTTGGATTGTCCGGGTGCGGTTAAAAATGAGCGCTGCCTGGAAATACGTCTTTCCGAATTGGTAACGGTTCCGTCTTTCTCACCCCAGGCCAGGGCCGGGAGTTTGATGTGTGCCAGTTCCATAGTATCGGTATTGGCCATGCAATCTGATACCACGACCAACTCGCATTTTTGTATTGCTTTTTTAACAGTGTCTGCATTGGGTAGGCTTACTACGGGATTCGTCGCCATGACCCATAAGGCCTTCACTTTTCCCTCATCAATGGCCTTAAACAGGTCTACTGCTTTGAGCCCACTTTCTTTTGCGATGCGTGGAGACTTCCAAAATGATTGTACCAGCGATTGATGTGCTGGGTTTTGGATATCCATGTGGGCGGCCAACATATTGGCCAGACCTCCCACTTCGCGTCCACCCATAGCATTGGGTTGTCCTGTAAAGGAGAAGGGTCCAGAACCTGGTTTTCCAATGCGTGCTGTGGCGAGATGACAGTTAATGATTGCGTTTACCTTATCAGTGCCGCTGGACGATTGGTTAATGCCCTGTGAATAAACGGTAACGACGTTTTCTGTTTTGGAAAACAGCTCATAAAATGTTTCGATTTGCGTGATACTGCATCCGGTATGTTTTGAGACGTGCTTAATGCTCCCGCAAGTCTCTTTGGCAGTTCGTAAGGTCGCATCAAACCCATTGGTATGATTAGACACAAAATCATGGTCAATGCTTCCCTGATCCACTAAATAACTAAGCAGCCCGTTGAAAAGAAAGGCGTCGCTGCCTGAGTTGATTTGCAGATGCAGGTCGGTTGCATCACCGGTCTCTGTACCTCGTGGGTCCACGACCACCAGTTTCAGATTAGGATTCTCTTTTTGGGCAGCCTGTATACGTTGAAACAGAACGGGATGGCACCATGCCGTATTGGAACCCACTAGCACGATTACGTCTGCCAGTTCCAGGTCTTCGTAACTGCAGGGAACGGTATCGGCGCCAAAGGCCCGCTTATGTCCTGCTACTGAAGAAGACATGCATAGACGGGAATTGGTATCGATATTGGCACTGCCAATATAGCCCTTCATCAATTTGTTGGCGACGTAGTAGTCTTCGGTGAGCAGTTGCCCCGAGACATAAAAGGCCACCGAATCTGGTCCGTGCTTATCGATGATTTCTCGGAACGAGTTGGCGACCTGATCCAGAGCACTGTCCCAGTCCACTTCTTTGCCATGAACCACAGGGGAAAGAAGACGGTCTTTAAGACCTAGGGTTTCATGGACAGAAGCGCCTTTAGAGCACAAGCGTCCATAGTTGGCCGGGTGAGTTTTGTCACCCTTTATCTTGATCGTTCCCTGTGGACCTTCAAACGCCACCATGCCACAGCCCACGCCACAGTAGGGGCAGGTGGTTTTGACGTTAAGCTTGCCCACGGTCTAGTCCATCGCCTTCAAAATCAAAAAGACTTTTTTGTCCTTTACCTCTACCGGGTAGCGGGCTGCACATCCTTCGTCCGGTTCTTGAGCCATCCCGGTTTCCAGTGAGATGACCCAATTGTGCAGGGGACAAGTCACTTTTTTGTTGTGTACGATACCCTGAGACAAGGGACCTTGTTTGTGTGGGCACTCGTCTTTGAGCGCAAAGAACTCTCCATCACTGGCACGAAAGACCGCGATGTTTCCTTCGTTTGCACTTACTACCTTGGAACCCAGAACGGGAATATCCTCTACACCACATACTTCAAACATCTGTGACATTCCTCTACTCCTATCCAACTGCCTTTAATGTGATAAATTCTTTTTTGTGCGTCTCGCTGTTCACAATGGCGGCCCAAGGGTCTTGTGCTGCGATCTTTTGCGAAAACAGAAAACGTTCTGCCAGCGCCTTGCGTTTTTCTTCGTTCTCTACCACTTGTTGTTTCACGTAGGAAAGCCCGACTCGTTCAATCCAGGGTGCCGTACGCTCCAGGTAGTGGGCGTCTTCACGATAGAGTTGTATGAAGGCGTAGCAGTATTCCTTTACTTCTTCATCGGTTTTCACCTTGCATAAAAGATCGGTTGGTCTGACCTTCACACCCCCGTTTCCGCCGACGTGCAGTTCCCACCCGGATTCGACCGCCACAACGCCAAAGTCTTTAATAGTAGCCTCTGCACAATTACGCGGGCAGCCTGATACGGCCATCTTGAATTTGTGTGGCATCCAGGAACCCCAGGTGGCCTTTTCCAGGTCCACACCCATGCCCATGGAAAATTGAGTGCCGAATCGACAATGTTCCTTTCCAACACAAGTCTTAACGGTGCGTAGTGATTTACCATAGGCATGACCCGAGACCATGCCTGCATCGTTCAGGTCTTTCCACATGCGTGGTAGGTCGTCTTTCTTCACACCCAATAGATCGATACGTTGCCCCCCCGTCACCTTCACCGTTGGCACATTGTATTTTTCAGCGGCATCGGCAATGGCCCGCAATTCGTTTGGAGTAGTTAAGCCTCCCCACATACGAGGTACAACAGAGTACGTTCCGTCTTTTTGTATATTGGCGTGGGCGCGTTCATTAATAAAACGAGACTGGGGATCGTCCACCGCCTCTTCAGGCCAACTGGATAACACATAGTAATTCAACGCCGGTCTGCACACATGGCAACCGTCTTCCGTATTCCATTCCATATAGCGCATCACAGCTTTAATGGACGTGAGCTTTTCGGCAAAGATGGTCTTGCGTACTTCGTCGTGGGTGTAGTCGGTACACTTGCACACAGATTTCTTTTTGGAAGCGGCGGAGTATCCACCGCCTAAAGTAGAGGCAAGAATCTGTTCCACCAGGCCGGTACAAGAACCACAGGAGTTGGAGGCCTTGGTGTGGGTTTTGACTTCTTCAAGGGTAAAAAGGCCTTTGGTGGAAATGGCTTTGACGATATCGCCTTTGCATACACCATTACAGCCACATATCTCCATATCGTCACTCATATTGGCCGCCGCGTTCTGACCGCCATGACCCGAGTCGCCTAAGTGGGATTGTCCAAACATGAGTGATTCACGAAAATCGGAAACGTCTGTACCGTCGCGCATCAACTGGAAATACCAGGAGCCGTCTACGGTGTCGCCATACATTACGGCGCCTTGGATCTTGTTGTCCTTGAGTACGACCTTTTTATAGATACCGCGAGACACGTCTTTCAATACGATATTTTCCGTGCTTTCATCGCCATGAAAATCACCGGCAGAAAACAGGTCTACGCCGGTTACTTTGAGTTTGGTCGAAGTGAGGGAACCTTCGTAGCGTCCGATACCAAATTGTGCGAGATGGTTTGCTGCAACCTTGGCCTGTTCAAAGAGTGGGGCGACGAGTCCGTAGGTCTGTCCACGATGTTGTACACATTCGCCAACTGAATAGACGCGTGGGTCATAGGTTTGCATGGTATCGTTGACCACGATGCCCCGTTCACAATAAATCCCGGCAGACTGGGCCAGGGAAAAATTGGGTCGTATCCCTACCGCCATGACAACGATATCAGCGGCGATTTCCAACCCGTTTTTGAAACGTACGCCTTTGACTTTATCTTCACCGACGATGGCCTCGGTCTGATGGGCCATGAGAAAATGCAGTCCCTTATCTTCTAAGGTCTTTTGCAACATTCTACCCGAGATTGCATCAAGCTGACGCTCCATCAGTACATCAGTGAGGTGAACCACGGTGACATTCATACCCTGAAGTTTCAGACCGTATGCCGCTTCCAGACCGAGTAGGCCACCTCCAATTACCACGGCATGTTTTTTTGATTTGGAAGCGCTGAGCATGGTGTCCACATCGTGTATATCACGGAAAGAAATAACACCGGGAAGGTCTGAACCAGGGACAGGAATGATAAATGGATTTGAACCGGTGGCCAGCAACAAGCGATCATACGATTCGCTGGTCCCATCTTCGGAATGAACAACTCGATTACGTCTATCGATCTTGTTGATCTTTTTTCCCTTGATCAACTTGATATTGTTTTCCACGTACCAGGATTCACTATTCAACATGATATCGTCGATAGTTTTTTCGCCTGCCAATACGGGGGAGAGAAGAATTCGATTGTAGTTGCCATAGGGCTCTGCGCCGAAGACAGTGATGTCGTACATATCGGGTGCGATTTTGAGAAGCTCTTCGATGGTACGCATGCCCGCCATGCCATTGCCTACTAGCACCAGCTTTTCTTTCATTTCAGTCCTACCTCTGAATTAATGCCTAATAGGCACTCAGCAAGCCACGGACCACAATGCGGGACGACTATAACAGATTGATAAATATATAAAATAAAGGGAAGTTTGAAATAATGGCTAAAAGGAGTTGCACTGAGATAGTGCAGCGCACCTTATTAGAATTATCCTTGGTGCACTGCAAAAAAGCGGAATGGATTCGATCTAAAGAGAAGACTTGTTCTTAGTGACTGGTTTGGATACTGGAAGTCACACGACGCTCCAGTCTATCCACGCCGGCGGCGATCAGTTCAAACGTGCGTTCCACACTGCTTGCCAACTCGCTGCTATAGACACTTAGGTGTTTCAACACCGTGGTGATTTGCTCTTTGGAATCGATAATTGAATCACGAGTGGTATTAAAAAGCTTCTTCGCCCCGCCAAGATCAGACCCTTCTATGTGACCGGATGAGATCTGGTCTACATAGTAAAGGAAACGACTGGACACCGCTTCAGGTGAATAGTCGCTGTGATTCATCTGAGGTAAAAAGACCTCAGGATGATCCAGGCTCGCGTCCAGATGACCAAACAGATAATCAGACACCAAACGCTGACTGGTAAATTGATTGCTGTTACTTATTTCCATCGCTGATAACTTGTTTCGTTTCTTGAGTGCCTCGGTATCAACGTTACGGCTGTTGTGTAAGGCGCTCTCTATATTTAGTTCTTTCATCTTATAAGCCCCGGTACTGCTAAAGGCTATTCTCAAATAGCGGATGTTTGGCGAATATGATTAGTGTATCAGAAAACGGGACACATATTTTTTAGGCATAAATAGCAAGGGCTTGAGGGAGTGTTTAGATTCAAACTATTTTGAACCCACTAAGCGACTGATTTTACATTTCCGAATAACATGCACTATTTCAGGTTTTGTGACTTGCCTCTCAATATTCCATGTTTTAATTGTAAGTTAGTGGCTTAGCTGATCTCTCAAAGTGGTTCTCGAGGCTTTATGGTATACTAAGCCCCTTTTGTACAGTATCTAAATGTAAAATCGTTCATGCACACCTCGTCTACACTCTTTTCCTACCGTAAATACTGGGCCCAGCGATTTGGAGTCGCTCCAGTGTTGCCCATGAGCCAAGAAGAGATGGAGGCGCTGGGCTGGGATTCCTGCGATATCATCCTGGTTACGGGAGACGCCTATGTGGATCATCCCAGCTTCGGGATGGCGGTGATTGGTCGTGTACTGGAGGCCCAGGGTTTTCGTGTGGGCATCATCGCTCAACCCGATTGGCAGTCTGCCGATGCCTTCAAAAAACTGGGTAAGCCCAAACTCTTCTTCGGTGTCACGGCCGGGAACATGGATTCCATGGTTAATCGCTACACGGCCGATCGCAAGGTGCGTAAAGACGATGCTTACACGCCGAACGGTGAGGGGGGCAAGCGTCCGGATCGCTCGGTGCTGGTCTACGCACAGCGTTGTAAGCAGGCCTATAGTAATGTGCCTATTGTCTTAGGTGGTATTGAAGCAAGCCTGCGGCGCATTGCCCACTATGATTATTGGTCAGACAAGGTCCGACGTTCTGTTCTCCTGGATTCCAAGGCCGATCTCTTGGTATTTGGAAATGGCGAAAGACAAATTGTGGAAATCGCCCATAGACTGGCCCAGGGTGAGTCACCCGAAGAACTGATCGATATCCGTGGCACAGCGATTGTTCGCAAGCATTTGCCTGAAGACTATCTCGAAATGGATTCCACCCATGTAGACGGAGTACCGGATACGGCACCTAAGGTGGACCCGTATCAACAAGAAGCATGTAAAACAGAATCCCCATCCAATGTGGTGAGACTGTTTCGTCAGATACCCAAAGACAAAAAGGGTCAGACCTATATCCGTCTACCGTCCTATGAGCAAGTCAGTAATGACAAGCTACTCTATGCCCATACCTCACGCATTCTGCACCTGGAAACCAATCCGGGTAATGCCAGGCCGCTCGTTCAGAAACACGGTGAACGGGAACTGTGGGTGAACCCACCCAGCTTTCCACTCAGCACCGAAGAACTGGACGCGGTATTTGAGCTGCCTTATACCCGCCAACCTCATCCCGTCTATGGCCAGGCCAAATTACCTGCCTATGAGATGATACGCTTTTCACTCAACATCATGCGCGGTTGTTTTGGGGGGTGTACCTTTTGTTCCATTACCGAACACGAAGGTCGCATTATTCAAAGTCGATCGGAAAAATCCATCTTAAATGAACTGGAACAGGTACGCGATAAGACACCGGGCTTCACCGGTTTTATCTCGGATCTGGGCGGCCCTACCGCCAATATGTACAGATTGAACTGCAAAGACGAAGAGACAGAAAAAAATTGCAGACGCCTTTCTTGTGTCTATCCCAAGATCTGTAAAAACATGGAGACCAATCACCGGCACCTGATCAGTCTATACCGTAAGGCGCGACGCGTACCGGGTATCAAGAAGATCGTGATTGCATCGGGCCTGCGCTATGATCTGGCCGTGGAAGACCCGGAATACATCAAGGAACTGGTCACCCATCATGTGGGCGGTTATCTCAAGATTGCACCGGAACATACGGAAGCAGGGCCGCTTTCCAAGATGATGAAACCAGGCATAGGCACTTACGATCGTTTCAAAAAACTCTTTGACCGTTACAGTGAGGCTGCAGGAAAGGAGCAGTATCTGATTCCCTATTTTATCGCCGCCCATCCCGGCACTAGCGATGAAGACATGATGAATCTGGCCCTGTGGCTAAAACAGAATGGTTTTAGAGCCGATCAAGTGCAAACCTTTTTACCTTCACCCATGGCCATGGCAACATCCATGTATCACAGTGGTAAAAACCCCTTACACAAAGTGAGTGCGCATAGCGAAGAGGTGGTGGCTGTCAAAGGACAAAAGCAAAGAACGTTACACAAGGCCTATTTACGCTATCACGACGCCAATAACTGGCCCATGTTACGCGAGTCTTTGAAAAAACTGGGTCGTGCCGATTTGATTGGTAATGGTAAGCGACATCTGATTCCCCTTTGGCAGCCGGAAGGAACCGGGGGTAAGCCCACTTCTGCAACACCTTTCAAAACTCAACACACAGGCCTACCTAAAGTGCCGAAGAAAGGAAAGAAGCGCGTCACACGTCAGCGTGCCCGTTAGAACTGCTGCACAGGCAGATCAAAGGAAAAGCATGTCCCTTTTTGCACTTCGCTGTGCACGTCTATAGAGCTACCGTGTAAATTCAGAATACGTTTCACAATGGCCAGGCCCAGGCCTGCGTTACCGTTGGATGCGCCACGTTCCTTGTCTACCCTGAAAAAACGTTCGAATATTTCCTGAATCGATTCTTTGGGAATGCCCACGCCCGTATCCCGAATCTCAACCGCTATGCGCTCCGTTTCGGGTCGCACACCGATAGTAATGCGACCGTCCTTGGGTGTATGGCGTATGGCATTTTCGATGAGATTTTCCAGCACCCGTTGAATGAGTGCGATATCGCCATAGGCAAAGGGGATCTCTTTCAGGTCTACTTCGATATGCACCCCTTTACGTTTTGCTGCGAGTATAAATTTCTGGGCCACGTCTTGAGCCAGCTCCGCCAGCGAAAAGGCCTCTACGTTTAACAGGGTTTCGCAGGAATCCAGCTTGGCCAATTCAAACAATTGATTCACCAGCTCACTCAAATTCTCGCTTTGTTTTAAGGCGATGTTGAGATACTGTTCGCGCTCGTCTTCACTCAGATCACCCGCCTTCAAACTCAGTGTTTCCAGATAGCCATGCAAGGTAGCCAAAGGGGTACGCAAATCGTGAGACACATTGGCGATGAGTTCCCGTCGTTTGCTGTCGTTGCGTAGGAGTTCATCCAGGGCTTCGTCGATTTGATCGGCCATTTGATTGAAGCGCATCCCCAAAGAGTCCACTTCGTCTTTGATACGGGTGTTTGATGACTTGTAACGCAGCGGGCTTTTATTTTTTTCTCTACCATAGGACTGCATGGCCTTGTTCAGGGTGGTGAGTCTGCGCGTAAGCAGTCTGAACAGGTAGATGCCCATGCCAAGTGCCAGCACGAGTCCGGCAAGGATCCCGCCGATGGAGATGCGTGTAAGATAACTGTTTTCCAGTTGCTCTGCGGTGTTCTGATAGAGCTGGCTGTGCAAGACGATATAGAGAAATCCCTTGAGTCGACCCTTTTCATAGATGGGTTCCACTGAAAAGACCTTTTGCTGATCTGAACGCGGATCATCGCCCAGGATAGGGTAGGCACGGGATTGCATAAATTGTGTGATGGGTTGGGTGCTTACATGGGTGCGTTTTACTTGCCCTTCCGGGGCAGAATAGGAAAGGATTTTTCCGAGCGGGTCCAAAAGGTAGACCTCTATGGCGGGATTGATCACCATCAGCGTCTCAAAGGCAGACATTACCGCTGTGTGGTTTATGTTGTCCCCGTCGATATATCGATTGGACTTGACCAGATTAGCGGCCAGTTTGGCGTGCAGGCTTTGTGTCACTTCGTTCTGATAGCGTGAAACAAAGTGATTACTTACTAATAAGAATACGATGCCGATGCAGATCACCAAGGCAAATAGCACAAGTGCCAGCTTGGAGGAAAGGGTCTTCAATGTCTTACTCGCTGGTCTTTGAACTTGTAGCCCACACCCCAAACGGTGAGGATGAATTCAGGCTTGGTGGGGTCAATTTCGATCTTGGAACGTAGGCGATTGATATGGGAATTGACCGTGTGTTCATAACCGTCATGCCCATATCCCCAGACGCTGTCTAATAATTGGCTGCGGGTGAACACACGCCCCGGCTGTGAGGCGAAGAACCACAGTAGTTCGAATTCTTTGGCGGTGAGGTCGATGCTTTCCTCGTTGCGGAAGACCAGGTGACGATCCGTATCGATGCGTAAAGCACCGATGGTAAGTGGCGCGCGAGAGTCGGCGTTTGCAGTTTTAGACAAGGCATCCACACGCCGTAGCAGAGCCTTAACCCTAGCGACCAACTCCCGCACGCCGAAAGGTTTTGTAAGATAATCATCGGCACCGGATTCCAAACCTATAACCCGATCCATCTCGGATGTTTTGGCGGTGAGCATTAGAATCGGTACATAAATCTCTTGTGTTCGTAGTTGATTGCAGATCTCCAGGCCATCCAGCTTGGGCAGCATGAGATCCAGTATAATCAGGTCGAACTTGCGCGTGCTGGCCACCGCCAGGCCGGTCGCCCCGTCTGCTGCGGTTTCAACGGAAATTCCTAGGTCTTTCAAATGCATAGAGACGAGGTTGGCGATGTCCTCGTGGTCCTCTATGAGTAGAACCTGGGAATTTTGAATCGTTCTTTCCATCTCTTTCATCTGAAACATGGTAACCCCTAATTGTCACGAAAATTTCACGAGCACAGATGTGTTGCGATATGGACTGGGGAGGAGGGGGTTTGTTACAGCGCTGCGCGCCTTCAAGTAGCCGGGCAGGATAGTTGCTTGCAAGCCCTAGTAGCCACGTCGCCGAGCCCCTTGGGGTATTGCCAGGCTCGTCTAAATAGAGGGCGTCAATGAATATCGGAAAAACATTTTCCCTGTTGTTTGTAAATCTATGTATAGCGGCCTATTACAAGGCCAAGCTCAAATCCACGCGCCCTGATTCAGGTGCCTTTAGCCGATTGGTCAATCTGCTCCTGGAAGGGCCTCGTCTGTATCGCGTGGAAGGCGTGGCACACTATCAGGGACATTGCTACAGCATCGATCTCCCGCTGTCCTTGCTTAGCGATGAACATGGTCTTTCTTCGCTATTACTATTGGAAAACGACAGACTGATTTTTCGTGAAATGATCCCTAGCCTGCAGGAGATTGTGGAAAAGGGCTCTGGGCGCTACTTACACTATCGCGACAAGCTTTTCTTCTCACCTATAGACAATGCCACACCCAATCAAATCACAAGGAAGCAATACCAGATTTTAGAAACCTACACCAATGATGTGCAGATCAATCAAACGTTATTGGAACTCTTTAAGCGGCGTACCGCTCTAGGCAGTGAGCTGTTATATCTACTTAAGAAATTCGAGTTGAGCCTGGCCGGAAAATTTTCATTTCAGAATCTGGATCAACAGAGTGAAAGTGAAATTCGTCTCTCGAATGCGGTTTTGGATTTGGCCCAGTGGGGACTGGGAAACTGGTCCTTCAAGGATTTGATATTAAAACTGGATCAGCAGCAGGATAAGAAAGTTCTACAGCTGGAGTTTAATGATGCCAGGGCACACGAAAGTCCCCATTTTAGCGGAAGCATAGCACTCGCTTATTATGCAGATTATCGACTAGAGCTGCAGTCTCTGCATCTCAGTGTGGATGGATCACAGGTATTCAATCTGACTTGTGATTGGAAGCTCAGAATGCTGGACAAGGCCAAGGTGGGAATAACACGGCTGGCGGGTTTGCGCAAACTGTTTTTGTCTGCCTTTTCCAACTCCCAGGAGCAGTACTCAAGCTGGTTGAACGCTTTTGTAAAAGACTGGCAAACAGGCGATTTGACTCTCCCTTGTCAGTTGGATGAGAAGACAGCTAAAGATTTATTAGACAGGCTCTCTGCTGATTCCAGGACGACTGACCTGGAGTTGCTAATGCAGCGTGAACAGGGAAAACTGCAACTCGTTTTGGACTGTGAAACCAATTCTTGTGAGGCCTTGTAATATGACACAGCCGGCAATCGATTTTAAAGAGGTCTTTGGAAAGGAAATTTCTCCCGAATTTCAGGAAATTTTGAGTACCGTATTCAAACACGCACCCAGTCAGTTTGAAGGCGAGCAAATTGAGTTTGAGGGTGGGGAACCGATTTCAGCTGTTCGCGGCATTCCACGTTTTGTGTCTTCGGACAACTATACCGAGTCTTTTTCATATCAGTGGTTGACCTACACCAATACCCAATTGGATAGTGCTCAGGCCAGTCAATTGACTGAACAGGATCTGCGAAATAAAACCGGGCTCACGCCTGAAGCGGTGCGTGGAAAACTGGTGCTGGATGCAGGGGTGGGTATAGGTCGACACAGTGAGCTGCTGGCAAGCTGGGGCGCGTACGTAATAGGAATTGATTTGTCTCAGTCTGTGGAATCGGCGCAAGAAAATCTAAAGAAATTTCCCAATGCCGTAGTGATGCAATGCGATATTAGTCAGCTCCCGTTTAATCCGCAATGTTTTGATCACATTGTTTCTATCGGCGTGTTGCATCACACACCGGATACGCGCAAATACACCGAGTATCTTATGCCTTATTTGAAGACAGGTGGTAGGATGTCTATCTGGCTCTATTCACCTGTCTTTAACAGACGAGGGGAGTGGGTGCCTTTGGTTTCTCGCTTGCCTTTGCCCATGTTTAAGGAGTGGTCGGAGTGGATTGTGGATATCGCCAGAAACAATAAAGGCAATCGACTCGTCTCAGCCTTCATAAAACAGTTTCCTTTTTCTACCCATCATCCCACCGCCGAACGTTCTGTATTGGCCCTGTTTGACGGTTACACCCCCACCTTCCATTGGACCCATACCCCGGAAGAGGTTGTGGGCTGGTTCAACGAGGCCGGTTTTACCGATATCAGGGTTGGGAAGGTAGAGACCGCGGTGAGTGGGGTGAAGGCTTAAGCTACCGCGGCCGCAACACCCTTATCCATCGCCACAGATTCAATAGACTCCCCAATGACCCCGCCACATAGGTAAAGGCGGCGGCTTTTAGAATTTTTTCTGCGGCGGCTTGTTCCTTTTCAGAGATGTATCCCTCTTTGAGTATGGGCAGGGCTTTGCCAAAGCTGGCGTCCCACTCCACAGGCAAGGTAATTAAGTGCACCAGTGTTTGTAAGAAGATGGTGCCGACGCCGGCTACGAACATGAGTATACCGATACCGGGTGCGCGTGAAATGGTGGTAACAATGGGCGCACTGAGAATGATAAGCGAACCGATTTGCTCGCTACGTTTGGCGAAGCCGACGAGACGAGTGCGCAGTTTTAACATGGGGTGACCGTCTCTATCCTGTATGGCGTGTCCCACTTCGTGTGCGGCGATGGCCACGGCTGTGAGTGATTGACCTTGAAAAACGTTTTGCGTGAGTCTTACCGTTTTAGTGGTTGGATCGTAGTGATCCCCTTGATCGGTGGTTTCCACTTTCACTTCCGTTAAATGAAAACGATCCAGGAGATGGCGCGCCAGCTCGCCCCCGCTACCGGGCAGGTGCTCCAGCCTACGATTGTATTTACTAAAGGTGCGCTTGGCCCAGAGTTGAGGCCCGAATATGATCAGCAGGACCAGTCCTGCCAAG
>Ga0224501_10002849_pt1 | contig 13618 bp, 9 predicted proteins | sample SF_Oct11_sed_USG_4_FD_169105 | JGI IMG/M metagenome (GOLD analysis project Ga0224501, IMG submission 169105) | Sediment microbial communities from San Francisco Bay, California, United States - SF_Oct11_sed_USGS_8_1 | ecosystem: Environmental > Aquatic > Marine > Sediment | place: USA...
AGAATTCCAAGATTTAACCGTCTTTTGTACTACATCGCCTGCCCAGTATGAACTTTTATTGGACTGAGGTAGGTCTTGAGACACACTGATTCTGATAAGCCAAACAAAATTTGCGTCGTTATCCAACCTTTAAAGATGAGGAATTAGTGTTATAAGAAAAGTAACAGAAAATGCTTCTTACCAATCTCTATATAACAACCGACTATATAACAACAGTGAAAACCAGAAGCATGAAATTTTGGAGTATATCAAAGTATTTATTCTCTTTAGAGCTGAGAAAGGGCCAAAGCCGGTATTGACCGGTCTGTCTATCGAACTCAGGCACTCACTTTTGTTTGGCAAAACAAAATCTCTGATTTTCCCGGACCTTACCGTAAAACAGACCAACATATGGTATTTTTTAAGTTATCCATGTTGAAACAAAACTTTCAAATCAAATCAAGTCACGTTTTCAGGAGTAGGGTCCTAAACTCAAAACTTTTTTGCCAACTTACTCCTCGAGGAAGTTTTGCTGGGGTCCGATCACAGAACCAGGGCGGCAGAGTCGAATCCATGCAATACACTCAGCCGCTGTGAACTTGTAATGTTTCATCATATATAAAGCAATGAGTGTTCCCGTTCGCCCTAATCCAGCTAAAAATAGAACAGGAGCTCGTGTCGGACAGAAAGAGACAAACTAGACAAAACACACAAGGATATCAGAAGATTAAAGCAAGGAGGCTGGTCAAAAACTAGAAATGGGATATTGGATGATCCAAGTACGAAAGCTCACAGGCCACCTGGGATCTGCGCACTCAATACATTGTATAACTGAATTCATTTAGTGAACAATCCTAGTCTAAACCGGGCATACCTAAGACATTGAAGAGTGCAGCATTTGAGGGGAGGATAACTTTATGATGAAGAGCTAGTTTGACAATAATCACCTTTACAGTGTATGGCAATGGCTCCGTCAGTGTTTTCACAGATATCCAAAAATCTCTCTATGATTTGCTCATTTGGCGTTGAGCCATCAATAAAGAATAGGTCATGATGATCAAAGCCTCCATCCGTAAATCGCTGACTATCGTATAGTTTCTTATTTAGCCTTACAATGGCGACGACATTATTTCTCCGAAAGTACGGAAAATAAGCCTCCGGTGCATGAAGTGGGTAACCTGTAAACATGTGCAGCAGTGGCTTACAGGACAGCATACACTGGACTCAAAACCCAACTACCCAAGCTTCTGAGTTTGAGTTTATGTGCGATGTTGTTCACTCTTTGGCATTGCTAGTAAAAAAATGCGATTTAAACCCATCAAAAGTGACTTGGATCATGCGAACAGAATTTCGTGACTGGAAGTGGGCGCTCGTGTGCTAGTTTTGGCAATGTCAAGATTACCATTGTCAAAGCCGCAAAGAGATTGGGCTATTGAGTTGAAACAACATATCGTGAATGGTCATTCAGCTCTAAGCAAAAAGTTATGTTGAGAGAGAACAACTTCAATGCGATTACAAATCCTCCAGAACTCATTGGGTTTCGGACTGAGAATGTGTGTTCACGTGATTGCGACTGACTGAAATCACACAAATAGGCCTATTTATGTCTTATTATTCCTTTTCGTCGCGCACTCCACCATTAAATAAAGAAGGCCTTCCTATGTCACACTCACAATCAATGTGAATGGCGCTTCGAAAACGCAACCTAATTTAGCTAATAAAGGTTTCTCAAATTACACAGGATTGCTACGCAGATAACAGTGGCCAAAGAGACTGAGCTTTGCAGTTCGGGATTAGACTATTGTCGAACCGTGTCCCTTTTTAGTAAGTATTTGGCCTTTCTTCACGTACCATTCTCACTGCAGGTTCTCGGATGGGGACCGCAGAAAGCCAAGAAACGGTCTCTGATTATCCAGTTAAAATCTCCATTCTCCACTCGTTCGTAGTGCTCATACTCATCCACATCAAACGTGCCAAAGTTAAAGAAGCCATTCTGCACAGCCTGCAAGATACGGTATTGGTAGAGGATGTAGAGTTGTGTATCCCCTAATGAATGTGAATTATAGCGATGCCACAACGGATAATACGTCTTGATGTATTTATTTTTGTGTTTTTTGTACTCGGGTATTTGACCATGCTATTGGTTGGACCTCCTAATCCAGAGGCTTGTTGCAGCGGTAGGAGCTAAGAGCAAGATGAGGAGCTCATTATCATAGCGGGCGCTCAGCATGACTTAAGTCAGAAAAGTTGAAAACGACCGTGCGTTTTGATTGCTGGCGGTCAAACCAATAAGCTCTCACCATAGAGTTAATAGTTATTATTAGGGAGGATAAATCCCTGGTTCTCACGGTTCAAAGTTGATTCAATCTGTTTGTCAACGTTTCTGGCATTGTGGTTCTTCTATATCGACATGTAGACCATATTTCGAATTCAGTGGTACTAACCTAGAGATAGGCACCTGTGTAAACTTTTCAGTCTAGCAGTCGAATGGCGGACATAGAGCCCCTCTGGGGCTTTAATGTTACGGGCAAACAAACTTATGGCTTGTTGGATCCACGAAAGAATTAAGAAGGCAACAGGCATTAAGGCATGGATTTCCGTGACTGTCAGTTAGAGGCTTGGTTATTAGGGGCTTTACAAACTAGTCTATTGATTGAAAAGTTTCAGTGGCAAGTGCCTATCTCCGGTTAGTACCACTGAGTTTGGTAAATATGGTAGTGGCGGACACTATCGGATACTAAAGGAACCACAATGTGGAAGCATTGACAACTTTGAGCTGCAAAAATGAATTGCTGTGACCACCAACAGCAAAATGCCAATGGCCAGGCAGGTTTCAACTTTCCTGAGTATAGGACTTGAACCCAGGATCTTTGATCTTGAGTCGAACGCTCTAGCCAATGAGCTATTCATCTGCTCAAGAATCAAGATCACTGTGGTCGTGTCACAAATTTCGAGTTTGATCTCAATTTTCGGCTTTGAGGATAGACAAGATAGAAGAACAGCTAAGTGAGCAGAGTGCCTGGTTTGAGACCGTTAGATACTGGGTTCATGCCCTGGGAATGCTGCGCTGCCATTGTGACTGTGAGCTTCTCACATAATTTGTAGTTCCCGTTGCTTCAGAACAACGGAGTTCCTAGGAGGCTTGCTAGATAGGATGCAAATGCGCCCATGAAAAACAATAAAGAAGGAATGCTCCAGTACCTGATAGCCTGAAGAATACAGCACGTCCCAGGTATCGAGAGAAAGAATCTGGGGCGCGGACAAAGAGAACTATGATTTCTAAAATTCCTTAAAGTTTTTAATAAAGATTTTTAATCCTTAGACAGGACGGATGGGCTCTGACCCTACCTTGTAAAGCCCATGTAGACAGTCTAATACAGTGAGATTATATGTGCTCGCTCCGTATGAGGCATCCCTACAAACAAAAAAGTCAAGCGCATAGATAAAATGCATAAGTTCGCAAGGACATGCAGACATTATATTATCATTTAGTTAGCATGGCTATTCAATGATGACTGGTTTTTTTTTGGTTGCCCTGGACGGACTCCCCTTTTGCACTTTGGACCAGACTTTGTTTTGCTCGCCTTCATCATTGCTAGCTAAGGAAAAAAGGTACTAGGGTTTTTTTTTACTTCCTTTGATTACTGGTCTAAAAGAGTGTTTCAATCAATCAATATCCAGACAAGGAGGACCAAACCAGATGAGACAAACGTCGCTATACTGGTTTTTAATTCCGAGTTGTCGGAGTATCAAAAGGAATACGATTACATAAGCAGTAAACAATACTTTGCCTTATCATTCTATTTGTTAGCATGGATATCATTTTCACATAACAGCCAATGTTGCAGTTGCCGATGCTGACAGTAGGGGCGAGAGATGGTGACTTAGAAGGCACCACACTGAGTTTTGGATGAGGGGTGAATAATTCCACTCCCAGTTTAAGCAGTACTTTGTTCTTTCACCCTTATCAGATTCGGATCCTGACATTAAACAAAGCTAGCCCATCCGTAGAGCAATGTTCTCTGAGGGCACACCAGTATCCATGTAAAAATAAACTGATCCTATTTCAACATACCTGAATGGGAGGAAGGGAGTATTTGCTGCTGAGATGAGTGGGCGGTAAGCCTCCTCTGCTGTTTTCTTCAGAATAACAACCTGAAAATACAGATATTAATATGAAACAAACTCTGCCCTTCTGGATAGGATGTGATCTTTTCGTGATAGTGAATCTACGAGAACTGAGACCAACTGAATAGAATGAAGAACTTCTATGACATCATTCATGCTATAATAAAATTTGCTCAATGTCCAATGTGCTATTCGATGTCATCTCAAATGTGGTAGCTTCGCCTTAGCGAAGCCGCATTATGTTTGTTGAAGCCTTCAACCAACACAATTCACAATGCTAGGTTTCCGCACTTCAGGGAATATTCAGATATGATGCTAAAGCATAGCATAATAAATGCCACACCACATTCAGACTAGCATACAAGATACTAGTAACACCCCAACCATCTAAAACTGGTTTCAACGGGCGTGCTCTTGGCTAAGGCCAGCCATGCTTTTGGCTTGGCCTAATATCAAACGCTCAAAAGGGTAGGGACCCGTGCTACTCGGCTAGGCTCGGCCGAAGTGCAGAGCCTTTGATGTTAGGCCGAGCCAAATGCCCGACGTTTCCGGCGTTTCAAACCAAATAGTCTCGTGTTGGATAGACAAACCAACACTTATGTTTTACAAATCCACCATATGTACTCCAAAGACTCCAGACACCATCTATACACAAATTACGTTTCTCTCCACCAACAAGACCAATTGCTCCCTAAGTTTACCACTCAGACCCGTACAGTGCATAGTAGCTCCACTCACTTACCGAGTAACAGCCAACTAGTAGAGCAGCATTCGCTCGCTTCCTTGCATCAAACGTTGTGTAATGTATGAGCTTCTTCCGAGCCAATGAGAATGACTGAAATATACCCTAATGAGTGTAAACATGACCAGAGCAATACTAGCAGGAGTCTATAAAAGTGTAAGTTGTGTTTGTTTAAGGTTTTGAAAGGTCTTTTTCCAGTGTTCATTCGTGCTTCCATGCATGCTGTATTTTCCTCTATGGGTACCGAAGTAGAGTTATAGACTCTCTGCGACTTTTTGCCTCTTTTAAAGCCTTTCCCTCGAATGAATCTGCCTCTGAGTACGGTCAGATAGTCATACTATAGAGATGTCAGCATTAGTGATAAGCTTAAGGCCAAGAAGTGTGGTGGCCGGTTTCCGCACGCTCTTGACCTTTTATAATATCAGAGCCAAGTGCCTACCTTCAGTTTCTTGCTGACTTTGCAGCAGTATCGATAGATGTGAGCCAAGTTCAGTGGCCCAAAATCAGCATAGAAACTGCAACAAAGAGAATAATAGGTTTCACTAGTGAACTGTTAACTGTATTGAACTCATTGAAAAGACAGCTAAGGCAATCTCAGTAGACAAGGACTGCTAAATCAGCTAGATCCCTTGCTGAGTTGTAAACTGTGGGCGTTAATTTTCCGTCTGAAGAAAATGAGCTTCCATCAAAATTCTTTCCACAACTACTTCGGGACATTGAACACTATAACTTCATGAGGGGAAAGACAAGCAGAAAACTGTACAACTGGTCTTTGACCAGGGGGAATTGTCAAGCAACACCCCTGTAGGGAATCGTTGGACAGAGGCCAAACCATAGACTGTGGGTCTGTGACACAAACCTGCTTTTCAAAAACCACATAATGTATAGACAGGTTTGTCTGCATGTTGTATCCTATATCACCCGCCATTATCAACGGTTCACACTCATTTGTGATGGATCAAACTCAAAGCAAGAACTGTCACATGATTGTAGAACTGTCAGAGCTGTTCAGGGGGAATCAGACCGTACTTTTCATATACAAGTTCCTCATCTGTGCAGAAGTAATGTGTGTTGTTGGTGTTTTTTGGTTTACTCCTCAAAGTGGTGAAGTAGAAACGATCTGGAAAAAGAGTACTTATTGAATTTGTGTACGGGTAGCTAAGTTGAGGAAAGTTCAGGTCAGAGACAAACGCAGGCTGCAAAACTCCATTGATACAGCATTTATAAGTACGGTTAGCAAGAGTATTTAATGGGGTTTCCTCTTCCAACTCCGGGACCAAGAGTAGCTCGGCTGGAGTACCAGTAACACTTGAATATGTTGATTTGAGGTTCACTGCCTTAGTCTACATGATAACTATAGTCTACAGTATATGAAGTGGTACCCCTGTTGCCGCCTGTTGCTCTGTACACAGAAATATTGCAAGACATTGAAACGGTATTGCGCAAAGTCACTATACAGGCCTCATCTGGTAGTGGGTAAAGTAATGTTGGGGTAAGGGCTAAACCATTGAACTATAGAATACGGCCTAAAACATTGTCCCATCAATAAATCGTCAGAAGTTACTGACCGGAAATGATCTCTGAAGCACTCCCGATCATATCATGGTCACCTTCAGCTGTCAGTATCTCCGGAGCCATCAAACCAGCTGTCTAAATTAAAGAGAGAAACTTGAGAGTTACATTTACAAGCAACACAGTGCTTGACAATAACCAATAGGGATGCCAAGGTTTATCAGCTAAGCATTTCTCAGCTGAGGTGGCATGTGTTTACTTTAGTATGACTGTGTGGCACACGTTGTACTCGACAATTGTACTCTTGTGACTAGCAAGCTCTTGGACGGTAACTACAGAGTAGTGCCAATAGGTTGTAACTAGTTACTGGTTAAATAGTGGTGGTGGCATTTTATGTAGCCAAATGTGAAACCATGGAATGGATAGACCACATCGTGCAGGTAAGAAACCTTCAGTTCAGTCTAGCTCAAGCGAGGCGGCTCGGTGTTCAACGATTATAATAAATAATTATTTGCGATGTCCTATTTCACGGAGGATAGTACAGTAAACCAGAGTAAGAGTGACTTGAATACCCGGGCGGGAACTGTTTTGTACCGACTGTCGAGTCAGCAATATATTGTTGTTGAGCACTGGGGACTAGGGCAGCTGTTGTTGTCACCGTCAAGAGTACCTGAGACTGAGAGTGAGTGGAGTGTTTAGTAGAGAGACTTGCACATTTGTCTGTGGATCGATTGTGGCGTTCCGTGATCTGGATCGCCAAACATATTTAACAAAGATTATATTAGGGTAATCTACCTTTCAGTGGCGAATCGGTTTCCGATTTAGCTAGACGAAATTGCAGGGAGTCTTGTACAAAATATCCAGTACCTGCGAGCACTCGCCTACGATCGACATGGAGTTTAAAATCATCATGATCACGTGACCGCAACTGCAAATCACTTAGCCAATATACAAGCTACTCAGAAATTCCCTGGTAACGACGGTCCAATAAAAACCTGACTTTCGTAAACATACTTTTATGATTGGTTGACCTTGTTTACTGGGCTTCGTGCCAATCTTTGGCCGCTTATGTCAGGGAAAAACAACTCTAAACTGATGGGTGACACAGATTTCTGCTGTGTACCAATCGGATACAATTGAGTTATCACCTCACTTGTACGAGAAGACCGCCACACAAGCAGCTCGAGGGATATAACATATACATGTAAAACATAATTTATACTCGTAACTACTAGCCAATTGTTTATAGGACAGATTGGACGGTGGCAGACTAACAGTGTAGCGATAAGAATTAGGCCCACACACCTGTCGCTCTATGGAGTTGTAGTTCTCTATAAATAGCAGTGCATTTTGAGCTGGTAGCAACCCAGAGATATTGTATAAATCGTAATTCGGCCTATGTCAATAACATTGATAAAATGTGACATAAAAAATGAAGCCTTCGCGCGGAACAGTAAATCGCCGTTGGTTTAGGTTTTGACCGCGGAACAGTTCCGTGGTTTCGACAGAGAGGTTTCGATTTGAACAGGAAGTACATTGTCGACCGAGCGTAGAGTTTCACTTCACAGTGACGGTGACAGTGCTAGAGCCTGAACTGCAATAGGGGTTGTCTTGTTGATTAATTACTGTGTAATGTAGACAGTAGAGTAGCACTAGCATAACTGTACAAGTATTGTCCTATAATCTCTGTCGATATTATCAAGGACGAATCTTCCCGCCTATAAGGTTGAGTGTACATGTGTGATTGTGTCTGTCATGTCCTGCAAAACCTGACTCTGTGACTCGCTCCCATATCTCGTGGTAAGTAACTACTATATTCACTGGAGTATACTACTAGTACTAGTAGTAGTATTAGTAAAGCTACTACTAGTACTAGTATAGTAAATGTAATACTATAACAGTTACTATTGAGTATTGGTAACAACTAAGTCAAGATACTCTAGTCATAACCGTAACGCATCATGCCTGATAATGATGATGAGATCATATCTTAATTAGTTAATAGTTAATATTCTTATTCTTCGGTACAAATACAATACACTGTTGAACTAGTTACTAACGCGCAATCATGATTAACAATATCATTGTGACATTTACAACAGACTTACCCTTACAGACTACAGAGTGACTCGGTCTCGTGTCTCCTTCAATTCACTGATTCAGTGTCGGTGTGTAGACCGGAGTAACTCGTGTCAACGAATGATTGACTTTGACTAAGCAACTGCTAGTGCTAGCCTAACTTAGACTTTTTAGTGCAGTAAAGCATATCTATCCATGGCATATCATGACTTCCTATTAGTATAACTACTACTACTAGCCCTGAGCTCAAGTCTAGTATTAATTACAATTTGTATCAACGAATACATGATTTCCAAACCACCTTATAGTTATACTAGTATAACCCAGATAGTGAGAAACTATGTGAGTGTGTACCTTGTACCCGGTACCCTCGAAACTATGTACCCATACTCTCGAAACCATGTACGCTGTACCACAAGCTCGAAACCATGTAGCCTCAAAACCATGCACTTCCACCTTAAATTTTGTAAAAAAAATTTGGAATAACCCACTAATGTTTAAAAATTAGGGTTAAATCCTTGACTTTTCGGTTTAAAAGTATGTTTGTTGTTTTTGCTTTCAATACCCAGGGTGAGAGGAGGTATTCTAATGCAAAAAGAGTTGGTGAAATGATTGGGGTTATTCCACTTTTTTGTCATATTTTTGATGGAAGTACATGGTATCTAAGGTACTGGTTACATGGTTTCGATCTTGGTATGCATGGTACATGGTTTCGAGAGTTTAGGGTACCTGGTTTCGAGAGTACGTGGTACATGGTTTCGGAGTTACGGGGTACATAGTTTCTCAATACCCGTGTAACCCAACCACGGCTCACCTGTCAATGTTGTGACTCTTAGAGTTTAAAACTTCAAGCAACAATTTAATGACAGATAGGTAGGGCATAAAAAATCTTGTCCATCTCTGCTCTGCCCATTGCAACTGACTGAGTGAATTATCCCAGTTGAAGTGCCTTAGGTTCTACTCTTACTAGCCTTAATTTTGCACTAAATGACAAACCCGCTCACCCATGCCAACTAAATACCCCAGCTACTACGCCTGGTTAGTTTGTAAAACAAACATATAAGTAATAATATAGTTGGGCAATAATGTTAATAAATATTATTCAACAAGACCACGAGGATGTTGTACAAAATTTGACCACCCAGAGTTGAATGAACAAGTGGATTGCGGTCATCGGACATTTAGAACCATGTATGGGCTCTCATCTTTGGTCTGTATCTCCTCGTTAACTTTGATCACCGCATTAGCTACTAGTCTGTCTGCTAATGTGTATAGAAACCAAACTTTGTTCTAAGGCTGACCCTGATCCTTTTTTTATTCAGTTTTGATCTTCAGTCAGTAATTGATACCAAGACCTATCATGTTACTAATCATACTTCTTACACATTTTTAGACAAATCAGCTTAAAGATGAGCAACCGTGGTCCTCTCATACAGAAGCAAAGCTTCGTCAAAAGAGCTCCCCGTGGGAAGCTCTCTGCCTTCAAGGTAACCTCACTAAAGTCAGGCTGCCCATGATGCTCACTTCACTTACATTATTGCTGTGATGGTCGGAGTAAATTGCGCCTAGTTGTATTATTTTTACATTACCCTTTCATTTTAGAAATGGGAAAAGAAGTGGCTCGTCTTTGCGGTGTCCAGATCAAAAGGACCGGTTCTGGATTTTTTTGACAACCGACAGGAGATGGAGAAGGGTCCAACTGCTGCAAACAGAATTATCTTGGAAGAGACCAAGCAAGTTTGCGCGGCCATAGATTGCAAAGTACCGCACACATTCATAGTGGTGACCAGCACACGCATTCTCAGTATTGCCGCCATGTCGCAGTAAGTATTTGGAGCTGATGAAATCGAAATTTTTGCTACTAAGCAAATATGCGGTGATTAATAAACACATATCATTTCTGCGGGCTCCTGTGTCAATTTGGCCATACCATTCATCATAGGCATACTGGTTAAGTGACGTTCGATCCAGTGCATAATCATGGATCATCCATCATATCAGTTAATGTCTACACCACAGCTCATGGGCATGGCAAATGATATGACACGGCTATATGTGATTGTTTCAGGCCTGAGCGGGATGATTGGATAGCCACACTGAGAAGAGTGCTTGGAGAACGGGGTTACCTGCAGGTAACTGCGCATGCAGACTTATGAGTCATTCAATCTGCACAATCCGCTTCCTCATCTGTATTTTATTATGCTAACTTCCTGGTTGTGGTTGCGTTCAGTGTTTAGTTCCAATGCATAGAGGTGCTGGTATTTTGGCTTATCTTTTGCACACAGAGAAAAGCATTTTTAATATACATTGATTGCATCACTAACCCAATGACATGTTTGGGAAAATGACATCAGAACTGGGAATGGAAACCCCACTGTGCTATCCAGTAATCCATCACTTCACCACTAGCATTATCAATCCGTGTAACTCCGATTATTTCTGTTTTACAGAGTAGTAGTGATGACCACACATACGAAGCTTCGGGTTCAACCATGACCCGACAGCAGCAGGTTCGACAAAACAGGAGTGTAAGGCGTCCACCGCCTCCCCTGCCTGATGATGATGATGAGTTTGATGATGATGAGTTTGATGATGATGATGGGGACCATGAGCCAGGTTAGCATGCCTCTGTACTCTGTGTCAGTATGCCTCTGTTCTCCGTGTCAGTGTTTTGTTAAGTTGCATTCAGACTAGACCGATTATACGGTCGGTATGGCTTACTGATTCTGAGAAGAAAACTACCCGATGCAATGTCCCGATTGTCGTTCCGCGGGCTTTTACATCGTAGTTTATCCACATTACAATTGGTCAAACATTGACCAATAGCATCACGGTAGGTCGTTTGTGCGAAGTACCGCGTTTCTGGTGAGACGTCTCTACATTACTATGACTGTTCTTTGTTACGACGCCCCAGAAACGAGGCAAAATAAAAGGTGTGCGATGATTAGCCCTTATCAAGTCGCAGATTATTGGTCACTCCGTTTGCTTGATTTTGATTGGCTAAAACTATACGGTCGTCGGCAGGTTTTGATTGATCGCCCAAGAGTTCAAATCCTACCAATTGGCCCTTACCGATGGGCTGCCGATGAACAATTCGATCAGTAACCCTACCGACCGGATAATCCGTCTAGTCTGAATGCATCTTAAGGCTGTAAATGCGAGATGGTGAATTTTTCTTGCCGAGGTTTTGGATAAAAGAATCACAGGTCTGGACCCGCTCATATAAGAATGCATAGATAATAATTATGTCGTTTTTGGTAAGACTCTTGGTTGCCGCTCGATCCCATCTTTAAGGATGAAACTCACCAAGCGCGTAGAGATTAAACTTTGACCGTGACACGGACACTAGCGAAGCCAGCTTTCGCCATTGCATTTGGAGAAAATTCGGCTGTCGATGTTAAGTTTATTATGTTATGTCGCCGAAAGAGTTACCAATGGAGAAAACCTGTGGTCGGCCGATACTTTACCTTGCCTGCAAAGATATTATACAGCAATACCAACGTTCCAACAAACATCCGATGAGCTATCCATGAGAAGAGTCAGGGGTTTCCCACAACAGTTCAACATGTACATTAACTAGCTTCCGACTAGTTTACTGAAATTACTCTTTTTGCACCTAGCCTTCGACTTGTTCGTTAGTTTGCGATCAATTCTGTTCAATTCATTATCAAACTAAACTTCCCTAAAGCCGCTTTTATAGGAGGAAAGTTTCCGGCAAGTCGGGTGAAAACTTGGCCGAAAACAAGGGATCTAGAGAAATAGCCCTCCTTTAAAGCCTTTCAAAGGCTCTTATCAAAAAACATCTTTTCAAGCAATTCTGTCGTGAAGACTATGCCCCCTAGCGGGACTCTATTCAGTCAACCAATCAAATCTCATTTTTACACCTTGTGGTAAAACTGCAGTAGCGGTACTAGCCGTGGTAAAAAGTATTGAGTCAACGACAAGAATTACGGCGTGTTAAGCGACTAATGTGGACTCCTTTGGTTATTAAAATTGAGTTGCATTTTGTGAGAACTTGTACACCCTCGTAAGTAAGTGTCTATCGCGTTTGGTAAGCTTAGTGGAAGAGCGCAAACCTCCACGCGCGTATATGTATCGTGCACATACGCGGTTGGTGAACTTCATCCTTTATGGTAATTGCGATTCTTCTGTAATCAATCCCTTACGCACAGATCTGATTAACTTCTACAAAAAAGTGAAACATTTGAAATTCCAGAATGTCATTGACTCTGGTGATCCCCATCATTAAAATCATATAGGGGCACGGGGTAGAGGTACTGGGATAGCTCCGTAACAAGAGAACCCAGCTCAAGACCGAAACATTTAAATCTCGATTATACTGGCTGACTCCGCCTGTGAGCACCTCGCGTAAACCCCATCTCCTACAGCTTCAAAACCAGTCTTATACTTTGGGGTCCACCAAAGAGGGGAAGCGTAGATGGTGAGAAACAATAAAACAGAAATAACAAATTTCTGTCATTTTATGCGCATTTCTATGATATACAGATCCATATACGCTGGAGTCATCAGATGCTCAGCCCTCCATGCTGCCATCTGCAAATGAGGTTACTGGCAGTATCCGCTACTCAGTACAGGACCGTCCTCCTCCTCCATTACCACAACGTCGTACGGAGAATGATTTCTTCCCAAAGAGGTTAGATAAGTTTGCATTCTGCCAGGCAGCTCTAGCATGGCTTCTGCATCCTTTCGTTTGTCTTTGGGTTCATTTGGGATGTACAGAACTTTCATTACCTATAATGGCACTGCTCATTGCCTCATTGTTTCTTTGATCGAGCATTGACATGCATTGCTTCAGTGGAACATCTCAATAGAGATTTCATTGAGATGATTATTGGTTTGTTTCTCTATGTTACTCCTAGTCATGACTGGATACTTTCCTCTTATGAGCAAATAATCTGTACCATTCAAATCGACAGCTGCAAACATGGAGTTTTAATGCATCCCTGGCAAAGTTCTCTGAGCTTCGGCAGTGATGACAGACGCATTTCATACCCAGGTTGGGTACCTGTAATTAGACTTTTGGTCTCGCGTTCTGTCACCAGTTTATTGCTGGCATCTCACTGGGTTTGTTTTGACAGCGTTCCATCAGTGGAGGCTGAGAAAAATATGCAAGATGTGCTGGCTAATTACGAGGAGAGTCCAGACACGACATACGAG